>Ga0209083_1002732_pt1 | contig 16059 bp, 17 predicted proteins | sample AM7aDNAmetaG_FD_184132 | JGI IMG/M metagenome (GOLD analysis project Ga0209083, IMG submission 184132) | Freshwater microbial communities from Finland to study Microbial Dark Matter (Phase II) - AM7a DNA metaG (SPAdes) (version 3) | ecosystem: Environmental > Aquatic > Freshwater > Lake ...
AACAATTACGCCTTTGCCATTGCCCGGCCCACAGGCATCATTGAATCCCACTGATGCCATGCCATAGCAAGCCTTGCCGGATGATGACCAAACCCAAAATCACTCATGCTGATTGGCGAAGGTATTGATCGCGTGTCACAATTAATGCGCCATATGCTGAAAGCAAAATCCGTTCTCGGATTTCGTCATCATCCACATACAATAGCCGTAAAACCATCTCATGAATAATTTCTGGCCTAGCCCGAAAAATTGCCACTACTCCGCGAGTAGCGTGATCTTTGATTCGTCGATCCGCCGCAGCAGTGAACCAAAGTAGTATCAATGCCCAACGGGAAGCCGTCTCGGAATCGAGCTTGCGCAATTCAATATCTGTCGTTGCATCAATCAACCGATTTACGATGCCATTTTCTTCGTATCGTTTATGTAAATAGCCACACCAGAAACCATCACGCCCTGCGATAGACAACGAAATCAAAAAATCACTCAACCAAAAGGCATCAATCGCCGATGGGTAGGCACATATTCCAAGCAAGGAGTCCATTGTTAACCATGCATCGTGCTCAAAAAGAGCTTTTCGCACTAAGTCTGCTGTGGCATTGAAAAATGAATATGGAGAACGCCAAGGTAGTGCGCGTATGCTGTGTTTCAATACACTCCTTTGAACCAATGGGTCTTCTACGAGGTTTGGAAGCTCATGGTGGAATTTTTCTGGCAGTATAATTGAAAGTGCTTGGATTAACCCTGCATTTTCTTCCATAGATGCTTCAGTAGCGAATAATCGTTGAAAATTGGAGTCAGTTAAAAATGTTTCGGGAAATCGCCCAGGTGTATGGTTTTGGAGAATTTCGGTTGCAATTAAAAACTCACCGAAGCGCTCAAACGCGGGACGGAGAACATTTTCTCCACCAAGATATTCCGTATTAGTTGGACCATCTTCGATTAAAAGTTCCGCCTTTACCAGCCAATCTAAAACTGGTAATGTTGCTGATTGCGGTCGCTTCTCTATTACTACACGCTGTGCCTCTGACCATGGCAACACAGCTTCACCACTTTGCGCGATTGCCTTTGCGATGGCAAGAAGGCTTCCTGTAACGATGTTCGCTCCAATTGGGGCTTCCTCATCCCTAGCAAATTGCTTTTCTTTCTCTAAAAGGAATGCATCAATCACCGGTAATAGCCCAAACCATCCTGTTGGCAATTGTTTGAGACCTTTTTGCTTCAGGGTTTGACAGACAAGCTTGAGGTATAGCGGGTTAGAAAGCTCTGGTTGTAAAATTGGAACCAGTGGAGGTTCTAAATCGAAATATTGAAAAAATGTGTTGCAAGCTTTCCTTTCAATTCCTGAAAATCCTTGATGCTCTACAATTGGATAAGCCTCTATTTCCGGCAAACAAGTCGATAAATAAGAGGTTCTACATGAAATGCATAATTTTAGGAATGGGCGTTGTTCAAATTCGTGAGCGAGTGACAGAAATCTACAAATCCAATAATCCCTGGGTCGTGTTTCATTCACGGCATCAATGCAAAATATCAATGGCTTGCCAGAAGCTTCTCCAGCCGCGTTAAGGGCATCTAAAATGCTTTCCTTTTTGATGTTTGCGGACAAACCTAAAGATTCAATGAGCCTTGTCCATTCGGCTGGTTGACCCCCAAACTGGTGACCAAAGAGTACGCATGTGTAGCCATTGTTATCAAGGCGATTAAGCGCCATATCACAAATGCCGTGGGTTTTACCTGACCCACCAACACCTGAAAGAATAAATACTTGTTTAAAAGCAAGATAGCCCTTTGGCGAGTTTGCCCATTGAGCCAAATCAGTAAATTCCTTTAGAACTTCTCTAACTGTATCAAGGTTGGCAGCAGGAAAACTCACATTGTATTCGGCCATGAATGTGCGGAACTTTTTAGAATTAGAAATTCCATTTCCATGCTTCGTGTCAAGTTCTTTGGCCAGATTACATTCAAGCTGGCTCAAATCCGACGGAATATTTTTTAATTGTGAACAAAACTGGTGAAAGTTATCTATCTTTGGTTTATCGACTAATTGCTCAGCAAAGATTATTAATTCTTCGCATTCCTTTATTACACGAGTGCCATTTTCTAATTCAGTCTCAGGCCATTCTGGGTCGAGTCCCCCGTTGCCATTGATTTTAACACGAGAATTAAGGGTTTTTGTTACCTTATGGCATTTTGCTAAAAGTGATTTCAGTTGATTCTGCCATTCGGAACTTCTCTCAAATGCCGAAAAGCAACACCACAGTTCAGTTGTGATATTTAATTTTGGAGTATAACGTGGTCCAGCAGTTATTATAGCCGAGGTAATATGATTTTTAAACCAATCAGTTGAAAGAACCTGCTCATCAAAAAAATATTGCCTAATTCCACCTGACTCATCATATTTAAATAATAAAGATATAAGCTCACTTGAACTCCAAAGCTCAATCTTCAAGTCCTTATCATAATCAAGTTTTGCTTTATTTACCTCACGGTTGATCCATGCTGTCAGCTTTTCGGCATCACTTTTTGCTGGCCTTCCCTGCCTTGTAGTTCGCGCTGTTTTACCTGTTCGGTCAAATGGAAAGCAAACGACATATTTGTTGAGTTCATTGTGTATAGATAGTGCGGTCTGAAGTGAATCGGAAGCCTGTTTGATTAATGCTTCCACATCAAATACAAATTTGGCTTGCCATCCTATTATCGAACCATCGGAAAGGTGTGTAATGCATTCGACACCGCCATCTCCACCTGCACCGCGAAACCGTTCAAAGGTGGCATCGACGGGACTGACTCGCCGTGCTAGCTGAGTACATAGTTCTTCAAATGCATTTGGTTGACTTCCACAGCGGGCTGCAATCTTAGAAAAGTCTATGTTAACCATATATAAGGAATAATTATAGGTTTCGGTCAATCGAACAACTTACAAGATTTCAGGCATGATTCACCCGTTCTCTCAATTCTTGGCCGGGTTTGAAGTGGAGTTTGCACCGCTGTCCAATCGCCACTGCCTCGCCGGTTTTGGGGTTGCGGGCGAGTCTTGGCGGGAGGCTGTGCAGGGAAAAGCTGCCGAAGCCCCGTATCTCGATCCGCTGTCCGCTTGCCAGGGATTCCGCCAATGCATCGAGCAGGGTTTTCAACGCCGCTTCCACTTGCGCAGCAGGAATGGAGGGCATGGCTTGGGCAAGCCGGGCGATCAGTTCCGAGCGGTTCAGGGTGTCGGGCATGGATTCCGAACGGGGCTAGTTCAGGGGTTACTTGGGCTTGTGGGCCTCGGCCACCCGCTCCTTCAATGCCTTGCCGGGGGTGAATTTAGGCGAAGTCGATTCCGCGATCTCGATGGCCTCGCCCGTTTGCGGGTTGCGGCCGACCCTTGCCGCCCGGTGCTGGGTCTCGAATATCCCGAACCCCGTCAGTTGCAGCTTGTCGCCTTGGGCAAGAGTGGCACCTATGATGTCCAACAAGGCATCCAGGGTTTCGGTGACATCGACTTTAGTTTGGCCGGTTTGGTCGGCGATGGCGGTAATCAGTTCGGCTTTATTCATCGTGGTGATATGCAATAGGGTTTGGAGTCGATTGGATTGGAGTGGAAGCTCAGAATGACGCACAGCTTATCACCGCTTTCGCTGATGGAAAAGCCAGCCGATTGCCCAAGGATGGGCAACACGCCTTGTTTGCGGTAGACTGTCGCCATGGATTACGACCATAGCTACAAAAATTTGTTTTCACATCCGCAGATGGTCGCCGACCTGTTGCGCGGCTTCGTGCATGAGCCGTGGGTCGACGGGCTGGACTTCGCCAGCTTGGAAAAAGTCAGTGGCAGTTATGTCACCGACGACCTCCGCGCCCGCGAGGACGACATCATCTGGCGGGTGCGCTGGGGTAGCGAATGGATGTATGTGTATATTCTACTAGAATTCCAGTCCACCATCGACCGCTTCATGGCGGTGCGCATGCTGGTGTACTTGGGGCTGCTCTATCAAGACCTGATCCGCGCAGGGCAACTGACCGCCGACGGGCGCTTGCCCCCGGTGCTGCCGGTGGTGCTGTACAACGGCAACAAGGCTTGGGACGCGGCGCAAGAGATCGGGGAACTGATCGTCGAACCGCCGCCGGGCATGGAACGCTACCGCCCGCAACTGTGTTATTTCCTGCTGGACGAGGGGCGGTTTTCCGACACCGAACTGGCCCCGCTAAAGAATCTGGCGGCGGCCTTGTTCCGGCTGGAAGGCAGCCGTACACCACAGGATGTGGAGCGTGTGCTGGCAGCCTTGATCGAATGGCTCAAATCGCCGGAGCAGGCATCGCTGCGGCGGGCGTTCACGGTCTGGCTGAAGCGGGTGTTTCTGCCGGGCCGGGTGCCGGGCGTGGAATTTAGCAACCTGAACGATTTGCAAGAGGTACAGAGCATGTTGGCTGAGCGGGTTATTGAGTGGACGGAAGAATGGAAGCGGCAGGGCGCGGAAAAAGGCCGTCAGGAAGGCCGACAAGAAGGCCGACAAGAAGGGCTAGAGGAAGGTTTGCAGAAGGGTGAAGCCACCTTGCTGTCACGCATGTTGGAACTCCGCTTTGGCCCCTTGAGCGAAGGCAACCGTGCCAAAGTGCGGGCGGCGGATGCCGACACCCTGCTGCGCTGGGGTGAGCGGATTTTGACCGCCGCGACGGCGGAAGAGGTATTCATTGGATAGGGTGCGTCTCAGCCCATTATCCCTTGGCACAGAACGCGTTGGGCGAAGACACCGCAAGGCCATCATTTTGCATAGGCGACGGGCAACTCCGCCCAGCGCGTGGTGTAGCGGGGCGAAGGGTAATCGGTGCGGACCTTCCAAGTGTGCTGGAACCCCTCCGCCGCCAGCCGCAGGGTTCCCCGCCCCATTTTTCGGTTGATGTGGTCTAGGGTTTCCATCCGCCGCTGCGATTTCTGGCGATCCTGCGTGGAAACGTGGCTAAACAAGTCGGGCTGGCAGGTTTTGGGGTCGCTCAACTCCATCAGCATCACCCCGGCTTTTTGGTAGCGGTAGCCGGGTTTGTAGATACGCTTGAGTCCCCGCATCGCGTGACTGACCAGCAGGCCGGTGTCGGCGGTGGGTTCGACCAGGGGTATCACGATGCTTGGATGGTATTGCGGCTCATTGGTCTTGTGCGGATTGGTTTGCAGGAACACCTGCAATGCGCCAGCGACACTATGCTGCCGCCGCAGCTTTTCAGCGGCACGAGCGGTGTAGCTTGCCACGGCTTGTTGCAGGTCGTCCAGTTTGACGACCAGTTTGCCGAACGAGCGCGACGAGACGATTTCTTTTTTCGCTTGTGCGACTTCTTCCAAAAAGCATTCGTCGATGGAATAAACTTCCTGCGCCGGGCTGAATTCGGCTAATATCCGCATAAAACGCAGGGAAACGTCGCCGTACAAGCAATAATTGCTGGACAAGGCGATAATGCCATGCTGTTTTGCCAAATCGTAGAGTTGGAACCACGGCGTCCCCATCTTCACACCCAAGGCTTTCACCTCGTTGGAACGGGCGACGCAGCAACCATCGTTGTTCGATAAAACCACCACGGGCCTGCCCTTCAGTGATGGATTAAACACCCGATGGCAAGACACGTAGAAATTATTCGCATCGACCAAGGCGAACATGGGCTTGTCCTCAACGCAGCGTATGAACGACTTCGGTCACCACCCCCCAGACGGCCAACTGGCTTTCTTCGCAGATGGGGATAGCCCGGTAGGCGGGGTTTTCCGCCAACAGGGCAATTTCGCCGTTTTTGCGGTATAGTCTTTTGACCGTCAGTTCGCCGTGGACCTCGGCAATGACGATGCTGCCGTGGCGGGGTTCCAGCGATTTATCGACAATCAGCAGATCGCCGTCATGGATGCCCGCACCGATCATGGAATCGCCCTGTACGCGCAAGAAGAAGGTGGCCTCGGGGCGCGGGACGAAATGCTCGTCCAACGACAAGCGGCTTTCCACATAATCGTCGGCAGGTGATGGGAAACCGGCGGAAATGCGGCTTAGGAACAGCGGCAAATGATGCCGTTTGGCCGTCGGGTTGGCCTGCCCCAACACGACCACATTGGCGAGTGTCGCGGCGCGTTCGGACTTGCGGATAAAGGACAGGGAGGCGTTCATGTTCGATAGACAAAAAATGCTTGGCTGATGGATTACACTTTATAGCAGCAATTCGGGCAGGCCATAAAGCAGAAAAAATCAAAATCATTGCAACGGACTTGAAGCCATGCATAAGCAACTGTTTTCCATGACCAGCGCAAGCTTGGCATGCAACCGATTCTAGGGAGATTGGGCCATGTGCGGTCGATTTGTCCTGAGCAGCACACCGGCGGAGATTGCCGACCGGTTTGAGTTAGGTGATATCCAATAAAGAACATCCCATCCAAAGGCCAAGCTGGGGCTTGGCGCTCCCAGAAGGAACGCCAAGCTCCAGCTTGGCAAGGTGATTTGTGGAGGAATTGTTGGTGATTTTCGTGGACAATTCATTTCGGTTTTGGTGGATTCATTATTGGAAATCACCTTAGAGGAAATGCCGGAATGGTCCCCGCGCTACAACATCGCGCCGACCCAGCGCATTCCGATCATCCGCGCACCCGATGGAACCCGCGAATGCTCGCTGGCGCGATGGGGATTGATACCCGCCTGGTCGAAGGAACCCAAGACGGAATACAGCACCTTCAACGCCCGCGCCGAGAGCGTCGCCGTCAAGCCCGCCTTTCGCGAGGCTTTCCGCCAACGCCGCTGCCTGATTCCGACAGACGGGTTTTTCGAATGGTCCCGCACCGAAAACAGCAAGACCCCCTATTTCATCAGCCTGAAAGAACCCGGGCCTTTCGCCTTTGCCGGTCTTTGGGAACGCTGGGAACAGGAGGGTCAAATTGTGGAAAGCTGCACTATTATAGTGACTGAACCCAATGCGTTAATGAAAAATATACACGACCGGATGCCAGTCATCTTGGCAGCGGAAGATTACAATCTCTGGCTGGATGCCGACAGAAACGATATTGTGGGCATTCAAGCGTTGCTCAAGCCTTGCCCTACCGAGTGTATGCAAGCCTACCCGGTGGGGACGGCGGTCAACAGTGTGCGCAACGATTCTGAAGCATTGATTCTTCCTGTGTCGCCGCCTACAGTGCCAACCCAAACCAGCCTGTTTTAACAACCAACCCGAAGGAGGGTTTTCTGATGGCAAAGCGCATCGCTTTGGTGGCAGGTGCCACCGGACTCGTAGGCCGGGAATGCCTGCGCCGATTGGCGGGGGATGCCAATGTGGAAGAAGTCCGCGCATTGGTGCGCAAACCTTTGTCGGCGGAAACCCAAGCGTTTGGCATCCGCGAGTGCAGGGTCGATTTCGATCGCTTGGAAGAACATGCCGACTGGTTTGAGGTGGATTGGGTCTTTTGCGCCCTCGGCACCACAATGCGACAAGCCGGTTCCCAAGACGCTTTCCGACGTGTCGATTTTGACTACCCCCTGTCCGTTGCCAGGACAGCACGGGCGGCAGGTGCCCGGCATTTCCTGCTAGTCAGCGCCGTGGGTGCGGATGCCCGCTCTAGGGTTTTCTACAATCGCGTCAAAGGCGAGTTGGAAGAGGCAGTGAGCCAACTCGGCTATCCGTCACTCACCATCGCCCGCCCCTCCCTGCTGTTGGGGGAGCGTTCGCCACCGCGCATTGGGGAGGAAATCGCCAAACGACTGGCTTGGCTATTTCCCCCCAAATGGAAGCCGGTACAGGCATCACAGGTGGCTTCGGCACTGCTCAGAGCCGCTCACGCCAATGTCCCCGGTGTGCAAATTCTCGATAACTCAGCCCTCCGTGACGGATAATGCGTCAGGAACGCCAGAATCTCACGCCAGAAGGCACGGTTTGGGCTGTAGGCTATGCTGTTGTGGCCGGCGTTCGCCTCAACCCATAGCCGCTTTATCCCCGGATAGCCGTTAAAAAACGCTAGTCCCAAACCGGGGGGTGCGATAACGTCTTGGCCCGCAATCAAGAACGCGACAGGGCCAGGGAAATTCGCAAGCGCCTCATCGGCACTAAATCTGTCGCGCAGGAACCAAGCCGGCAGCCATGGGTAATGTTGCTGTGCCAATACGGCTAAGTTGGGGAAAGGCGTGACCAGGAGCATTCCCCGCACGGCATCGGGCTGTCGGGAACCGGCGATGGCGGACACCACCGTACCCAGCGACTCGCCGACCAGCAAGATTGGCTTGTGTGAGTCCTGTTGCAATTGGGTGATCGCCTCGTCCGCCGCCTGCAACAGGCTGGCCTCGGACGGGGAACCGGGGCGCGGCCCGAACCCAGGATATTCCAGCAAGTACAAGTCAAAACGGGTATCCAGTGCTGAGCTTTGGAACAGGTCGCGGAAATAGGTCCGGTGGATTGCCGCGCCTGCGTTGCCATGCAAAATCAGTATAGACCCGGTGGCGTTCCCATCCGGGTAGGGTGCCTGCCAGCCGATGAATTGACCCTCATGCAGCCAAGGCTCCAAGCCCCGCTGCGTGGCTTCACGCTCCGCTTGGGGCAGGTTTTGCCGGGTCGGGAAATAGATAAACTGGCGTTGGACAAGGTATAGTGTCACCGTCAGTCCGATGAGAACGGTCAAGATACCGAGCATGGGAGTTGTCCAGCGCATTTCAAAAAACGGTATCCTTTGAACGGCTGAAAAACGTGGTAAAGCTGACATTACATCAATGCACTCGACATGGACTCGTTAGCGGTATCAAATTGCAAGTTTAAGGATGATAGGAATGGCGAACCATGCACGAAACGTCCGGGCCGGGAATGCAAATCCCGGCCCACTTCGGCATATCATTCGCCCGCCTGCGTCTTGATCAATTGAATGATGTCATCGGACAACCACAGGCCAGCATTTCGCAACCTGATCAAACCATCATTGACAGACTCCAGCAGACCACGGCGTTTGGCGAGCAGCAATATGCCACCCGTGCCAAACAGGGCAATCCCTAATGCTTGGGCGCAACGGCGGGCATCCATATCGTCGATCACAGCCCGTATTGCTGGATTCATCAAGGCATAGCTCAATACCGCCGTTTCTCCGCTACCCAGATTCCAAGCTTGTACACGCGGCGAAATCGTTACTTTCTCCCGAATTGGCCAGGTTTGGCTCAACAATCCACGGGCGGCTGCATCTCTTCGCTCATTCACAACCTCCGACCAGACAGCATCAGGCACAATAATCCGTTTGAACAAGCGCGGCAATAGGTCAGCCTGACCACTACGGAAAAGGGTAATCAACGGAGAGGCGTTGATCACGACAGCATCATTCGACATCGCGTAGTTCCTCAATCAACTCCTCTTCCGTGTATTGAAAAGGGCAAACTTGATAGCGGGATAAGGCATCAATGAAAGCCGCACGGGTCAAACCAGCGATCTCTGCCGCCCGACCTTGGGATATCTTCCCCAGTTCATACCACTTCACCGCTGCGGCGATACGCATTTCTAGCGCAAACTCCTTAGGGGTTTGGTGCAGAGTGGCAAAAGCCTCTTCCGGCATATCCAGTATCAATTGCGTCATGTCTTTTTCCTCTTAACTGCGATAATGTTCAACTCTGATGGCAAGTTGTGCGTGGTTCAAGCGATGGTTACAATTATTGGCAAATCACCACAAGTCCAAAGCCTTTAGTTTAATGGGTTCGAGCCTCTTGAGTGCCGGAAAAAGTGTCACCATGGAACTTGGCAAATTGAACCATGCCAATTTTCGGCAGAAAAAGTTATTGGAAGCGATAGTCCTTATTGATTTCAATACAGAAATGGATTGAACAAATCAAAGCCACATTCCTCGAAGTCGCTGGTATTACGAGTGGCAATGGCGAAGCCTTTGGATCGGGCAATCGCGGCGATTTGGCCGTCGGGAACACTCATGGGTCGCCCCAGATCCTTACGATGCCCCATCACTTCGCCATAACTGCGGGCAGCCGCTTCGTCAAACACTAGGATGCGCTGTCTGAAAGCCTGAAATATGAACTGCTCAAATCGCTCCTTGAGTTCATGCCGACGCTTGCCCGTAGGCAGAATCCTCAAGCCATACTCGATCTCGCCAAGCGTAATCGTAGAAACAAACAGGGAGTTTGAATTCTGCTGGTTGAGCCATTCCAGTACGGCAAGGGAAGGGCTAGTCTTCATGACTTCCGAAATGACATTTGTGTCGATGACAATCACGCGGAAAAGTCCATTGGCTCATGTACGCCGCGCTGCGGCAATTCCATTTCCACCCCATACTGATGACCAAAAACTCGAACGGCGAGATCGCCCAACCGTTCTGGTGCGGAAACGGCCTCCTGGATGATTTGCCGGGCTTCCTCTTCCACCGAAACACCGTGCTGCGCCGCACGCGCACGAAGCCGAGCAAGTGTTTCGTTGTCAATTTTTCTAACGCTTAAATTTGCCACGTCTAATACCTCTTTATATTGAAGTGAATGCACTGTTTACGATACAGGGAAATACATTTCGTTTACCAAAAATACGCCATAATTCCATGCCAAAAGTTGTCGAAGTGTTTCATGTTCTCGCCATATTCAAGCGTAGCTTAAGGTGCGCTGTGCGCATCCTACCGGGCTGCTTAAAATATCAATCTTCTACTTTGTGCAATTCCTCTTTTTTTCAAAAATTTCGTGAATATTACCTAGAGTGTAATTTTTTCCGCGCCTGCTTTGCCACAGTCTGACAATATCGCCGTTAGGTCTTTTGATATCGACAAAAAATGCAAATTCTTTTGTATGATAAATATGTCCTCCGCTAGCTTGATAGCGATACCAATGACTATGGTATAAATATCTTATACTCCAATAATCATCTTGTTTTTTTGTGCCAGACAGAAAACTTTCATGTCGGCACTTTTCCCTTCCGCTTTCTTTACCTAGCCCCTCTTCATCATAACTAACCCACATTCCGGCATTTAAAACTTCTCCATCCTTTGTTAGGACACGAATAATAAAATCATACCAATTTGCAATTCCGTATGACTCCTGATGTCTACCATTATGATAATTATCAACATAGAACTCACAATTCTCGTCATCATAATTAAACATCGGAGAGTAGTTGTTTTTCTGTGGTAACAATTCATCGGTTTTCTTTGGTGGCGAAGTGGACTGCGCTTGTGCTTTTTTACCTGTCTCATTTGTTGGCTTCACCAATTCTTGAATATCCCTAATTTCTACCACGCCATCTTCAGAGGCTGATACACAATGCCTGTCATCCTTTGTATCCGATCCTATACCGCCTACTTTTCCCACTTGTAACGCATCAAGTAATTTACCAGCAGCCGACTCATCAATCCCAGTTTCCCAATTGGATAGATGTATAATCTCCGTATCGCTAATACCCGAATGAGGTAACGAAACATCACTGCCATCAGTGACGACCAGTAGGCCTTTACCAAACTCATCCATTTCATAAAGACGATCTTGCCAATACTCGGCAGATTGTTTTGTCCACAGGCGCACCAATCGGCTCTCTGAAAAAATCGTCTGCGCCGATTCGCGGTCATCGGTCATATCCACTTTAATGCCCTGTTCGGATAGATAACGGGCAATCATCTTTGCCGGTTCAACTCCATCCGGCATATGTGCCAGCACTACCCGTGTGGCTGGCTTGGAGGTTTGAACATCTACCAACTCTGGAGACTCCACCGGTTCGACATTGATACTGAACCGATCACCGTTGAGGGTTTGCAGGACTATCAAATCGGTGTCTGGCAAGTTTTTAATGACACGACCGATCCACACATTTTCCCAACGAGGTTTGGCTTTGCCGTCGAAGCTTAAAAGCACGGCGGTCGGCAGGGGCAGCGAAATTTCGATGGTTGGCAGATACCCATCAGGCTTGAGTATTTCCAGAACACCGGGGTGCAGTTGCAAACCCACCGCTTGCTTTTCGACTAAAGGCAAGGCTCTGACCAGGCTTTCAGGTAGCGGTTCGGCAATGGTCCCACCCGCCAGCCAATTGCCGGGTGAACCCAAGGCTGCAGAAACATACTGGTACAACCAATGAACCTCGGTTCCGGACTGTTCCGGGTTTACCAGCGTGGGCAATGCCCCCTTTATCCAACGTGCCAATTCACGCTTTGCCGAGTCCCCGCGTGGTAAGGACAGCGTTTTCAGAATACGTTGTATATTTTGTTGTAAGGCTACGGTGTCATCTTCCAAAACCGCCCAGCGCATGTCTTGCTCAATGCGGTCGGTTTCAGGCCAGTGGCGGGTGAGATCGGCGATCAGCTTCTTCGCCTCTTGAAAGCATTCGGGAGCCTTATTTAGCAAGGCATTACACAGTGCGCGGGTGATGCCCGAGCGCATGACTGCTGCCTGCACGCTACGGGTATAGATAAGTTCAGAACACCACCAGAATTCCGTTTCCAATTCTGTGTCGCTAGCGGGTAGGAAGTGCAATCGGGCGTTGCGCAATAACAGTGGTTCGACACGCACCGCCAGAGCCAGTATTTGTGCGAGCAGATAAAGCCCTGCCCTTGCCGTGTCTGTTGCCAATGCATCGACAAGTTTTTCATCGTCGGTGTTAGGTTTCAGCCAACTCATCGGGCTTGCCGTTGTTTGCTGCTGACTAGGCGTTTGACATCGGCGGCACTGGTTGCCGGGTTCCAGTGGATAAGCGACATCAAACGCCCCAGTTCTTTTGGGCAGCGTCCACGCTCAATCGGAGTCAACGCAATCAGCGGAACCTGTTGCCGTCGGCAATGCTCGGCGAATTCAAGCCATACCGATAAGCCGGGGCGCGGTTCGCCCAGTGGAACGCGGGTCAGGCCAAAATCGGTTGCTACCACTACTGGCTTGCCAGGAATCGCATGCCAAACCTGTTCCCCCGCTGTTTCCGTCCAGCGTACCGCTTCCTGTGGATTGCGGGTAAAATCATACACCGGGCAAGAGGACTCACCCAGCAGCGATTGGAATTGCCCCATCAGGTTGCGCATATCATCCCACCATGGAACTAGCGCATCGCTAAAATCCAGCAGTAATTGGCAACCATGACGGGTGCTGTAACGGGGTAGCATCGGCAGTTTACGCACGGGTTGCGACTGGATAAACGCCCGCACCAGACGCTTGGCATCCAGATCGTAACCGGTGGCGGGCTGTATCACCGCAGCCCCCAGCAAGCCGCGTGCTTTGCGCTCGGAAAACAGTAACAAACGCGCTACTGGCGGCGATTTAGGGTGTCCTAGCTGCAAACTATCACGTTGTTCAACTTCTGGCGGCAAGCTAGGGGCCATGCCTATCTCCAAGGAATTAGGCAATATTTCCACCTTTAACGGCAAGATTTTCTTTGGCAATTCGACCGCTGGCTCAGGTTCTGGCGGCATCACGGGCTTATTGGCAGGCGGTGGCAAAGGCTCAGGTCGGGTTGGCGGACGATTTTGGTGTGCGGAATGCCAAGCTCCTTGAGTCGGTCGGTAATCCGACATCGAATTGGAAAAATAGCCGGCCTGAAAACCCAGACATTTGGCAATTCGATCACGTTCGGCCTGTGCGCCGGGTTGAATCTGTTCCAGTGCCTTTATCAGGTCGCCCAGCCCTATTTCTGGCAACCGGGTTGACATTATAGAGTCCCTTCCTGCTTGGTTTGTTTTTTCAGCGTGGCTTGCTCGACTTGTTTCCAAATGTCACTGTCCGGTGTAATGCCTAGTTCAAGACAGGCCCGGACGGCATCCAGATATTCGCTGGTTCCCGGCGGGCGGCGACCTGCGGTCTTGGTTTCAGAAACTAGGTCTTTGAATTTTTTTGCCACGGCAGCGAATACTGCGGGTTTCTGCGAGTGTTCCTTCGCCTTGAAATGGAAATCCGCGATGCGTTTCAGCCCTTCTTCATCCTGGCTTTGAAGGTCTAAGTGGATGCAGCGGCGCAGGAATGCCGTGGGTAAATCGCGTTCGCCATTGGTGGTGATCATCACCAGTAATGTAAGTTCATCCGGCGCTCTGACTTCGTTTCCATCCGGCAATTGAAAGCAGCGTAGGTCAAGCGGTTCTAGCAAATCGTTAGGCAGGTCCGGTTCGGCCTTGTCGATTTCATCCAGCAGGATGACCACGCCCTTGGCTTCCTCTCGCAAGGTCTTGGGTTTTTGTGGTATACGAAAACCTTTTTGTTCGGCAACGTCTTTTGCCGTGTGGCCTTTGCGCACAGCGGAATCCGCATCAAAACCCCACCAAAACAAACCCGGTTTCAGGTATGCCCATTCGGGCATTAATTCATCGCCCGGTCCGGCACTAGCCGCATGGGCATCGTGCAAGCGTTGCAATTGGTCGATTTCGCTAGTCAAGTCTTCCAAGCGGCTGCGGGATGTCAGTGTATGTTTCAGGTAGCTCCAACCTTGGGCTTCAGCAACCGCTTTTGCCAACATGGTCTTGCCGCTACCCGGTGGGCCTGAAATAAGCAGCGGTCGCCGGGTCACCAGGCTCACTTTCAACGCGATGATAATGTCATCGGATAGCACATAGGGCGGTACACCTGCTTCCTCATTGCCCAGCCAAACATTGTCGGAATTGTCAGGTAGTTTAAATGTTGCCAGCACGTCATTCATGGGTCTAGCCTATCGCATCTGCTTTTCAATATAATCGATTGAATCAAGGTAGTAGCCGTACTGTGTGCCTTCCTCTCCCCCTGTCAGAGGCGGTCGCAAAGGCATCACATGTTGAAGAGTATCGGGAATTTCATGGCCTGTCGCTAACAGGATGGTGACATTCGGATACGCTTGCCGAATTTCATCAAGTAATAATTTATCCGGGAAGGCTGCCGTCGCATTCTGTATGTCATCAGGTTCGGGCGGCGGAAACATCAACAGAATAGGGTCGCTGATCTGCCGTAAGCGCTGTTCGGCCCGCTTAGAATCAATGGTTTTACCTGCCTCACTCAAGATTACCGATTTGATCTGATCGAAATTACGGGAAGCTCCGGCAGAAATGGGTCTGATCAGTTGTGGAAAAGGCCATGCCCTTCTTGCATAACACCATCCGGTGAAACTTTCCAATTCAGTGCAGTTAATGGCGACGGGCACATTGCGCTTTCGGGCTTCAATTAGATTGGCGGCAGCCTCGGCTTGTACCCATATGCCCTTGAGAATATCCAACAATGTATTGGCCTTGTCGCGCCCAATTACATGGGCAAGCTCTTCCAACAACAAACGGAAATTGTATAGTGCATGTCGTGGTTCCCGAAATATTGCCCTTACCAACATGTCCACTCGACAGCGCTTTGGCCACGGTGTTGGAAGGTCACCACATTGGAATCGATACAAGGCAGTTTCCAAGACACCGTCATCAATGTCACCTAAAGTCTCGCGGATTTTTTTGACCAATGTTTCAAATGGGGAAGGTTGCGGACAGACATCTTGGAGGGCATGAGTCAGTTTGCCTATGAGTTCCTGTTCATCCCGCCAGTCTAGCAAGAATTGGAAATCATTCAAGCGGGCAACATGACCGAAAAAAGGGTGCTCTTTTACAGTCTGATCGGTGACATGTTCCAGCGGCACGACAATCAGGCGAAAATTGCTTTCGTTGCGTCGCCGCACACTCATGACGGTGGCCTCGGACTGAACCCAACAGGATTGCATGGCGGCATCCGATAATAAGACGACAACCGCATCACATTCATGCATCCACTCATTGATATATGCGTGCCACGGGTCACCGGGTTGAATTGTGCGCCTGTCTACCAGTACATCAAACCCGATATTATTGTCTTTCTGCCCCAGCGCATCACAAACCTTGTTGAGTAGGCTAAGGTTTTGATCGGTTTTGGTACTGTGGCTGATAAATACTTTGGGAATTTTCATATTCCTTTATGTTAACGTCAAAAGGTTTCTAGTCAATCTGGAGAAACCGCAAATCCACATCGGGACTTATTTGTCCGTGAGTTCATGGATGACTTGAAGTGGAATTTTGGCTAGGTCTAGTTTTCGATCATAGACTTGTTCCTGAACCTGTTCATGCTTTCAATACTGCTTTATAATACGGTATTTAAGCTCTACAATAAATAGATAACTCATGGCCTACGAAAAATTTAAAAAACTGGATGGCAAGAAACATGATCG
>Ga0209083_1002733_pt1 | contig 16058 bp, 15 predicted proteins | sample AM7aDNAmetaG_FD_184132 | JGI IMG/M metagenome (GOLD analysis project Ga0209083, IMG submission 184132) | Freshwater microbial communities from Finland to study Microbial Dark Matter (Phase II) - AM7a DNA metaG (SPAdes) (version 3) | ecosystem: Environmental > Aquatic > Freshwater > Lake ...
AGTGAGCTGGCAACATCTTCGATCTTTATTTCCCAGAAGAATAAAATCATAGGCTTGATGCGGAAAGACATCAACCGTTTGATGAAAAAGGGAAAAGCAATTACGAAACCGGAGATTTCCAGGGTATTAAAAAGCATTGATGAAAATGTCAAATTTGAGAACGACTGGTATCGTATCAAGGCTCATTTTGAAAAGATCTATCCTGAGTTTTTTGATCGCCTGCGTGAAAAACATCCCAACCTCACACCCAATGATCACAAGCTTTCTGCATTGCTGAGGATGAACCTGAGTACAAAGGAGATCTCACAGATCCTGAAGATAACAGCACCGAGCACGGAAATTTCCAGGATCAGGCTGAGAAAAAAACTCGACCTGCCCAAGCATATCAACCTGGTACATTTTATCTGCGGAATTTAGAAACTCTCAGGAGCAAGGATCTGATGATCAGAGCAGTTCCATCATCTCGTCGGTGAGCGCCATGTTGTGATAGACACTGTTAACATCTTCATCTTCCTCAATCATATCAATCAGCTTCAGCACTTTTCTTGCGGATTCGAGGTCGAGCGTTTCCGTCGTTTTTGGAATACGCTGCAATGAGGCGCTCTCGGGTTCGATGTTTAAGGTTTCCAGTTTTTTCATCATATTCCCGAATTCTTCCATCGGGGTAGTGACAGTAAAAATGTCCTCATCAAGGCTTATATCTTCGGCACCTGCATCAATCAGTTCCATCTCAAATTCATCCTGGTTGATGGTGCCTTTGGGAACCGTGAATATTCCTTTTCGGTCGAAAAGATAATTCAGCGATCCGTTCTTGCCCATTTCACCACCATATTTATTGAAATAGGAACGGACATTACTTACTGTCCGCTGGATATTATCAGTAGTAGCTTCAACAAAAATGGCAATTCCGTGAGGACCTTTTCCTTCGTATGACGTCTCACTCAGCGCAGCAGCATCTTTGTCGGAGCCTTTGTTGATTGCCCGCTGAATTGTCTCCTTGGGCATACTGGCACCCTTTGCATTGGCGATGCCAAGCCGCAGACGGGGATTTTGCCCCGGATCAGGGCCGCTTTCCTTTACAGCAATTGTAATATCTTTGATGATCTTGGAAAAAATCTTCGATCGTTTGGCATCAAGTGCTCCCTTTTTCCTTTTAATAGTTGACCATTTATTATGCCCGGACATAATTTAAAAATTGAGTGTTAACACTATATTCTATTGATTAATACGATTTTTCTGCGTAAAAATAGTAAAAAAATGGTTCTTTAATACAAAAACGATTGGTAAATTTGATGCTGTCTTATGTTCGAACCAAATCACTGCATGTCAATTCTCCGTTTCTTTTCACGGTTCACCTGCCTGTTAATTGTTCTGCTGCTTGTTCGATGTGCAAACCCCGTATCTCCTGAGGGTGGGCTAAAAGACACCAAACCGCCAGTGGTCGTGACATCATTTCCTGACAATTATTGCATCAATTACAAGGAGAAGAACATCCGGATTGTTTTTAATGAATTTATCCAGCTTAAGGATCAATATACACAAATCAATGTTTCCCCACCAGCGAAAACCATTCCCGATGTAAAGGTCAAGGGAAAAACCCTGTCAATCAGCCTGGCAGATTCACTTCTCAGCAACACAACCTATTCTATCAACTTTGGGAAATCCATTCAGGATTTACGGGAAGGCAACGTGCTGAAAGATTTCAAATTTGTCTTTTCAACAGGTTCATACCTGGATTCTCTCAGCATTCGCGGAAAAGTAATCAATGCTTTTGATGATGCACCGCAGAAAGACATCACCGCGATGCTCTACACCAGGACAACTGACACCATTCCTATTGACTCCATGCCATTTCATCTCAAACCATCATACATCGCTAAAACAGATGAGAGCGGATCGTTTATTTTCGAAAATGTAAAATCAGGTCCATTGCTTTTGTTTGCGATCATGGATAAGAATGGCAATGACATCTTCGATCTTCCCAACGAAAAAATTGCTTTTTGCGACAGTTTAATTCACGGAACTTACGTTGTACCGCCAAAAGTTGATACAGCTAAAAAAGACACATTACAAAAGAAGGACGTTCCAACCATCAAAGACACCATAAAAAGCATCGTCAGTGAGGCCCCGTCATACACGCTCAGGCTGTTTGAAGAGACCGACTCTGTTCAGAAGATCAACCGTGCATTTCTTGCCCAAAAAGACGAAGTGACATTGTATTTTCGTTTTCCGGCCCATGAACCACGATTCAGGCCGTTAAATTTTTCGGCGGATCAGGCCTGGAGCTTGACAGAAATGAACCCCGGCAAAGACACTGTAAACTTCTGGCTTAAACCTGGTATTGCTGATTCCCTCATCATGGAAGTAACAGATAATAAGAAAGTCATCGATACTTTAAGAATCAGCTTACTGGATAAAACAGCGAAAAGAAAGAAAGACAAAAAGGAGACGGATGCTGTTCGGAGAGTTTTCCTTTCATCCAACGTCCGCGACGGAAATCTGAACATGTTCAGGAAAAATCCCCAGCTAACATTCTCCTATCCGATCAGGAATGCTAACTTCCGGAGAATACTTCTCACCTGTAATAAGGACACCATACACCCGGTTTGTGTCTTTACCGATTCGCTAAAGCGAAGGCTGATGATAAAGACCAAATGGATTGAAGATAAAAACTACCACCTGATTTTTCCTGATTCAACATTCTATACATACAACGGGCTAACCAATGATTCGGTAATCCTGATTTTCAAGACACAAATGCTGAGAGATTTCGGTTCGATTCTCATCACCATGAAAATGGATGATCCGGACCGGAAAAATCTTGTGCAATTACTGGATGAAAAGGAGAATGTGCTTGAACAGCAGGTTATCATTGGACCGGGAAAAATTCACTATGAATACCTGAGTCCGGGCAAGTATAAGGTGAAATGCATATATGACAGGAACAGGAATGGAAGGTGGGATACCGGGCATTATCGGACAAAGCTACAACCGGAAGAAGTATTTTATTTCCCTTCAGTTATTGAAGTACGGGCCAACTGGGATATAGAAGAAATATGGAATGTTGATAAGGTGGCTCATTAAACTCCGCCACACCGGTTGATACAATCAACAACCCGGGTCAGGTGGTCATATTTCAATGAATAGTAAATCATTTTCCCGTTCCGCTTCGAATCCAGTAATCCTTTATTCTTGAGAATGTTTAAATGATGTGAAGCGGAAGCCTGCTCGATGTTTAAATGTTCGTAAATTTCAGTCACCGTCAACTTAACATTATCTGTCAGCAAGTCAATGATAGCAATACGCATCGGGTGAGCCATCGCCCTCAGTTTACTCGCAGCCAGCTCTAATTTTTCAACATCAAGAGTTACCTTTTTCATTAAAATACCTTTTTAGCCTACTTGGCAAATATATAACAAGTTTTCAAATCTATTTCTAAAAACGAATATATAAATTCCATGTTATTCACAAAAGAGCGGCGTGAAGGAGAATGTTAGGCCATCAAAAAGCCCTTTATCGCTGAGCTTCAATTCGGGAATTACAAGCAATGCCATAAATGAAAGGGTCATGTAAGGTGCCCGGAGCATACTTCCCAGTTCCTTTACTTTTTGATCAATCTCATCATATAGCCTAGCCACTGTAAATCCGTCAGCCATCGACATGATCCCTGCAACCGGTAAAGGCAGTATCTTTTTCACATCATCATCAACCAGTGATACGCCCCCTTTCGCTTCGATGATCAGGTTGATCGCCTCTGCAATTGATGCATCATCAGTTCCAACAGCAATGATGTTGTGACTGTCGTGGGCAACACTGGAAGCAATGGCACCAGTTTTCAGGCCAAATCCGTTGACAAATCCCACAGCAGGCGGAGCATCAACATACCTGTTCTTAACGACGATCTTCAGAATGTCATTGGCAGGGTCACTCACCACCCGGTGATCATGAATGTGCGCCTTCACCTTCAGCATTTCTGTGATCAGCTGGCCTTCCAATGCTTTCATGACCCTGATCCATTCACTTCCTTCGGGAACTTCAATATCAGCTTCAGTGATTTTCCCGGCATTGAAATAATTCAACGCTGTTTCCGGAACTGATCCGATCAGTGACTTTCCATTCTCAGCAACCTTTTCGCCATGCACCCAGGTCTGAAGAACATTAAACTGGCTTAGGTCATCGATGAGGATAAAATCAGCAGGATCGCCTTTCTGAAGGAGCCCGGTATCCAGTTTGTAATGTCTGACAGGATTATAGGTGCAGCTTCTGAGCACATTGAAAAGATCATAACCCCTGTCAAGTGCCCGTTTTACAAGCAGGTTGATATGGCCTTTCACCAGGTCGTTCGGGTGTTTATCATCAGAGCAAAGCATGACCATTTCAGGGTACTCGTCGATCAGGTCGCTGAGCGCATCGAAATTTTTAGCTGCACTTCCTTCCCTGATCAGGATCTTCATTCCATAATTGATTTTATCCAGCGCTTCCTGTTTCGTATAGCATTCATGATCGGTGGAGATTCCTTCACGGGCATAGTCCCCCGCCTGTTCACCGGTGAGCCCGGGCGCATGACCATCGACGGGTTTGTTGTATTTTTTTGCAAGGGCGAGTTTCTCCATTACTTCGGCATCACGGGAAATGACACCGGGAAAATTCATCATCTCGGAGAGGTACCAGATGTCGTCCGACTTAAGGAGTTCGTCAAGTTCTTCCGGGCCAAGCTTAGCCCCTGTTGTTTCGAAGCATGTCGCCGGCACGCATGAGGGTGCACCGAAATAAAAATTAAACGGGATCTTTTTCCCGTTTTCAATCATGAATCGTATCCCGGGAAGTCCTAACACATTTCCCATTTCATGCGGATCGGAGACCGTAGCCACAGTTCCGTGAACGACGGCAAGACGCCCGAATTCGGATGGAATCAGCATCGAGCTTTCGATATGGATATGGGCGTCGATCAACCCGGGAAGGATAAATTCTGTTTTGCCTGTTTCCTGTTCCCGGATCTCTGAAATTTTTCCATTTACAACGAATACCGTTCCCTGGAAAATTCTTCTGGAAACAACATCAACGATATTTCCGGATAATTCAAATGTCTGTTTGCTCATTGTTTTTCGTGCTAGTGTGTTTTCCTGCTAACTGCCCGCATGCAGCAGCAATGTCTGTTCCACGGCTTCTCCGGAGATTCACCACCAGGTTCTTCTGCTCAAGGAATTCCTGGAAGCCTTTCATGGTGCGGGAATCTGATGGATAAAAGCCGGTATTTTCAACAGGATTGTATTCGATGAGGTTGATCTTGACCGGGAAATTCTTACAGAAGACAGCCAGATCGGCGGCATCTGCAAGGCTGTCGTTCACACCCCGGAACAAAACATACTCAATGGTGATGCGTTTTCCCGTGACTTTATGATAATGCTTCAGTGCTTTGATCAAATCTTTAACCGGGTATTTTTTATTTACCGGGATAATCTTGTCTCTTTTTTCATTCTGTGCAACGTGGAGCGAAAGAGCAAAATGATACCTGGGATTATCACCGGCCATTTTCATTATTTTCTCCGGGATTCCGACGCTGGAAACGGTGATCCGCTGCGGAGACATTCCCATTCCTTCCGGATCGGTTATCTTTTCAATGGATGCCGTAACATTCTCGTAATTCAGCAACGGCTCGCCCATTCCCATATAGACAATGTTTGAAAGGGGATTCCCGAAAAACTGAAGGGATTGTTCCTGCAACAGGGCTACCTGGTCGAATATCTCGGTAAAAGCCAGGTTCCTCTTGAACCCGAGCTGGCCGGTGGCACAGAATGCACAGGCAAATGGACATCCGGCCTGGGAAGAGATGCAGGCAGTGGTTCTTCCGTCGGAAGGTATCAGCACACCCTCAATACGTAAGCCATCATGCAGCAGGAAGGTGCTTTTCATGGTGCCATCATCACTCTTCTGAACAGTCTCCGTAGAAATGGTAATGAAAGTAAAATGCTGTTCAAGGAGTGACCGTATCTCTTTGGAAAGATTGGTCATCTCATCAAAAGACCGGCAGGATTTCTTCCAGAGCCAATCATAAACCTGTCGTGCCCTGAAATTCTTCTGCCCGTTCGCCTGAAAAAAGTTTTCTATCTCGGATTGTGAAAGGGATCGTATATCATTCCTGGCTACCATTCATCCTTCTTTATGACCTTGGGTTTCATTCCCTCTTTAAGGCTTTTAACGAGGTTCCTCATGGTCGTATCCACCTGGTAGAGGTACATATCCCATTTTGGATTATACGCAGGATCTTTCTTATTCAGCCATTTCTCAAGCGGAAATTTTGAGGCAGCCCTGAGCAGGAAATTATTGAGTGTATACCGGACTTTGTTGTCCTTCATCTCAAGCGTAATATCATAGTTGATCATGCCGGCATCAATGCGGGTACTGTCCTTTAGGAAAGAATAGATCCTGAAACGACCCGTTCCTTCAATTTTTCCGTTGACCTTATCCAGGATCCTAGTAACGCTAGTTGGGTTCACATAATAGGTGCGAAACCATTCTGCAGAGCGGTCATAAAGAACATCCCTGGGCCCTTCCTGGCTGATCACTTCACGATACATGATCGTATGGGTATCCGGATCAACCGGAACCGAAGCTGCCTCCTGGGCCATTGCTTGCCCAACAGAAAGGATTGTAAAAAACAATAAAATCATCCGGCGCATAGAAATCTGTTTTATCTTTTTTCAACGCAATATTACGAAAATTATGCGGCAAAACTGTTGATTCTTTGAGCTATGTGAGCATAAAAAGAAGAAGCCGCCCAAATAGAGCGGCTTCTGTCACTGGTAAAATCATCTATTAATACATGTCACCCATTCCGCCGCCGTATCCACCCGGACTCATTGGCATCTTAGGTTCTTTTTCTTCCTTACGGTTGGCAAGTACACATTCTGTAGTCAAGAGCATTCCTGCAATTGAAGCAGCATTCTCGAGTGCAACGCGTGCCACCTTGGTAGGATCAATAACACCGGATTTGAATAAGTTCTCATAAACTTCGGTACGTGCGTTGTAACCAAAATCATCTTTCCCTTCTTTCACTTTCTGGGCAACAACGGCTCCGTCAAGTCCTGCGTTTTCTACGATCTGGCGAAGTGGTTCTTCGAGTGCCCTTTTCACAATGGCAATCCCGGTCGTTTCATCTTCATTGAGTCCCTTCAACTTCTCAATTGCTGAAATTGCCCTGATATAAGCAACGCCTCCCCCCGGAATGATTCCTTCTTCGATAGCAGCGCGTGTTGCATTCAGTGCATCGTCAAAACGGTCTTTCTTCTCTTTCATTTCAACTTCACTGGCTGCACCAACATAGATCACTGCAACTCCGCCTGCGAGTTTTGCAAGACGTTCCTGGAGTTTTTCCTTATCATAATCAGAAGTTGTGGTACCGATCTGGGCCTTGATCTGATTTACCCGCTGAACGATATCTTCCTTCTTTCCTTTTCCGCTAACGATGGTTGTGTTTTCCTTGTCAATGGTGACTTTTTCAGCCTGGCCCATATATTCGAGGGTAGCATCTTCGAGTTTGTATCCTTTTTCTTCGGAAATGACAATACCGCCTGTGAGGGTAGCAATATCTTCCAGCATTTCTTTCCGTCTGTCGCCGAAACCAGGAGCCTTTACAGCTGCTACTTTCAGTGAACCACGGATCTTGTTAACAACAAGCGTAGCCAAAGCTTCGCCTTCGATATCTTCAGCAATAAGGATGAGCGGACGCCCCGTCTGAACAACTTTTTCAAGTAAAGGAAGCAAATCCTTCATGATGGAAATCTTCTTGTCATAGATGAGAATGTACGGGCTTTCATATACAGCTTCCATCTTCTCGGTATCGGTAATGAAATAGGGTGAAATATATCCCCTGTCAAATTGCATTCCTTCCACAACCTTTACAGTCGTTTCCATTCCCTTGGCTTCTTCAATGGTGATGACACCTTCTTTCTTCACTTTGCTCATGGCTTCTGCGATCATTTTCCCAATGAATGAATCATTGTTGGCAGAAACTGATGCAACCTGTTCAATCTTTTCTGAACTGTCGCCAATCTGCTTGGTTTGTTTTTTCAGTGAGAGGATGACTTCCTGAACGGCTTTATCAATGCCTCTTTTCAGGTCCATGGGATTGGCACCTGCAGTTACATTTTTTAACCCGGTAGTAAAAATAGCCTGTGCGAGAACCGTGGCAGTCGTAGTACCGTCACCCGCACTTTCATTGGTTTTGGAAGCAACTTCCTTAACCATCTGGGCGCCCATATTTTCTGCTGCATTACTCAGTTCGATTTCCTTTGCAACTGTCACACCATCTTTTGTGATAACCGGTGAACCGTATGATTTGTCGATGATCACATTACGGCCACTGGGACCAAGCGTTACTTTCACAGCATTCGAAAGTTCATCAACGCCTTTTTTTAAAGCTTCTCTTGCCTTTATTCCAAAAATAATATCTTTTGCCATTGTTTTTTTTGTTTAAGTTAATTCTCTCTTGATCAAGTGGTTGACTAAACGATTGCGACAATATCGGATTCCCGCATAATCAGGTAGGTATCTCCGTCAATAGTAAGTTCAGTTCCGGCATATTTCCCGTACAAAACTTCATCACCAACTTTCACCGTCATGGGCTCATCTTTCTTTCCGGTACCCACAGCAATGACTTTGCCTTTTTGCGGTTTTTCCTTAGCCGTATCAGGGATGATGATACCGGCTGCGGTCTTTTCTTCTGCAGCGGCTGGTTCAACCAGTACACGGTCTGCCAACGGTTTAATTTTCACTTTTGTCATTTTCAATTATTTTAGGGTTAAACATTAATAGGTGCTGATTATTCTCTATGTGCTGTTTCTGTCAGATTTCATGCCAAAGGAGAAACATTGGCCGGATTTGGACAATATTGCAGTTAAAAATCAATCCTAAAAAAAAATGTCAGAACATGATGACATTCTGACATTCTTGATTATGATAAGATATTACCTGAGATCAGGGATTATTTCTTTTTCGCAGGTGGTGCCTGGAAATCCTTTACAGGCTGTGACTTCGAGTCGTTAATCTGTTTCTGAATTTCGCTTTCTGCTGATTTAGCAGTGGTTTGATGCTTTGGGATGATGAATATTGAAAAGAGGCTCAGAAGAAGAAGAACCACGGCCAGTGTCCAGGTTGATTTTTCAAGAAAATCAGCAGTTTTCCTGACCCCCATAAACTGGTTGGATGAAGAGAAATTCGATGCCAGGCCGCCTCCCTTGGAGTTCTGAACTAAAACCACAAGAATTAACAAAGCGCAGCTGATCATGATCAGAACCGAAATAAGAACATAAATTCCCATAATATTTTTCTATTTAACCACTTATCAATTCATTGTTGAAGTGACACGATGGTATTATTTTTCACTGATTTTTGAAATTTGGTCTGCAAAGTAACTACTTTTTTCCGGTAAAAGCAAAGATAATCTCTCATAAATTTTAATCGCCTTTGCATGATTTCCCTGTTCAGAGTACAATTTAGCCAGCGTTTCGCTCACGATCTCTTCATCATCAACGCTGCTGTGAGCGGCAATTTCTGAGGGACGATAGAAGGCTGCCCGGGGCGATGAGATCCTGGGTTCTTCACGAATAAACTTTTCAAGAATTTCTTCTTTGGATAAAGCCTTTTTCGATTCGTCATCACTTATCGGTTCATCCGGCAGACTCTTTTCCTGAATAATTTGCACTTCTCCAACCGCGACCCGATCATCTTCTTCCGGCTGATCAATAGTCACAGCCCCCTTAAGCTTTGCCTCGGCTATTTCTGCCAGGCGGCGATGAACAATATCCAATAATTCCCGCCTGGATTCCGAGATCCCTGGTTTAATTTCAGGAGTTTCATCAAACCGGGGTTCAACAAATTCCGCCACAGGTTCAGGAATAATCTCCGGGATGGTTTCAACCGTCATCAATGGCACATCAGGAATTTCCTTGGCGATCTCTTCCTGTAAGGAGACTGGAGAAATTCCGGGGTCAACAACCAGTCCTTTTTCTTTCTCTGTAAATAATTGCTTCAGCTTTTTCCTGCTGGAAACACAGGCTGCCGCTCGTTTAAGCTGGAGGTTGAAATCCAGGTCATTCCCGACGAACAGTTCGTATGCAAAAAGAACCTGGATCGATGAGCAATACGGATACCTGTGAGAAAGGTCCTTAAAGGTTTCCAGGTTCCCTTTGCTGATCTTATCGGGATGATGAAGAAAAGATATGAAGTTCTCGCGGTTCATCGGTTACCAGTTAACCACAGCTTTGTTAAAGACATCCTGGATCAACTGATCATCGATCTGTGCGATGAGATCTTCCTGAACAGCGCTCAGGTCATTGGAACTGGGATAGTCCTGGTACCTGGCAAAGGAAGTTTCGAAGTTCTGTTTTTCATCCGTCCTGTTTGTAAATTTCACACTGATCGTGATCGTCAGCCGGTTCATGGCAGCCGTCTCATTCCCCTGGATGGCAACAGGCTGAACTGAATACCCGGTGATGGTTCCTTCGATGTTGATGTCACCCGTGTGTTCAACTAAGTTCAGGCTTGTATGCGAGGTAAAATAATCCCTCATGGCATCTGTCAACGACCGGCTGAGTGTGGGTGCTACCAGTGATGCGTTGTTTGGAAAATAGAGAATGGAAACTGTTTTAACTGAAGGAGAAACTGATGCCCCGGTAAAAGAATAACCAACCCTGCATCCGCTTTGTGAAGCCAAAAGGATTATGATCAGACCAATTGTCAGAAAGGATGACCCCAGTGATTTGAAATTTTTCTTTTTCAATGGATTGATTTGATTTACCCGGTTATCCGGATGGTGCTTCCTGGCATGATAACAGGAAGCATGACGGTCATTATTCAATGTTATATTCCCTGATCTTCCGGTACAATGTCCGTTCGGAGATTCCCAACTCTTTCGCTGCATCCTTCCGTTTGCCTTCGTGTTTCTTCAGCGCTTTCCTGATGAAATCGATCTCCTTTTTTTCAAGCGACAAAGACTCTTCAACTTCAACCGGTTCAACAATGAAATCATCGGTCATCGATTCCTGTGGAGAGAGTATGATGGGATTCTCCGGCGTACTGATGTCGTTGATTTCATTGTAAAGCCGTTTGATGATGTGCGATTTGTCGCCGCTGTTAAGTGATTGCGTTTCATTTTCCATCAGCGCCCTTACCAGTTGTTTCAGATCACCTACATCCTTTTTCATATCAAAAAGGACTTTGTATAGCAACTCCCTTTCCGAAAGATGGGAAGACTCATCCCCTTTATAGACAATGGGAAGTTCATTGACGATGTGCTGCGGGAGATATTTTAGCAGGATCTCCCCGGATATTTCTCTCGTCTTCTCAATGATGGAGATCTGTTCGGTGATATTTTTCAACTGACGGATATTTCCCGGCCAGCGATAATTGATCAGCAGTTTCTGTCCTTCCTCATTCAAAACTATCGGAGGCATGCGGTATTTCTCCGCTGCATCTGCAGCAAACTTCCGGAACAGTAAGTAGATATCTTCCTTTCTTTCCCTTAACGGAGGAACATAAATCGGAACGGTATTGAGGCGATAATAAAGATCCTGCCTGAATTTACCGGTGCTGATCGCCTGCGGGATATCGATGTTCGATGCTGCAACGATCCTTGTATCTGTTTTCAAAACCTTGGAAGAGCCTACGCGGATGAACTCGCCTGACTCAAGCACACGCAGCAGGCGCACCTGGGTGGACAATGGCAGATCGGCAACTTCGTCAAGAAATATTGTGCCGCCATTGACCATTTCAAAATAACCTTTGCGCGCTTCATGGGCACCTGTGAATGAACCCTTTTCATGGCCGAACAGCTCTGAATCAATGGTTCCTTCGGGAATAGCCCCGCAATTTACAGCTATATACGGACCATGTTTGCGGGAGCTTAACTGGTGTATGATCTTGGGAAAAAACTCTTTCCCGGTCCCGCTTTCTCCTGAGATCAGAACAGTAATATCGGTAGCCGCAACCTGGCGGGCAATGTCAATTGCACGATCCAGCAAAACAGAGCTTCCGATAATTCCAAACCGTTGTTTGATCGACAGGATGTCCATAATTATTTTTCGTTTATTTTCTTTTCTCCGATTGTAAAAGTACTAAAATATCAGGCTTTTTTCCGTACTTCCCTCTTTATCCTTGCCAGGTGACCTCTTCCCAATGCCTTAACTTCACATCCAAGGGTAAAATATTTCCTGATCTGATCATCGCTGAGGATACCAAAGGCATCAATCACGGCAATTGGTCCACCAGCCCATTTGACAATGTCTTCAGGTTTTAATTTCAGGTAAGGAGAATGAGGAACTGCAAGGATGAGGACTTCAACACCCTGGATTGCTTTCTTCAGGTCTTTTTGTACGACAATGTCTGTGAGGTGGCTTTGGTTCCGGAAGAACTGGCTCCAGGAATGTCCCGGAGAAGGATATTCATCCTGGTTTTCGAGTTCATACCAATGCTCGACATAAGGATCATGAACCCTGATCTCAGCTCCCATTTCGGCCAGTTTCCTGACGACCATCTCGCTTCCGCTGTATCTTGTATCCCCTACATCCTGCCTGTAACTGGCACCGCAAAGCAACACGGTCGCTCCGGCAATGTAACGATCCATGTTGCGCAAGGCGTCCCTGGTGAGTTCTGCCACATGCAAGGACCTTGTATCGTTGATATCAATGGCTGTCGGCGTAATCTTGAAGATCTTGTCGCCATCTTCAAATCCAAGGATGTGTTTATACGCCCAATAACCCAGTCCGCCGTCTTTCGGCAGACAGTATCCGCCAATTCCCGGTCCCGGGAAAATAATATTGCTATGGGTTGGCCGCATCTTTATTGCATTGATGACCTTGATAAGATCCACACCGTTACGCTCGGCAAAGAGGCTCCATTCATTCAGGAATGCAAGCGAGGCTGCACGATAAGAGTTCTCAATGATCTTGGTGGTTTCCGATTCAATGGGACGGTCCATGACTGTCAATGGAAAGTCTTTTGTATTCAGTACTTCATGCAGGAATTTTTCGACCCGTTTCCTGGCAACGGCTTCGCAACCGGAGCATACACGCCAGAAATCGCGGATGCTGGCAACATATTCTTTTCCCGGCATAACCCGTTCAAAGCTGTGGGCCAATAGCGGCGTCTGTTTGATCTTCCTTTTTGAAAATGCTTTTTTCAGGATAGGCCACGCAACAAATTCCGTGGTACCCGGGGCAACCGTGGTTTCAATCAGCACCAGGCACGAAGGTGTGATTTTCTCGCCGATGGTGCGGATCGTATCCTCCAGCGCGGCCATATCGGCAGATCCGGATTTCATATTGCCCAGCTCTTTTTTTGAAAAATCGCATTGCACATCGACGACCACACAGTCAGCAAATTTCAGGCAATCGGTATGATGCGTGGCAATCAGAGTTTTGGATTTCTTCACGCAGCTTTCTATCAGGACATCAACTTCCGGATCTTCCGCTTTTACAGGAGATTCACCGCGATTAACCAAAGGTATTTTCCAGTAGCTCCGCGTACTCGGACGCTGGCAGCCGATGACGAATTTGGAATGTTTTCCTTTGACATCGCGGGTATCCGCAACGATAGCAGCCATCACAGCACCCACAAATCCTACGCCCATGACAACAACAATTTCTTTCTTTTCTTTCCTTGCTTTCGTCACCAATGTTTCGATCCGTTTGAGTTCAGCAGCATCGTCCTTTGATGTGGGTAATGCGAATTTTTCGCCTGACGGACTGACAGAGTACCGTATTTCTTCTGATTTTGCCATAGGGGTTGGGTTTTATTAGAATTAAACTTATTGTTATGTGGCCTGTTTGATTTAAGAACAAGGATTAACGAATTTTAATTTGTGATTAACGCAGCTGAGCGTTTAGCTTGTCTTTGAAATTTTCGATCAGCCGGTTCATTACTTTATCAATATCTTTATCGGTAAGTGTCTTTTTATTGTCCTGGAGAATGAAATACATAGCATAGGATTTTTTTTCCTGGCCAATCGCTTCTCCTTCAAAAACATCAAATAAACCGACCTTCTTCAACAGGTTCTTCTCTGTCTGGAATGCAAGTTCTTCAACTTCTGCAAAAGTAACGGACTGATCAAGCAGCAGCGCCAGGTCACGCCTGACTTCCGGGAACTTTGGCAATTCCCTGGTTTCAATATTCCTGCTTGTTAACTGGCCAATCAGCACATTCCAGTCAAATTCGGCGTACAGAACATCCTGGTGACAGTCGAATTTACGCAGCAAATTATCCGACAGGAATCCGAATTTAACGATCGCTGATCGTTTTACGCGGCAGACAAGTCCTTCCCGGATTTCCTCTGAAGAGAAATCAACAGTGTCCAGGGATGACTGATCAATTCCGGTTTTACCCAAAACCTGGTTTACGAAGTTTTTCAACTCAAAGAAATCAATCTTTGTGTCATTGGTATTCCAGGATTCCCTGTTTTTCCTTCCTGTCAGAAACATTGACAGGTATTTCTTTTCCTCGTATTTCTCAAGTGCATCATGATTTCCTGAACCGGTAGTCACCTCGAGTTTCCGGTAACAGGTTCCGAATTCAAAAAGACGCACATCCGGGATCTTCCGGTTCTGGTTATAATTGATCGTCTCCAGTCCGCCGTACAATAATGTCTGCCTCATCACATCAAGATCGCGCGACAATGGATTCATCATCCTTACGCAATTTTCAACCGGGTAAGTTGGATTTTCCGCATAGTATGCTGAACGCGTGAGTGAGTTGTTCATGATCTCATTGAATCCATTGTTGCAAAGGAAATCCGCCAGGAGATTCTGGATTTTTTCCGGATCCGGATTCGGGGCAATGGTAAGCGTTCCCCTGATGTTGTCGCCGGTTTCAATGTTGTTGTATCCATAGATGCGAAGGATCTCCTCAATCACATCAGCCTCTCTTAACACATCAACCTTGAAGGAAGGTATCTCGAGTGATAACTCAGTATCAGTTTCAGCCAGGATATGAATCTCAATTAGGTGAAGAATTTTTTTGACAAGATCCCTGTCAATCACCTTTCCAACCAGCCTGTCGAGGTGTGCGTAGGAAAGTGTAACCAATGGCCTGGGCCGTTTTTGAGGATAGACGTCGACAATTTCCGAGGCAATGGTTCCTCCGGCAATCTCCCGGATCAGCAACGCCGCACGTTTCAGTGCATAAACCGTAATTTCAATATCGGCTCCCCGCTCAAAACGGAATGAGGCATCTGTTTGCAAACCGTGATACCTGGCTGTTTTACGAATGGTCCTCGGATCAAAATACGCACTTTCAAGGAAAATGTTTTTGGTCTCTTCCGTCACGCCTGAACGTATACCACCGAACACACCGGCAATACACATGGGTTCCTGCGCATTGCAGATCATCAGGTCCTGGGATGTCAGCTCACGTTCTGTGCCGTCAAGTGTGACAAACCTGGTACCCTGGGTAAGTTTTTTGATCACCACTTTTCCGCCCGTGATCTGATCGGCATCAAAGGCATGAAGCGGCTGACCGAGTTCATGCAGGATGAAGTTCGTACAGTCAACGATGTTGTTGATTGGACGCAGCCCGATGGCATTGAGCCTGTTTTTTAACCAGTCCGGGGATTCCCTGACAGTGATCCCGGTTATGGTCAGACCTGAATACCTTGGACAGGCCTGGATATCTTCGATGGATATTTCAATCTTACGGGTTGTTTGTCCGACAGAAAATTCGCTCACATCCGGCAATTGAAGCCGGCTTTGAAGATGGGTTGTTTCCTTGTTGGTCGCCAGGACAGCTGCAAGGTCTCTTGCAACACCAATATGGGATGCTGCATCTGCACGGTTCGGGGTCAGTCCTATTTCAAAGACCTCATCGTCTTCAATATGAAAATATTCTTTTGCAGGAGTTCCGGGAACAGCAGCGGAATCCAGTATCATGATGCCGGCATGCGATGAGCCGAGGCCCAGTTCATCCTCGGCACAGATCATGCCTTCGGAGACTTCCCCGCGGATCTTTGTTTTTTGAAGTTTGATCTCCGTATCTCCATGGTACAATGTCGTTCCTACAACTGCAACAGC
>Ga0209083_1002735_pt1 | contig 16052 bp, 12 predicted proteins | sample AM7aDNAmetaG_FD_184132 | JGI IMG/M metagenome (GOLD analysis project Ga0209083, IMG submission 184132) | Freshwater microbial communities from Finland to study Microbial Dark Matter (Phase II) - AM7a DNA metaG (SPAdes) (version 3) | ecosystem: Environmental > Aquatic > Freshwater > Lake ...
AACAATACTTTTCATTAGAAAACCCGCCGATGGCCCTGCAAATTGCATATTATTCCCCAAACTTATAACTGAACCCCATGTTAAGGATCGATAGCGTGCCTATGCCGAATTCTCCGCAGAATGCTGCCCGCCTACCAACCCTGAAGCCGAGAAGGGTAAGTTGCCCTGCCGGAGATATTTCCTGCTTACTGCTGCTTCCATTGGAAACCTCGAATCCCGATTCACTGTAATAGTCAATTGCCACACCGATCGCAACGCCGGAATACATAGCAAAAACAGCTCTGTTGAGGTACTGAAATTTGATCCTTGCCAGGGCCTGCAGATAGTTGTAGTTTCTGCTGCCGGTATAACCTGAATTGAGCGTAGCGCGTAAGGGTGTGTAGGCAACCTGAAAGCCCACTCCTATTACTTTGTTCATCGAGCGCGTGTAACCGAGAATGAATGTGCCAATTCCCGTATAAGTCCAGCTGCTGTTCGTGTTGGCGTTGATGTAATAATACAATGAACCTATCCCGTATGAACAATACAGATCATTGAAGACGTTGGCCTGATCTTTTTTTTCCGGTGTAACAATCTGCTGAGTTTGTGCAACAGCGATTCCCGATGAAAACAGCAGAAAGAGCATTGATATTAATACTTTTTTCATGGCGTTTATCTCCGAGGTTTATGAAGTTTGGCTCCTGGAATGAGCTTGTATCACAAAGTTATATTAAAATGTCTAAATTTGATCAGGGTTTGAAATTAAATTTCCTCTGTATGAACTATATCCTGAGTCATAAGGGATTAATACCAGGTAAAACCAGCCTTCTGTTAAATGGATTCTGCCTGATTGTCCTCTTTTTATTCCTGGCTCTTCCATCAAACGGCCAGTTCCCGTTAAAAGTAATGACATTCAATATACGTTACAACAATCCGGCCGACAGTATTTATAACTGGGACCACCGTAAAGACATGGTATACGAGGTATTTCTGAAATACAAACCCGATCTTGCGGGCCTGCAGGAGGTTCTGTACACTCAGTTGACCGGCCTCAGGGATACGCTGAAAGAATATTCATCGTTCGGAGTGGGAAGAGATGACGGGAATAAAGCCGGCGAATTTGCTCCCATTTTTTATAAAACATCCAGGTTCAGCAAGGTAGATGGGGCATATTTCTGGCTTTCTAAGACCCCGGATCTCCCGGGTTCAAAGTCCTGGCACGCTGCATGCACGAGGATTGTCACCTGGCTGATGCTCAGGGACCGTCAAAGCGGGCAGCTTTTCTTCATCTTCAATACGCATTTTGATCATGCAAGCGAAGAAGCGAGGGTTGAAAGCGCCAGATTGCTAAGGAAAAAAATTGACGAAATCATTTCGGGAAGGCCGGTGATCGTTTGCGGAGATTTTAATTCAACTGCATCCGACTCGGCATACAGGCTTCTCACTCAAAAATCAGTTCCCGGGTTTCTCACCGACACCAGGGTATCCCTTCCCGATTCTGTAAAACAACCCTCCTACTCTTTCATTGGCTTTCCGTTTCATCCTGAAGAAGGAAATCTCATTGATTTCATCTTCACAAGGAATGCCCAGGCCTGGAACGTCAAAACGCAGCTTATTATTACAGATAACAGGAACGGCCTTTACCCATCCGACCACCTGCCTGTTATAACCGAATTTCTAGTCAAAGGACTTAAATAACAAGCCATGAAAAAATCTTTAAAGGTCATTGGCATCAGCCTTTGTGTTGTGCTGTTGCTTTTCGTATTACTCATCTTCAGCCCCTTTCTGTTCAAAGATAAACTGGCAGGAATAGTAAAATCCACTGCAAACAAAAACCTTAAAACAGAACTGAATTTTTCGGGCATGGATGTTTCATTCTTCAACCATTTCCCTGTGTTGACAATCACACTCAGTGATTTTACATTGAAAGCATCTGCCCCGTTTGCAAAGGACACTCTTGTTAAAGCCAGGGACATTTCTTTTGGCGTCGATCTCATAAGTGTTTTCAAAGGACCCCTTATAATCACAAAGGTTTATCTCAACAAGGCAAGCGTTGTTCTGAAATACAATGAAAAAGGAGTTTCTAACTTCGATGTATACGCCTCAACCTCCGGCAATCCCGGGAAAAAAGACACAGCCTCATCCGGCGAAGCTGAACTTAAAATTGAAACGATTGCATTTATAAAATCTGATTTCACTTATTCCGATCCCTCGCTTTCCCTGAAAATTACAGCTCATGGCATGAACTACAGGGGAAAAAGCAACATAAGCAATGGTATTCTGAGGCTGGCGTCAAATGTGCAGATAGATTCACTGGATTTTGATTATGGAAATGTTCATTTTGTGAAATCGAAACCTGTCAAAGCAAACCTGATAACCTCCATCAACCTCAATTCACTCGAAATGAAATTCGAAAAGAATGACCTCACCCTTAAAAACATTCCATTTCAGTTCAAGGGAGAGTTCGGTTTCAAAAAAGATGGATACGACCTGTTCATTTCCCTGTTTTCAATGTATCAAAATGAATATATCAGTGGTTCACTGCGGATGATCAGCACGAAGAAACTATGGATAGCCGCAAAAGCCGATGTGAATATGAATCTTCAGAACTGGGGACTTGGGTTGGGAATCAAGGATTTCGAATTAAAAGGGATGTACTCGCTGAAACTCGATGCACAGGGAGATTATTATTCAGGCCAGAATCCACACAGCACAAAACCTGATACAGTGGTTCTGAGCGTACCCAATTTCACGCTTACTTCAAAACTCAGGGACGGCTATTTCAGGTATAAGCACTATCCACAGGCCCTAAGCGGGATAACAGTCAACCTCCGGGCTTCCTGTAAGGATCACAATTACAAGTCGATCAATGTGAGTTTGGACGACCTGAAAGCCGGCTTCATGAAGAATAAAATTGAAGGGTTTCTCAGGCTGAATGGCCTCACTGACCTGCCTGTTGAAGGAAAACTTACTACCAGCCTCAACCTTTCTGAGGTGAGACAGTTTATCCCGATGGACAGCCTTGACCTGGGCGGATTTCTTAACCTTGACCTGAATGTGAAAGGGAATTATGCCCCTGCGAAAAAACTCTTTCCCCTGGCCACAGTGAGCGTGAAACTGACCAATGGAGATATACTGACGAAATACTACCCTAACCCTGTCGACAGGATCAATCTGTTAGTTACGATAACCAACAATACAGGCAAACTTGCCGGCACAAAGCTGAAACTCGATCCTGTCTCCTTCCGTTTTGAAGGGAAACCTTTTGAACTCAAAGCTTTTCTGAGCAACCCCGATAACCTTAGTTATGACATTGTTTCAAGGGGCTCCATCGACCTGGGAAAGCTGTACAGGGTTTTCTCCCGTAAAGGAATGGAGCTTGGCGGGTACATTAAGACTGACCTGAAACTCAAAGGCAACCAAAGTGACGCCATGGCCGGGAAAATTGACAAACTTTTCAATTCGGGCCGCCTCAGCCTTCGCAATATCGCGTTTACTTCGGAATACCTGCCAAAACCTTTTGTTCTGAAAACCGGAGTTTTCCGCTTTGAACAGGATAAGCTATGGTTTGAAAAATTCGATGGCCGTTATGGCGTTTCCGACATCATGATGGACGGCAAACTCAGCAATGTGGTCAACTATGTAATTGCGGAGAAACAAACGCTGAAAGGCAGTTTCAATTTCCATTCAACTTATTTACTGGTAGATGAATTTATCCCGACAAACGAACAGGCATCAACCACGAGCCATGAGCCACGAGCCATGAGCCGTGAGCCGGGAACCACGAGCCATGAGCCGGGAGTGATAATTATCCCGGAGAATCTGGAAATCGGACTTAAAGCAAACCTCAGTAAGGTTGGTTACAGAAAACTCGAAATGCACGGATTGGTTGCCGCTGTTGAAATCAAAAGGGGTATGTTACTGTTAAAAGACATGAAATTTGAGCTGATCGGCTGCAAGGTCGCCATGGACGCGACTTACGGAAGTATTAATATGTTAAAAGCCTTCTTTGATTTTCATGTGGTGGCTAAGGGTTTTGATATTAAAAGAGCCTATAACGAGGTTGAAATGTTCAGGAACATTTCCACTTCGGCCGGAAAATGCGCAGGTATCGTATCGCTTGACTACACCCTCAAAGGAAAACTGGATGCTGGGATGAACATCGTTTATCCTTCTCTTGAAGGAGGCGGTGTTCTCAGCCTTGAAAAGATCAAGGTGATGGGGCTTAAACTTTTTAACGATATGAGCAAAAACCTGGAAAAGGAAAAGATCAGGGATCCCAATCTTTCGAAGGTTGCCCTGAAAACATCCATAAAGAATAATGTGATAACACTGGAAAAGACCAAAATGAAAATCTCAGGCTTCAGGCTGAGGATAGCAGGAGAAAGCAATTTCAACGGAAGCATCAACTTCAAGACAAGGTTGGGCCTGCCTCCCCTTGGAATCGTTGGAATACCGATGAGAATACTGGGAACCATGGATAACCCGAAATTCAAATATGGCCGTGGCAACAACGATGAAGATGTTGAAGAAACCCAGTATAGTGATGAGATACCCAAAGACATGCTTGATAAAATCAAAAACGCCAAAGAGGAAGAAATCAAGGATGATCCGCAATAATTAAGAGAACCTCGACAAGTTTAGTATACCACCAGCTTTGTCCTGGCAGTACCCATGCTGCTCTTCATCGAAACCAGGTAAATCCCGGCGGGCAGAGCTGAAATATCAATGCTTGAAAAGCCTGCCGAAATGGACTTTAAGGAAAGGTTAACAGCATTCCCCAACTGGTCATAGAGCGTGATTTGCGGGCTCAGGCCGGAGGTCTGAACCATTACTCTTTGATGAGCCGGGTTAGGGTAGATCAATAATGCAGGCTGATCGCCTGAATTCGCAATTCCCACTGCAACATCAACCGTCTTACAGTTACCTTGTGATTCGCCAGTGTTGTACAATGCCGAAACGCAGTAAGCATATTGGCCGCTGAGGACATCCTGGTCGGTATAATTTAGCCCTGTGATCAGGCTTGAATTGATCTTTGTACCATTCCTGCTTATATTATATCCCTGCAGTGTCATCTGGCCGGGGTCATAGGCAGGAACTTCCCAGGTGATGTCAACATTGTGTGCGCTGGCATCAGCCCTCACATTCTGTGGAACAGGAAGCGAAGCCTGAAGCAGCCCGATAAATTTGAAGGCTCCGTTTTCGGTGGAACTTGAGTTCATTCCGCCCGACCACCCGCAGTGGTTGTTAATCCATGCCATCTGGTAATACTTCGCACCGGATGTTCCGATAAAATCGCTCCAGGCGTGTCCGCCATCAAAGGAATAAGCGCAGCCCAGGTTCGAGGAACTCCCTGAACGCACCCAGGTATTCGCGGTACCGGGCACATAGGCAATATCCCCTGCATAGGCCGGACCTGAAAACGTTACCTGGGTCCATGTGGCTCCTCCATCGAAGGTTTCGCAAAGGTGGCCCGTTCCTGTGCTTTCATCCTGAAGCAGGCCGTGGTTCCCGTTCCGGAACATGGGTCTCACATAAGCTGTACTCATTCCCGGTGCAGAGGCCACGGTCCAGGAATTACCTTTATTGACCGATTTATATACCCTTCCCTTATTCGTTCCGAACCAGATGGTATCATGCACCGCGCAATAATATCCAACTACTCCGTATTCCCCGCTTTGAGGTGCCGGGTTTCCTGAACCCGCGATCAGGGCCCAGTTGGCGCCTCCATCAGTGGTTGTGTAAATCTCGAATTTCCCGTTGACGGGATCACCCATACAGACACCTTCACCGGCATTGAAGAAATGAACCATATTCGGAAATGATGCAGAATTACTGAATGAAGCGGTAGCCTGGCGGGCCCAGGTAGTTCCTCCATCCGCAGTCATATAAATACCCATTGGCTGACTTCCGGCGACCTTGAACATCGCGACATAGGCTTTATTGTTGTCTACTGCGGATATCATAGCCGAGGCCAGCCCTGCAGTGTTGGTAATCACACCCGGGGTCCAGCTTGTGCCTCCGTTTGTCGTCTTTGCAAAATCCGAACAGGCTCCTGTCAGGTTATTGCCATCAGAGGCCGTGGCCCAGACAACATTGCTGTCGATGGCCGACATATAGGTGATCGCACGTGATGCGGTAGTAAAGCCGGTGGACTGGGAAACCCACTCAGCCACATTCACCAGCTCCTTGTAATACACAGTATCTGTTGCATTAAAGGCATATGCCTTCACAATATGTGATCCGAGATCAGTAACTGAGGTATTCCATGTAAATGAGATGGAGTCGCCGGCGATAGAAAGCTTCTCAGCATTGTCGATAAATATCTTCATCATGCTGGCTGAACCCCTGATCACTTTCGCTTTAATTTCAACACTGTAACCCATACCAACCACAGTTTTGTCAACCGGATGGGTGATCCTTACGATAAGATTTGGATTGTTTGGCTTGATATGGACGACGACGGTATTGTTGAGGTTAAAGGTATATCCCCCCGGATTGAGATTGCCGATAGCGTAATAGCCGTTGGCAGATCCAGACCATCCCCAGTTGAAATGGAATTTTCCGTCGCTCATCCGGTAGCCGTCGCAAACCCAGGCGTGCCCCTCGGTTGTGTTTGAACCGCTGTAATAGACCGGGAGTGCCTGGTCAAGATCGGCCCGAAGCAAGTTCTTGAAGTCTTCAACATTGGTATAGTTATCCTTGTATTTAATGTCAATATCCGGGTGATAATTGAAGTAATTGAGTAAAGCGCCCGGAACATTTTCACTGAAAGCGCCTGAACCGCTGGTACTGTATGACATATCCACCGAAACACCGGCATGGTACATCAGGGTTGCAACCGCTGGATTGCTGCTGCCTACCGAGTTGGGCATCGAGGACCAGTTATAGGTGGTATTTTCAAAATTTGCCGATTGCTGTCCGTAGGTTGGGTCAGTATAGGTATGCTGGCCAATTCCCTGTGGAGGGTAATTATGATATTTCATGATCTGGGCCATACAGGTGGCGACACAGCCTGTCCATACGTGACCGCACTGGCCTCCGCCAGCTGCGGGACAAAGAGCGTTGTAATAACAACCCTGGTCCCATAAGGTGTTTAAGAGTGGTGTAACATCCCGGGCCGGGGCAAGCGCCTTCCCTGCTTCAATTGCATTCCATTGTTGAAGGGTTTCGGAATTATCCAGTTTGTTGCTGATGATGTACACTATCTCCCTGCTGTAATTGTCGAGCCATTCCTGTGTCGCCGGATTGTCTGTTGACTCAGGCATATCATTTTCAAATGAATAGGCCAAAACCGGGATAGACGCATCATCGGCAGCAACCAGCACAAAACCTCCCGATTCAAAACGGAAAATATAGAAAGAAGGCGTATTTTCCCATGCTCGGGTGGCCCGGGATAAAAGCCGGGGATCAGTAACACCCAAAGGATTATTTAAGCGGTAAAAGCTCGTTGCCACTTTCGCAGCATCCTGCAGTAAGACATGTTTCGCCCAGGCTGCCGGGATAAGAATAACCAGGCAAAGAAAAGTCAGGAATTTTTGCATACTGTTATAAATATTTAATCTGAAAGTTTCTGAATCAGGAATATCAATCCGAAACTTCTCGTGAAGCACGGAAGAAAAATAAATGAAACCAAATATTGTAAATTAACAGGTACAGGATGATGTTTGCTGTCATAACTATCAAAAAACCCCATCCATAGATGAAAACAAGGCAGAAAATCATCAGAATGGTGAGCGAGTAGAAAGAATACATGAAGGCTTTTGTCCGTAAAACCCAGAGTTCCTCAGTTTCGGTTTTAAACCTTGAAAACGCCAGGAAACTCAAACCAAGCAAAAGCGTTATCCCGCAAATTTCTTCGCTGATATTATTTGTAATAAACCTGAACTCTGAAGTCTGAAGATAGGCTGCATATACAACGAATACTTTCACCTCAAGAAAATCAGGTTTTATTCCATAGCCAAACCTGATAACCGACATTACAATACCAGCCATTGTAAGGAAGATCCCGATATACCTGAAATACCGGGGTAATAGGATTTTTGATTTAACCATGTCGCAAGGATAAGAAAAGCTTGATCGCCGGCTAAAGTACTTAAAAACTTATAATGTTTATAATCGGATATTACATATGCATGTATTGATTTTGGTGTATTTTATTATTATCTTGCTCCCATAAATATTCGAGGATGGGCAAAACTCCCGGAATCATTCATTTTCTCAGGGCATTGGTTATGCTGCTGCTTGCTGTAATGATTGCTTTCGGAAGCGTAACATATATAATTCAAAACAAATCCCAGAAGAACATTGCAGAGGCTGCCCGTATCCTTCGTGAAAAAGATCAGCCCCTTGAGCTTCTTGATCAATGTGTTCAGCAGGTTTACAAAGTCGACAATTACTTTAGGCTTTATACTCTTTCGTTCAGCAAGGAGTCGTTCGATAATTACAGCCGCCAGCTGAAAACTATGGATTCACTGACTATGGCACTTCAAGCCAGTTTGAGCTCCCGATCAGGACATACAAATTCAATCTATTCTATACAGAACGGGACAAAAGAAAAAGAGGTCATGCTCGCCAGTTTTGGGAGGTTGCGCAGGCTGGCTGATTCCCTCCTGAGCAATGCGAATTCCCTTCAAACCTTTGCTGAAAGCAAACCAAAACCTGATCTTACTGAAATAAAAAAATACAACCCGGACCTTTCAATGCTTTCTGTAGACACCATTAACCTGAGTACTGAACAAACTACGAAGAAAAAAGGATTGTTCGCCAAAATCAAGGCTTTTTTTGTCGGAGAAAAACAAACGACAAAAGTTCATAAACAAGTCATTGTTAAATCAGTTACACCAGAAAATCCAATAAAGGCAGATTCCCCCATAACTATGGCAGATATTGGTAAGGAAGTTGCCCGTCAGACAAACGAATATTATGAAAACCTGTTAAGGACACAGTATCAGCTCAACGAACAGATCAAGTTAAAAGAAAAATCGCTGATTGAACTTAATTCCAGGTTAATGAGCAGCATTGCCAGTATTTTCAAGGAACTGAAGCATGATAACCAGGTTCGCAAAGAAAAAATCCACACACTTGCGGTCGTCAATATCCTGAGAAATTCCTATATTATCGAACTTTGTATACTTGGGAGCATCGCCCTGGCTTTTTTACTGACATTTCTGATTTCCTGGAATATAAGGCAGATCATTAAATACCAGAAAAAAATCATTGCCGCCAGAAAGAAAGCTGAAGATGAAGCGAGCGAAAAAAGCAAGTTTCTCGCTTTTATGAGCCATGAATTAAGGACTCCCTTAACTTCGATTATCGGGTTTGCAGAGCAGATGAAGGAAACAAACCTCAATGCAGATCAGCAGAAATTTATTCAGGCCATGTTGAGCTCTTCTGATGTATTGTTAAGTACTGTAAACGATATCCTTGACCTGTCGAAACTGGATTCAGGGAAATTTCGCTTTTTGCGGCATTCATTCCTCGTAAAACCTGTCTTTGAGCAGGTTATACACAGCCTTCGCGCGCTTGCCGAGAAGAAAGGAATGCAAATTGAACTGATTGTGAATTTAAAGGAAAATCTTTGCTTTGTGGGAGATGAGATGCGCTTGAAACAGGTTTTGATAAACCTCGTGAATAATGCAATCAAGTATTCTGAAAAGGGTAAGATAACAATAAGCATTTCAGCGGACTCCCGGAAAGGGAAGAACACACTGCTGGTTGATGTGGCGGATCAGGGAATTGGAATTGATGAGGATAAACTGAATGAAGTGTTCAGTGAATTTTCCCAGGTTCACGAGCAATCATCGAAAAAGTGGATCATAGGAACCGGTTTAGGTCTTCCGATATGCAAAAAGATCGTTGAACAACAGGGAGGTAAAATATGGGTAAGCAGTAAAAAAGGCGAAGGCTCAACGTTTTCATTTACAATTCCCTACCAGACTTTTATCGGGAAGCCTGAAGATCCTGTCCCTGCTGAGATCGTGTTCGATTACAGCATTTTCAAGGATAAAAATATCCTGGTTGCTGATGACACGGAAATCAACCTGGTCCTCCTCGAATCTATTTTTAAGAAGTGGGGGGTCGCGGTCGATAAGGCAAGGAATGGCGCTGAAGCCTTAGGGCTGTTTAAATCGAAAAAATACCATCTTGTACTAAGTGATGTATACATGCCCGAAATGGATGGCATTGAATTAACAAGGCAAATACGGCGCTCATTCCGACCTCATAATAAAGATGTTCCAATCATAATCCTTTCTGCCAACCTCATCCAGGATGAGATTGAGAAGTTTCAGCTGGCAGGGGTTACAGAATATATGATGAAACCATTTATGGTAACTGACCTGTATAAGATCGTCAGCAAGCAACTGGCCTGATCCGGTTTTCTGATTATTGCCTGAACACAAGCAGGATCATGCAATGTTAACCTTCAGGAATACAGTCAAATAAGGCAACTTGACTTTCACATCGATTTTTATTATATTTACGTGTTAATTCAGATTTAATGAAAACCCCTATCACAATCCGGAAAACGGCTGTACTTTGGACCACCGCCGTTCTGCTGTTGATGAGCGGAATAAGCTGTTTCAGCAGTGGAAAACTATTCGCACAGGGATCTAAATACAAATTCCAGGAAACCATAAATCTCGTGAACCTGGTAAATGATGCAGCGTCGGAGGTCACACAAAAAGGGGAGCAGGCATTCAAGGAATTCATGATCAACGGCAGCCGCTGGAGGAGCGGAGAAACCTACATTTTTGTCTGTGGATTAAAAGGGGATATCTATGTTCATGAAGATCCTTCATTGATCGGTAAAAATGAGTACGAGCTACAGGATGTCAACGGTAAACCTATTGTTCAATGGTTTATAAGGAAAGCACTGGGGATCGGGCAATGCGGTTGGACCCATTATAAATGGGTGAAACCCGGAAAAACCACACCCTCCTGGAAAACATCATATGTTAAACTGTCAAGGGCTTCTTCAGGATCAATCTACGTGGTAGGTTCAGGGCTGTACGATATGCATATGGAAAAAGAATTTGCAGTAGATGCGGTGAATGACGCCCTGAGCCTGATCCGGACGATGGGAAAGGATGCCTTCCGTATACTCAAGGATACTTCTTCGGAATTTGTTTACAAGGACACTTATGTGTTTGTTCTTGATACCTTATACAACACCTTTGTTAACCCGGCAGACCCATCGCTCGAAGGCAGGAATCAAAAAGACATGAAAGATGCCAACGGTAAACTTTTTATCCAGGATATAGTTAAAGTTGCAGTTGATAACGGCCAGGGCTGGGTCGATTACCTCTGGCCCAAACCCGGCACGACCAAACCGGTCCGCAAATCCTCCTTTGTAAAGAAAATCATTATCAAAGGAGATGTCCTGGTCGTGGGCACCGGGGTGTACCTTGACTAGCCGATTAAAATTACAGGATCACCGATTTGTTTAGGCTATTATCTCATGATGCAGTATTTTTGAATTTTAACAATACTGAACATGAGAAGATGTCGTTTACTTATTTACCTGTCATTATTGCTTGCTTTTCCCTTCATGGTGTCAGCCCAGGAAGTCCTGCAGTGGCGGGGCGCAGACCGCAACGGGACATATCCCGGCACCAACCTGTTAACAAGCTGGCCCGAAGCCGGTCCCGATCTGCTTTGGGAATTCGATGGCCTTGGCAATGGATACGGTTCGCCGGTCATCACATCAAAGAATATTTTTATCAATGGGGAGATCGACACTGTCAATTACCTCTTTGCACTTGATCTTTCGGGGAAATTTCTCTGGAAAGCCAGGATTGGCAAGGAATGGATGCAGAATTATCCGGGGGACCGGTCAACCCCGACGATTGCCGGTGATCTTATTTATGTCACGGCAGGATGGGGTACCGTAGCCTGTATCGAGATGAAGACCGGAAAAACCATATGGTCGGTCGATATGATCAAAGACCTTCACGGCAGGATCAACCGCTTTGGTCTTTCAGAATCTGTCCTGGCGGATGGCGATAAGGTATTCTGCATGCCCGGTGGGGCCGACACCAACGTCGTGGCCCTGGACCGTTTCAGTGGTAAAATCCTCTGGACCTGTAAAGGGTTAAGCCAGATCCCCGCTTACTGCTCACCCCAGCTGGTTAAACTGCCTCAGCGTGACATTCTCGTGACCTTTTCAAAAAGCGCATTACTGGGTATCGATACGAAAGACGGGAAGCTGTTATGGTCGCACAAACAGGATGGTGAAGGCGATGTGCACATCAATACGCCCTGGTTTGAGAATGGTTTCCTGTATTATATTACAGGCGACGGCAATGGCTCGGTGAAACTGAAACTCAATGACGACGGCACAGAGATCACAGAAGTGTGGAGAAACCAGGGCTGCGACAATACTATGGGAGGGTTCATCAAGATCAACGATTATTTGTATACGGCCAGTTATGGCAGGCGGTACTGGTATTCAGAGGAAACCAATACAGGAAAAATAACAGATTCACTGAAATTTGACAAGGGGGTGACCGTGACTGCCGATGGCATGCTCTATCTCTACAATGAGAAAGGCCAGGTGGGACTGGTCAAACCCGGGGGAGCCAAAATGGATCTTGTTAGCTCCTTTAAGATCACGAAAGGCAGCAAAGCCCACTATGCCCATCCGGTCATCAACAACGGAATTTTATATGTAAGGCATGGAAAATCGTTACTTGCCTACGACATCAGAAAGAAATTGTAATCTCCTCATATACCGTTCATATGAAAAACATAGTTGCAATCATTGGCTTGTTGTTCATCATGCCATCCGCAGTCCATTCCCAGGAATTAACACTGGATGAGGTACTGCAGAAATATTTCAAAGCTGCCGCTTATGATAAATTGCAGAAAGTCAACACCATTATCTCATACGGCACCCTGGTTCAGCAGGACCTGATGCCGATCAAAACGGTGAGGATGCGCCCCGACAAGTTCCTGCAGGAATTTGATGTGGCCGATATGACTGCCTACCAGGCATATGACGGCAGTAACGCATGGATGACGGCTCCCTGGACCGGGAATCCCAAACCACAGCCAATGCCCGACGACAGGCTGAAAGACATTAAAGTAAAAGCTGATTTTGACGGGCTGTTGTTCCAGTGGAAAGCCAAGGGCCACCTCGTGGAACTTGCCGGCACCGATACTCTTGAACATGCCCTGGCTTATAAGTTAAAGGTAACCCGGAAAGACGGAGGGCTTGAATTTTATTCTATAGATAAGATGAGTTTTCTGCTCCTGAAAAGGCAGTACACCCGGCTTGTCAGAGGGAATGAGGTCAAAATGGACATTTTGTACCGTGACTATAAAAATATTGAAGGTATCCCTTTTGCATTTACTGTCGAAAACCAGATGGGAGGCCAGCCCCTGAACGCCGTTCAGTTTGATTCCATCGTGCTGAACAGGCCGGTCGATGAAAAGGTATTTAAGTTACCTTCCCGCTAAAAGAATTATACAACAATCTGTGACCCCGAAAGGATCATATAGGGCATTTTGATAATCAAGTCAATACGTTTGTAATACCCGTCATTACTACATAATATTAAATCATGTTTACAGACGTTTACCTGTGATTAACCACTTTTACTGACAAATTTGTACAAGAAGTTGACAGTTCGTATCTTTGAACTGACAAATTAAATAGTGCAAATTATGGCATCAGTAATCTTCTATCCTGACAAAGAAAAAAACGGAAAAGCTCTTTTACTTATCTCTTTCACCTTTAATCATAAGCGTTTGAGACTTTCGTCTGGAGTACATGTCACTGTTAGCAAGTGGGATCAGGAAGCTCAGAAAGTAAAACCGGTAAAAGAATTTGCTGAAGAAAATAAAAGGCTTCGTGAAACTGTCAACTTTTTTCTTGATAAATATGATACGCTTTTCCCCAAAGGAATCAAGCTATCTGAAGAAGAAGTCAGCAGAAAAGCCTCAGAAATGAATGACGCTTTCAAGGTGTTTACCGGAAGGAAAAAGGCAAACATTGTACAAAAAATCACTTTGTACACCTATTTCGATATATTCAAGGAACGGTATAAGAATAAGATAAGCAAAGAGTATTTGGACCATTACAGTGGTCTTAAGAATCATCTTGAAGAGTTTGAGAAAAAGCATTCATTCCGGATCGACTTTGATACCATCGGCAAAGACTTTTATATCAAATTTACCGATTATTTGAAGGCAAAAACCTTTATGCCAAACACAATAGGAAGCCACATTAAGCGGATCAAAAGATTGATGAATGAAGCAAATCAGGATAACCTTACTACAAACCGTGACCACCAGAAAAGGGATTTCAAAGTCCTCAAAGAAGATGCAGATACAATTTTCCTGAATGAAACTGAAATCAGAACACTTTATGAAATGCCCATCGAGTTTCCTGGGTACAGGAGAATACGTGACGTTTTTGTTCTGAACTGTTATACCGGGCTTCGGCATTCGGACTGGTCAAAAGTCTTAAGGGAAAATATTCAAGACGGAAAATTATTTGTTAAAACTCAAAAAACAAATGAACCAGTCATAATTCCGGTAAAACCACTGGTGCGGGAAATTTTGGACAAGTACGATACAATCTACATCCCATCCAACCAAAAGACGAATGATTCTTTAAGATGGATAGGTCAGAAAGCTCACGAGAAAAAACTTGGTACTGGTAATTTTAAAAAATGGCTTGAAATCAGAACTCACACAGCAAGGAGATCCTTCGCTACCAATGCTTACCTGGCAGGAATTCCAATGCGTGATATCATGCAAATCACCGGTCACAGGACAACAGGTTCATTTCTTACGTATATAAGGGCCACAAAGATTGAGACCGCTGAAAAACTTAAAGATCACCCCTTCTTTAGTTAGGTAGCGCCCGGCCTCAAACGCAGCAAAGGCAAAGCCTTTGCAAAGCAACAATATGTTAGTTTTGTTACGGTTGCAGGCATGTTGGGCACAGTGCCTATTTAATTTAGCAAGCTCTTTTGCCGGATGAACCTGCAAAAGAGCTTGCTAAAAATTTTATTTTTTCAACTTTTCAAGAAACAATGTTGAGATTCTTTTTATTTCTTCAACTCTTGGTTTTATTCTTTTTTCGTTTGCCAGAAGATAATCACTAAGGTGGTGAAAATTCTCTTTATTAATGATTTTCTCTCCAAGATTTGTTAATGCAAAATCTGATTCGGGATCCTCAATAAATGATGCAATTGTTAAGATACTTAAATCTAAAATTCGATGTAAGGGTAATTCTTCACTTTGCCTAGACCATTTATTTCCAGAGTGTCTCCAAACTTTTCCTGATAAATCATCTACATTCCATTGGGACAATCCAATTGATAATGCCTTCGCATCGGTATTTTCTACATATTTCCCATCAATAAAATCATAATCCTCAACTGTGAGGATGGGCTTGTGTGATAAATTTGTTGGTGCTTTCATAAGAATAATTGAATTACTGATTGTTTTTAAGGTACTGTAGAATTTGTGGTGTATTTATTAAAATTTTATTGCCTAATAGATGAAAATCGAAGAGAACGTAATATGAAGGATGATTGACGTCGTCATTCGATTTATATGCACATGCGATTATTTTCTTTGCGTTAATATTGTCAATTTTATAGTAAAAAGGATCAATATGGTCTATGTCATACTTTTCAAAAAATTCTGTAGAATCGTAATCAGGTTCAATTGTTAAAATTTTTACAATTTTACCTTCGACAAGATAAAAGCTAAATCTGTTGGAGGTAACTTGAATAATTTGTGTTTGTTCATTGTAATTAAAGACTTGAATGGAATCAAAGTTAAATCTATCTCGAATTTTATCTTTCCGGGTGTTGGTATAAATATCATCAAAAGTACTATAGTCATAAATAACTGCATTTTTAAGAGTCTTTATAGTTTTTGATGATAATTCGTTTAGATTTACTTTAGAAAATAGATGATCCACTTTTTCTGAAAGTCCTGTACTACTTAATCCCACATTCGGTAAATCACTAAAGATATTAACATCCCTATTTTGGCATGAATTTTCAGTCTCTGCAGGAACCATACTTATAAACTTATTAGTTATGCAACTT
>Ga0209083_1002736_pt1 | contig 16037 bp, 14 predicted proteins | sample AM7aDNAmetaG_FD_184132 | JGI IMG/M metagenome (GOLD analysis project Ga0209083, IMG submission 184132) | Freshwater microbial communities from Finland to study Microbial Dark Matter (Phase II) - AM7a DNA metaG (SPAdes) (version 3) | ecosystem: Environmental > Aquatic > Freshwater > Lake ...
CCATTCAGATCCTCTTTCAGCTTTTTGATAAGCTCCCTTGCAGCATCAAACTCATCATGATCGATTTTTGCTGCGATCTCTTCTATGCGATAAGGCACGCTGCTATTGATTCCCGGATCATCCATCAGCATCTGGAGTATTTCTGCCGAGTTCAATCCGATAGACTGCCTTGGAATGGTATATTTTATGACGTTATTCTCCTGATAGAGCAAACGAATAGAGTTCGCTGGAACCTCGCTGAGTATCTGCGGTGAGTGCGTTGTTACCACAAACTGCACGTTGGGAAACACTTCGGTGAGCTTTGTGATTGCTCTTCTCTGCCAGGCTGGATGGAGGTGAAGATCTATTTCGTCAATCAGGATAATCCCTTCACCTTCAAGCGGATTGGGACTCTGGGGATTTGCAATTGCCAATCGGCGGGCAATATCACCAATAAGCGCAATAAAGCAGGTTTCGCCAGACGAAAGCGAATCAATTCTTAACTCCTGATTGCCCTTGGTAACTACCATGCGAAGAGGCTGACGCTTTATCATAAGATCATGGTACTCAGGAAGAAATTGCTGCAAAGCTGTACGCACCGCCTGTAACTGCCGATCAGGAAATTCAACAGGGTCAGTTTGAAACATGTTATTAATGAATCGACGGCTCTCATTTTCAATATCTTCACGTTCTCTAAACCATTCAAAAAAAAGACGAAAGTTTGCTGTACCGGAAGGAAATTCATCATACAATGAGATCGGATCGAATTCATGTTTTATTCTGATGCGTTTTGGAAAATCATCTGACTTCACTGCACGATCAACAGAATAGCTCGCAAAAACAGGTAGTGAATATGCTGTCTCCAAATGATGCCGAAACTGGGAAACAATAACGACAAGTGCTCCAAGTTTGCTTTTTACCTCTTTATTTGTCCCTTTACGTAGTTTGGCAATTGACCACTCGCCCAAAGAAGTCTGAAGTACCAACTCGGAATATTTTGTACCATTTTTAATATCAGAATCAGCAATCTGACGTCCCTGTCCTGCATCTCGCTTAGTACGGGCAGTCAGCCATGAAAGCAACATGGCCAGTGCATCAAGAGTAGTTGTTTTCCCGCCACCATTGACCGCAGCAATAACTGTCAGTCCTAGCTGGAGAGGAAGGCTCATGTTCTCAATACCTCTGAAGTTTTGCAGAGTGAGTGTCTGGATTTTCATAATGGCTTCATAGTTACCTGAAACATTACCGTATGACTGCATTTTTCGTTGTTGAAACTTGGCATCCATTTCTCGTTCAAGAATATAACTCAACCGTTAATAGTACCGCATGTCTGACGCTTAAATCCTCCGACCCAAACAGCAATTTCAGCAACCGGTTATCAATGACTTCGGCATCCAGGGTCTACTTTCAAACTCTTTACCCATCTCCCGCAATCGCCTGCACCAACTTGCTGATTTTATCGGCAAAGAAACGTTCGCTCCACAATGAAAGGCTTGGCTGCTCTGTAACAGAAAGAAAAGGAGCGACATCCTGAGCAGCTTTCGGCCAGTCGATGCTCTTTATTTTTTCGGTCAAGGCATTCGCCAGCCATGAGGCATCAATCGCAAGGCTCTCTCCTGCCCACGGCCCGAACTGTTTTGCAGGGTATTGGTAATCGAATATTGTTGCAGACGCCTGCGGAGCAGTTCAATCATCTGGCCACCTCCCGCTGGAGTGACTGAATGCACTCCCTCATGCGTTTGTGGAGATAAACCTGTTGCATAAGCTCCCAGGTAGCGGGGTCAACAGAGCCAAACAACTCTTCATCAATGCGCATAGATGCGGCAAGCGTTTTCATGTCGGCCACTTCAAGTTTGCGCAAACAAACCATATCGAGCAGCGCGCGAAGAGGTTGTGCCACTAATGCGGTTTGACCAGAGAAAGTGTAACGATCGATGGCTTGCAAAAACTGCCCGCAGTGAAGCGCCAGAGGATAAAAGCGATAGAGCCCCAATACCGGATGATCCACCACAAACTGACGGCGCCCGGGTAACACCGAAAGAGTCGTCGGCACCGATTCGGGAATCCAGCCGTGAAAGCTCAGTGCTGTCTCCATTGAAATGTATGAACCGGGTTGCAAGGCCTGGGCCAGCACGTAAGGGTGGGACAAACTGTTTTGCAGGTTTGGTGCAAGCAGGTAAAGACCGCGCCGCAGTTGCAGCAGCTCACCATGCTGCATCGCACGATTGACGAGGTTGTAGCGACGCTGGGGAGTGCCGTCCACCAGACGTGCCAACTGAGCCTGCGATACCACGCGGTGCCCGAGAGCGGAGTGCATCAATTTTTCCGTGATCGCTTGCATTCATGTATGATACTTTCATTTTTTGAAAGGTACAAACATTTTTTAGCGAACAAGAGCCATCAGAATCAGAGTTACCACCAACATGGCACCCACTACTTGGCCTATAAACACCAATATTTCTTACTACTACGACGCATCGCAGCTCCCACTGCAACAACAACCAAGTTTGCCCGTTCGGGCTTTTTCGAGAGACTCTTTTCCTTCCCTCCAAGCAAACCAGGCAATGCCAACCGACCCAGCGGCATCAACCAGACCAATGTGAAAGAGTTCATACAGAACACTGCCTGCAAGCAGCACCACAGAGAGCAAGAGACAGGTTTTCGTGCAATTAGCATCGGCAATAATCGCCTCGGAATGCAGTGCTTTTCCAACTTTCATTTTGGCACTCATCAGCCACCACATCGTGGCAATTGAAACAAGAGAGACTATAATTCCGGGAACGGTTGTCACCGGACGGCTTCCCTGCAGGAGATTGAGCAGTGCACCGATAACCATGCCAGCAACAAGCAAGTAAAAAGCCCAGCCGGTAATCCGCAAGGCTTGCCGTTCAAACTGGTCACGTGACTCAACAGCGCTTTTGCGCATTCGCAGTACCGCATGAACAATTCCCGCGCCGGAAATGACCTCCACAAGACTGTCTACACCGAATCCAAGCAGTGCAAGCGTATCGTCATTGAATCCGAACCAGATACTGACGGCGCCCTCAATGATATTGTATCCGATGGTCACGAGACCAAGAGTCAGTGCAACATTCAGAAGTGATGCTGTTGATGGTGCTTTCATAATTCGTGCTCATTTACAAACAGGAACCTAAAAGCGAGGAGAATGAAATGTTGCATAAGCTTCCAGATGGCTGTTACAACCTGCCCGAACAATTCGACTTAAACTTGAATAGGATGGAGTAGCAATGTGCTACTGTTATCCTCCCCCCAAGCTTTGCTGGAGGTTTGAGAGATAAGTTTGTATCATACCGGTGAATTCCATCTCGACCAATGGAGAAATGATGAACTGCAGAAATGAAGGAAAATCAACGGTTAGGTCACCTTTGGTTTTGATGGACACCTTAGCGCCACCCTCTTTGGGGGTTATAGTCCACCCACCTTCGACAATGGCGTTGCCGACTCCGGAAATTGGTGTCCACGTAACCCTCCGTTTAGCAGAGTCAGACGTATAGTGGCAGGCATAGATAGTCTGTTGCAAAGTGTAGCTGCCAATGCCGATTTTTTCCATCTCCCAGCGAAAGGTATTTCCACCAAGATCAAGAAGTTGATCTACTTTCGGAAAATGAGAGGCTGAACGTGGCACATCGTCAAGAAGCGCGAAGACTTTGTCGGGAGTACTAGAAGTCTCGAACTCCTTTTGAACGTTGATGGTTACAGAAAATGCCATAGTTTCAGAAGCCGCAGCTTTCCATTTATATTCATTTCCAAAGAATTTAAACAAAAAATGTCCCGAACTCTTTATTATAAAGCCTTACAACTATCCGGAACCTGAAAGATTTTAAATTTCATCGCCTACCACTCTGAAGAGTAGAGCCCGACAATTTCCTTGTAGGCAATTGCTGCAGCACAAGAGGTCACCGGAATAGTGACCAACAACCCGACACCAAGGGCAAGCGCTCCGAGAAGGTTAAGAGCAAAAAGAAGTAAGGCAAAACCAAAAAAGGATCTCCATTGCCGGGTAATGATAGCACGGCTTGTTTCCATGGCCTGCCAAAACTCCATACGGTAATCAATGACAAAGAATGTAGTAAACATATATCCAATAGCAAGATAGATACCTGGAACAAGAAGCAGGACAAATCCAATACAAACCACAATACTGCTTGCGAGAGAGGCAAGAAAAAGAGGAAGGAAGTAATTGAATCCTCTGAAAAAATCATTGAACTGAAATCGCTGCCCACTTGCAAGCCGGAATGCGACAATACCATAACCGGCATGGAGTGCTGCAGCAATTGCTGAAAACAGGAGAGAGCTACCCCCATCAAACAGTGAGCTGGCTATCCATACAGCAAGAATAATAAGGGTAAACCCCAAAAACTCGCCAATATTTTCCTTGAACATCTCCCACCCCTGCCTGATATAGCGCTGGGAATCGATAGTATAGAAAGCGTTAAGCTGTCTTTCAAACAGCGTAGGGTCAACTTTTTCTCCAAAATCAAAAGCCGCCATGTTTTCCTCCTGTAATAGTACGGTTATCGCTTATTTACATAAGTTACGTAACAAGCACGGAGGAGTCAAGCGGTATTGTTCCAAGGGAACCTTTCCAGCATCGATAAGGGTTCATACTGCAAAAACAATCACCATAGAGATATCCCAATGAACACTTCTTCCAGCAAATTTTTCTACAGGGACAATGAAACTGAAATAACATTGCATACCACAGCTCTGATTATTGCAGAGGCGTATCGTGCCGTTGCCGATCACAAACGGTTTTCAATGGTTCTTGCTGGCGGGAACTCTCCTCGAATACTCTATACACAATTAGCTCAAGGAGTTACAACCGCACTGCTTGAGCGCTATGCACTTCCTGTGCCTGAAAGCAACCTGAAACGCAATCATACCCTCCACTCACTTCCGCAAAATACATGGTTGTTCATGGGTGATGAACGGTGCGTCCCGATCGGCCATCCTGACAGTAATTACCTAATGATAACTGAGACGCTACTACCGAAATCCGGCATTCCTGAAGATCATCTCTTCAGAATGGCTGCTGAAAATTTTGACACGGAACTTGCCGCAAGAGAGTATGAAACTACAATCCGCAATTTTTTTCTTCCAGAAAAGTCTCCTTTACAGAACAGTTTTCCTGTGTTTGATCTTATCGTGCTTGGCCTTGGCGAAGATGGCCATACCGCATCGCTTTTTGCGGATAATGCCGAAACACTTCAGGAAAGGAAGCGATGGGTGATTGCTGTCAATGCGCCACAAGCAAAACCCCCTGGAATGAGACTTACCCTGACCCTCCCGGTCATCAACCATGCCAGGAACGTGCTTTTTTTTACTCCCGGGGGTTCAAAGAGCAAGCTGGCGGAAAAAATATTTCTTGAACAAGAAACAAGCGTACCGGCAAGTCTCGTTAACCCGCAAACCGGAAAACTTTTCTGGTTTACGAGTAGATCCTTTCCACAGATTCCGGCCCTCGTGAATGAACCGGATACGACTCGGGCGGTTGACCTCCAACAGCATCCCTGATGGCGTCAACAATCGCCCATGAGTATTCGACACTGTCCTGGCGGATAAAATTCATCTGCTCCCCTGCCATGGCATCAAGCAACAGACGGTGGTAAGGAGTCAACCCTGACTCGGTAAAAGAGGTTTTGTAATCAAATCTCATGTAGACGGGATCGGTAATCACGGCTTCACCCGGCCGCTTTGCCCCGAACTTTATGGCTATGGTCTCTTCCGGCTGGATGCGCATAATAACCTGATTGGCCGTATAGCTGCAACTCTCGGCAGGACCGAAATAGTTCTGGGGAGGACACTTGAAGGTAATAACAATCTCTGTTAGTGTTTCAGCCAGATTCTTGCCTGCCTTTACAAAAAAAGGAACATCCTTCCAGCGCCAGTTATCGACAAAAAACTTTATCGCGGCAAATGTCTCAACAGTTGATTCCGGTGCAACGTTTTTTTCAGAACGATACCCTTCGTATTGCCCCAGTACAACCGATTGCTCAACATTATCAGGGGTAAACGTACGGATTGAACGAAGTACCTTGGCTTTCTCATCACGTACAGCATCGGCTGAAAAATCAACCGGAGGCTCCATGGCAACGGCCGAAAGAAGCTGAAGGGCATGGTTCTGCATGATGTCTCGAAGCAAACCAGCCTCTTCATAGAAGGCGCCACGGTCACGGATACCAAAATTTTCCGCAATAGTAATAGTTACATTGGCAATATTGTTCCGATTCCATAATGGCTCAAAAATTCCGTTGGAAAAGCGGAAAACCATGATGTTCTGAACCGTCTCCTTTCCGAGATAATGATCAATACGGAAAACCCGCTTTTCACTGAAAACCTCTCCAATAACACTATTCAGTTCTCGCGCCGTCTGCAGGTTCCTTCCATAAGGTTTTTCAACTATAATTTTACGCCATGTTCCGCAGATACTGTCCTTTTCCCCGAGTCCTGCAAGTTCCATGTTCCTGACTATAACCGGAGCAAGACTGGGAGGTGTAGCAAGATAAAAGAGCAGATTCTTGCAAATACCAGATTCTCCCGAAACATCCAGCAACTCCTTATGAAGAAGATGATAGCCGTCTATTTCCACAAGATTTACCCTCACATAATAAAGCCTGGCAGAAAACAAACTGAACGCTGCCTCATCCCTCACTGTTTCAGGAAATAAGTCTGCCATCTTTTCCTGAACTGTTAAACGGAACTCTTCATGGGAAAGATCAGCACGCCCAACGCCGACGATGCGATAATCATCCGGCATGTTCCCCCACAGGGCAAGTTCATAGAGGGAAGGAAAAAGTTTACGGGCAGCAAGATCGCTGTTGGCTCCAAAAATGATAATGGAGCAATTATCAGGTTTTAGTTGCATGATGGTGCCTTATTATGGTTTTTCAATGAAGGCATGCCCTCCGAATTCATGACGCAGCGCTGCTACAACCCTGTCAGATAAATTTTCATCAGAACGTGAACGATAACGATTAAAAAGAGATGCGGCAATCACAGGAATCGACACTTCATGTTCAAGAGCGGCCTCAACCGTCCAGCGGCCCTCTCCAGAATCGGCAATTGCTCCTTTTAGATAACCGAGCTTTGGATCTTTCTGCAAAGCCTGAATCATCAGATCCATCAGCCAGCCCCGAATCACTGAACCATGCGCCCAGACACGGGATACCTCTTCAAGATCAAAACCATAACCACTTGAATCCAGAAGATTAAAGCCTTCGCCGATGGCCTGCATCATGCCATACTCAATACCATTATGAACCATTTTAGCAAAGTGACCCGACCCGGAACGACCCATATAGCCATAACCATTTTCCACACACAGATCCTTCAGCAAGAGCTCGATAGTGTCATAAGCCTCTTTTTCACCACCTACCATGATGCAGGCACCATGCCGCGCACCTTCAAGCCCTCCGCTTGTACCCGCATCAAGAAAACTGATCCCCTGCTCTTTAAGGTGAGCGGCTCTCCGTTCGGAATCGATATAATGTGAATTACCTCCATCGACAATAATATCCCCTCGATCAAGCATCGGAGCAAGCTGATCAATGGTACTGTCGACCGGAGCGCCAGCCGGTACCATCAGCCATATCAGACGGGGAGATTCCAGCATATCGGCAAGCTCCTCGATAGAGTGGGCTGCAACAGCCCCTTTTTCTGCAAGAGCGAAAACCGCATCTTCAGCAAGATCAAAAGCCACAAGTTCATGACCGCATTCCAGAAGATGCAGTGCCATATTGAACCCCATTTTCCCAAGTCCGACAACTCCTGCTTTCATGACTATCTCAATCAGTATTATGAACTGAAACTGCCAAACCTCCACGCACCCCAACACTGCTTTGTGACTGGTTAAGCATCCTCTGGTATCGATCTATCACAGCACCGTTAACGGTGTTCCATGACTGTGCCTCTGCAAAAACAAGGCCGCGGGCCTTCAACTCTTTATAGAGCATAGAATCACCAAGCAATTCCAGGCATTTTTCATAAAAATCGCAAACATTTCCTTCAGAGGCAACAAGTCCACCAGCCGACCTGTTAATAAGGTCCCGACAACCCCCCGCATCCGAAACAACTGCAGGCAAACCTGAGGCAAGTGCCTCAAGAGCAACATTACAAAAAGCCTCGGTTGTTGAAGGAAACAGAAAAATATCTCCACAGGCATAAGCTACAGGCAATTCCACTCCTGTAAGATAACCGGTAAAAACTGCTTCAGGCATTCTTCGCTTCATCTTCTCCTCTTCCGGACCAGAACCGATCATTACAAATCTTACCTTATCAGCATAAGGCCCCTGCATAAACCGTTCGTAAACCCTCATGACAACTTCGATATCCTTGTAGCGCACAAAACGACCGGCATAGACCACAACACTCCTGTTCCCGACATTCCACGCTGACCGTATTTGTTCGGAGCGGCGCGACGGATCAAAAAGCTCCTTGTCTATCCCCCTCGACCAGATCTCAATATTTTGGATATTATAACTCGCCAGCTTCAATCGGACACTCTCATTTGGGACAAGCACCAGATTACAATTATTATAAAACCAGGTCAGATATTTCCAGGCAGGCTTCACGGCAAAGCTGAGGTGATAGTAGACAAGATAGGAAGGAAAATCGGTATGAAAAGCGGATGCTACAGGAATGCTTTTTTCCCTGGCATAGAGGAGAAACTCTCTACCGATAATATCGGGCGTAGAAATATGGACAATATCAGGCGCAAAGAGATTGAGCTGCCGAAGTGTTTCATTCGCAAAAAAACCAAGTTTGTAATCTGGATAAAGCGGTATTGGGACAGAGGGCATACTGTGAACCGTCAACCCGTTGTGGTTATCCCTGGCTGAAACATCAGGAGACCATACGGTTACCTCGTGACCGTTCTTCCTGAATGAAGAAACCAGTTGATATATGGATTTTACGGCTCCATCCTTATCTCTGACATAAGTCCCTGCGTATAAGGCAATCTTCATAAGAATTCCATTTCCATGCTGCCAATCTCATAAACACTCTTCCCTGCACGACCAGCATTCATGAAGCCAAAGGTAACATTTCCTCCTTAAAATCTATTATATCAGCCTCATTCAATTTAGGGCAAGAGAGAGCTTAGCGACTTTTGGATGCACCAGCTTCTTGTATTGCTCATAAGAAAGACGGAGTAATTCAGTATGAGCGCCCGCATTAAAGGCAATTTCATCATCATCTTCAAGTTCTTCTGATACATAAACATCCACACCATAGAGATTGCCAAAGGGAGGCATGGCGCCGATCTCGCATTCAGGAAACAAATCAGCAAATTCTTTCTCACTTGCCAGCCCGACATCCCGTGCGCCAGTCAGTGCACGCAAAAGCTCAAAATCAAGCTGACGGGAAGCTGGCAAAACAACCATTGCCATTTTGCCGTCAAGCGTAACTATAACGGCTTTGGCCAGCTCTTTTCCCGGAACATGGGCTGCAGCAGCTATCTCCTGCGCAGTGTAGGCCGGAGAGTGGCTGACCACGAAATACCTGACAGCATGACTGTCAAGAAACTCCCTTAATTTGCGTATAGGCATAGCGACCTCCCCTGTTAAACGGTTAATGACAAAAAGTCAAAAGACGCAGTTTAGCTCTTGGTGTAAAAGTAACACATTACGGCAAAACGACCAAGCTGTACGACTACCAGTTTCCCGAGTTCAGCCTTTCAAAGAAGGAAAAACTGTCTTGAAGCTAAACCGAGAACAAGTCGTCTGAGAAAACTGAATTTCCTGCGAGTGTATGGCGGATAACGCAGAGCAGGATCAGGATAGAGGGCTCTTTGCAATACGCTTCGCTTAAAGGAAAAGGTTTCAAAGCCAGCAGTGCCGTGATAAGCGCCAAAACCACTGCGGCCAAGTCCACCGAACGGAAGCCCATGAATGGCTGCCTGAAAAAGCAGGTCGTTGATGCATACTCCACCTGAACGGGAATGACGCACCACCCATTTCTGTACATCGTTGTCAGAAGAAAAAAGATAGATTGCCAGTGGATCCTCTCCACTGCGGATTATAGCAAGGGCGTCTCCAAGCTCTTTATAAGCAATAACCGGCAGCAGTGGCCCGAAAATCTCGAACTGCATGACTGCTGAGGTCAGCGTCACTCCACGAAGAATCGTCGGGGCAATATAACGCTGATCAGTATCGGTATCACCGCCGCTCCATAACAATGAACCGGCAAGAAGCGCTTCAAGCCGTTTGGCATGAAACTCATTGACAATGCGTGGATAATCGGAACTCATCCCGGGATCATTACCATAAAACACAGTAATAGCTTCCTGCATCAATCGAAGAAGTTCGGCCTCCCGTTTCTCATGCACCAGAACATAATCCGGCGCAAGACAGGTCTGGCCTGCGTTCAGAAACTTGGCCCATACAATGCGACGAGCCGCAACCCTGATATCAGAATGTTCATCGACAATACAGGGACATTTTCCCCCGAGTTCCATGGTTAACGGAGTCAGATACCTTGCAGCAGCAAACATAACCTCCCTGCCAATCGCATGACTGCCAGTATAAAAGATATAATCAAATCGATGTTCAAGAAGCGCTTTGGCCTGCTCAACTCCCCCTTCAATCACACAAATTGCACGACGGTCAAGATAGTGCCCCAAGCCTTCGGCAATAACGGCGGAAGTATGCGGAGCATGTTCTGAAGGTTTAATAACCGCACAATTACCGGCAGCAATGGCGCTGATGAGGGGGGCAAGAACGAGTTGAAGCGGATAGTTCCATGCACCAATGATAAGAACAACTCCATAAGGCTCAAGCGAGTAATAGCCTTTTGCTGGCTGATAGATAAGAGGAACAGATACCCGGTGTGGCTTCGTCCACGATTTGAGATGCTTCAGGGCAAAACGAATCTCTCCCCGAAGATATCCCGTTTCGGTTAAAAAAGTCTCTGCCGCCGACTTCCTGAAATCATCATGCACCGCAACAGCAATATCCTTTTCCCGCTCTACGAGAAACGTTTCAAGTGCAAGCAACTGTGATCGCCGCCACATCAATTCGCGGGTTATACCCTGCTCAAACGTTTCTTTCAACAACGCTAATTCGGGCAAAAACTGATCTTTTTGCATTATATGATGTTATTTCTCTATGCCATTACCCTAAAACACCGGATGGTGCTTCTGCTTACAATGTAACGAAAAAGGTCTTCAGGAGAATGGCTGGTTTTTTGCAGGACACAATCTGTTCAGTACATTACCTCAGAAAGCAAATCTAAAAAATAGTCACTACCCAACATTTATATGGAATGGATCACGCGACCTGAAGCATGGATTGCGCTGGCTACTTTAACTGCTCTTGAAATAGTTCTTGGTATTGACAATATCATTTTTCTTTCGATCCTCGCCGGGCGTTTGCCAAAAGAACAGCAAGGCAAGGGGCGAATTATTGGTCTTGGACTTGCCATGATGACAAGAATTGCTCTTCTGCTCTCAATAACCTGGGTTATGGGATTGAAGACGGAACTCTTTACCCTGGTCAGCCACACGTTTTCAGGGCGAGACCTGATTCTTCTTGGTGGAGGGCTTTTTCTGCTTGCAAAAAGCACCCAGGAGATTCACCAGAGCCTTGAAGGTGAAGAAGATGCCACAAAAAAAGGAGGATCAAGCAGCAATTTTATCTTCACGATGCTGCAGATAGCGGTCATCGATATTGTTTTTTCGCTTGACTCGGTCATTACAGCGGTTGGGCTGGCCAAAGATGTTCAGGTAATGATCATCGCTATAATTATCTCTATCGGCATTATGATGCTGGGCGCGAAGGCAATCAGCGATTTTGTCGAAGCTCACCCGACCATTAAAATGCTTGCTCTGAGTTTTCTCATTCTTGTCGGCGTCACCTTGCTGGCCGAAGGTGCAGGATTTGAAATTCCCAAAGGATATATCTATTTCGCCATGGCGTTCTCCATTTCAGTTGAAATGTTGAACATTCGACTCCGGAAGAAAGCGGCAAAGGCAGTACATCTTCATTCAACTATGAATATTGACGGGGAAAAAGCCTGAATGAGAATGACGGCATAGAGATAATCGATATTCAACGCGAAGTTGAAATAGGCAGTCTAATCCACTCGAAAGACGCCGGGGTTTTCTTTGGAATTCCCATACGCAAGATTTGGTTTTACACCGAATGCTGTTGGAATGGAAATATAAGGCATGCGGCATGGATGCACTGATATTTCAAGCGGAATAACCTTCATTACTCCTTTAACGCAACACCAGTCGCTCCATCAGAATAGCGGCTGAAACAGAGGCGTTGAGCGATTCAACCCTCGCCTGTGCGCCTGTATGGGGTATGCGCAGCAGAAAGTCAGCTTGCGCTTTTATCGATTCACTGATACCTTTGGCTTCGTTGCCGATCGCCAGTACCATTTTTTCAGGCCAGTCAGTAAGCTCCCTGAAATCTTTTCCATCAAGCGACGAGCAGACCAGAGCATAACCCAGTTTTCGAAGACGATGGAGTTCATGACCAAGAGATTCCACTCCATAATGGCGGAGCGCAAAAATGCTTCCAGCGCATGAGCGTACTACCTTTGCATTATACCTGTCAGCAGTTCCGGCACTGCAGATCATGGCGTCAGCACCAAACCAGACTGCTGTTCTAAGTATGGTGCCCACATTACCTGGATCCTGAACATCATCAAGGGCAATAATGAGCGATCGTCCCTGCTTATCCTTACCTTCATCCCCATTCGGGCACTGTTGGCGAAAAACGCCGAAAATCCCCTGTGGAGTGGAAGTCTGGGCAAGCTGACTGCACTCTTTTTCAGTAACAGAAAATACCTTTCCTTCGTATGGGAAAGCAAAATGGGCCACATCTGTTTCATCCTCCCTGATCAGCAAAGCTAAAAGCGCCTCACCATCGGGCAGGTTCTGACAAAGCTCCCTGACTGTACGAAGCCCCTCTGCGAGAAAAAGACCCTCCGAATCCCTGAACTTCTTTTGATGGAGTTTTACAAAGTCCCGGAGTCTGGCCTTGGTTAACGCAACCAGTTTCATGACTGTGCTGCGGCTCTTTTCAGACTCGAAATCACCGATTTCGGATCATGGGAAAAATTCGCAGGAGGTACACTGCTCTGCCGTGAAAAAGCTACGCTGTCAAGTTCGACAGAAAAGCCGTCTGCGCACTCTGAGTCACCCTCTGCACCGGTCATACAACGACGGATATATTCATCGAAACTCTCCCTTTCCATAGAGTGCTTTTCCAGAACAGACCGCTGTTTCCCATCAACATTACCAGAATCCCGAGAATTCTCATGAATCATGAGCCTGATCCTGACAATCACTTCCTCCCGGGAGAGATCACCAAGAGCAGCTTTTTTAACAAGTTGACCAAAGGAGCTATCATCAATCTTTTCCATCATCTGAAGCAACTGCCCAAGCCCCCCGCACATCTCAGCATGAACCCTGATTGCTTCCTCAATCGACGTCGTGGTATCACTGGACGAATGATTGAGACTTCTGAACGTATCAAACGTTGGATATGCAGAAGAGCTCCCTTTTGCCGATTTTACATTCTTTCCACCAAGAAACTCCTCATCCACACTATAGTCTCTGAGCCTATCCCGCATCATATCACTACGCTTCTCCCTTGCACGCCGAGCTGAAACAGAATCCACTTCTGAAGACTGCTGCAACAGGAGCCGAACAACCACAAGAATGCCCGTTAAGGCGGCAGCAAGAATAAAACAGAAAAGAATCAGCTCAAGACGCAGCCCGAAAAGCGCAACCACCACCACTTCAGCCACAATGAGCCCTGCAAACAGAGCCAGCAGCAGTTTCAAAAAAAAACGTTCATTCATAGTATCATTGGTAATGTTTCTCCTTTGAGAATCATAGAAATTATGCCGAGAGCTCGGTACAAAGTAATGGAGTCGCCCAACATAGGGAGTAATCTGCCACACTGATAGCTTTGAAAGTATAAAATATATACTCGTAAATCAATGCCACCTCTTGATTTCTCTCCCCCCTTGAGTACATTATCTGCTTAATAAAACCACACATCTAAGAATAAAAGGATATCACTGATGTCTTTGGCAAATGGGGTCTTGACATTGACTCTTGAGAAAAGCTCCAAAAGAGAGAGCCTTATTGAACTCATCGCGCCCGCTGGCGACATGACTTCCTTGATAACTGCGCTGAAGGCGGGTGCGGACGCCGTTTATTTCGGTGCTGAGGGTTACAATATGCGCGCTGGAAGCAGCAATTTTACTCCGGCGGAGTTCCCTGCTGTAAGAGCTCTCTGCAAAGATCATGAGGCAAAGGCTTATCTGGCACTGAATACAATTATTTATGATGGTGAGCTGAAAAAGATGACTCAGACTGTCACTACGGCCAAGACTGCAGGGATTGATGCTGTAATCTGCTCGGATATGGCGGTCATCGAAGCTTGCCGGAAAATTGGTATGCCGTTTCATGTCTCGACACAGGCATCGGTCAGTAACTACAGCGCAGTCCAGTTTTATGCTGCTCTTGGAGCAAGGATGATTGTGCTGGCACGAGAGCTCACGCTTGAGCAGGTGCGCCATATCACCGGAAAAATCAGGAACAGTGGGCTTGATGTAAGCATCGAGTGCTTTGTACATGGCGCGATGTGTGTTGCCGTTTCGGGGCGCTGCTTTATGTCGCAGGAACTTTTCGGGCGTTCGGCAAACAGGGGGCAATGCGTACAGCCCTGCCGCAGGCAGTACCTTATTACTGATCCTGAGGAGAATGAGGAGCTTGAGCTCAGCCCTGATTATGTGATGAGCCCGAAAGACCTTTGCGCTATTGAGTTTCTTGATGTGCTCATTGATGCAGGAATCAACGCATTCAAGATTGAGGGGAGGAGCCGCAGCCCTGAATATGTTCATGTAACCACCACATCCTATCGCCAGGCCCTTGATCTCTGTACCGATCATCGCTATGACCCTGAGTTCAGGAGTAAGTACAGTGAACTGACCATGAGCCTCAAGAATGATCTGGCCCAGGTCTATAACCGGGGATTTTCGGAGGGATTTTATTTTGGAAAACCTCTTGATGCATGGACAAGGGAGTATGGCTCTCTTGCTCAGGAGAAAAAAACCTATATCGGTGAGATCAAGAAATATTATCCTAAAGCAGGAGTTGCTGAGCTGCTGATCTACGCCCGTGGTCTCAAGCAGGGAGACAAGCTCTCTATTCTTGGTCCGAAAACAGGAGTGGTCATTGTAACCGCAGATGCTTTTTTCACAAACGACCAGCCGGATACTGACGCATTAAAGGGTGACAGTGTGACCATCAAGTGTACAACGGTGAGAAAAAATGACAAAGTTTACTTACTGGAAAAAAGAAGATAAAACGATATTCTCTTATTAGTAAAGAAGTGAAATCGCAATACCTGCAACAGTTTTAATGAACATCGCAAGCAAACTTCCCCGCCCAACAACAAAACTGACTTTGTTTCTTTTTGTAAAAATGTATTTTTTTTGCAAATTGAAATGTCGATAAGTGGTTAAATGTTGGATAAATGTTGGATATAAATGGTTTATGTCCTTATTGAACTTTTCTTAAAAAACTTACAACAATGAAAAAATTATTATTGACCGCATTGATTGCCGGTATGTCGGCAGCTCCTGCCTTGGCGACACCTTATGTCAGTGGTAATGTTGGTGTTGGATTTCTTGGAAATTCTGATGCAAGTCGCTTGGGTATTACAATTAACGATGCAATCACTTATAAATCAGGAATTCCTTTTGGCATAGCAGTTGGTGTCAAAGAAGATCGATTCCGTGTTGAGGCAGCAATTGGCTATCAAACAAATGATGTAGAGAAAGAAAAACGAAATCTTATTGATTTAGTTTCTGTATCAGGTGATTCCATTTCATTTTTGACTTATATGGCTAATTGCTACTACGATATTAACCTCAATAAATCCAGTGTTTCTCCTTATGTTATGGTCGGTATTGGTGGTGCAAGTATTAATGCAAAGATCGATACTTCAGATGAAACAAAAAGTGTCTTTGCTTGGCAGCTAGGCGCAGGTGTCGGCGTCAAGGCAGCAAATAACCTT
>Ga0209083_1002738_pt1 | contig 16026 bp, 31 predicted proteins | sample AM7aDNAmetaG_FD_184132 | JGI IMG/M metagenome (GOLD analysis project Ga0209083, IMG submission 184132) | Freshwater microbial communities from Finland to study Microbial Dark Matter (Phase II) - AM7a DNA metaG (SPAdes) (version 3) | ecosystem: Environmental > Aquatic > Freshwater > Lake ...
TTCTCTTTTCCATAAATTCTTTGTTAACCTATTGAATGAGTGTCCATTAAAAGTCTTATCTTTGAACTTCAGGTCTTCAATGAATATTCCTTTGCAATGATACTCTTTAGCAAGTTCATTAACTGATTTTGCTATTTGGATTGTTTCAAAGTTCAATTTGTTGTTTAATGATTTAAAAAGAGGACTTGATGAAGCAACATTAAGAGCTTTTAGTTTGTCTATCAAGACTTTAACCGAATATTCTCTTACAGCAATGACTTTAATTGAACCATCTTTAAGGGTTTCAATGATTGAACATCCAATGTTCGATGGGTTTAAGTCAATACCTAAGTACCGATTTTCAATAACTTTTAATTTAGGTTCTTTGACTTCATCAAAGGAAATGTAAATGAAGTACTCGTTTAGTTCAACTTGAAAAGGTTGTTCTTTTAAAGAAGTTCTTAATTGTAAATCAGTTAATTTCTTAAGGTAATTTGTCTTTAAATTAGGTAATTGAAGAATGAACTTTACACCACATTTTGGTTTAAAAATTATACTAGAGTGTTCAATATCAAGGTCAAAGTGACGGTTTCCTTTCATGGAAGATTCACCTTGAACCTTTAAGTTAGAAAGTCGTTTTGCTTTCCATTGGTCATTAGAAATTTCTCCTTTAGAGCATTTTAATAAGTTATGTTTGCCACCAAAGATGAATTTTTTACCTTTTGATTTAGCAAAAAGTCCTTTGGCTTCCATGAGTGCAGATTGTTTAAACCATGCACCAAGTTCAAATTTATGATGAAGCTCTTTATTTTGTTGAACTTCTTTTTGTTTAAGACCATCATTAAAAAGTTGATAAGCAGACCTTAAGTACGACGATTGAAGTCTCCTTAAATTAAAGAGACTTTCATTGAAATGTTCATCGGTACAAATGTAAGGAAGCTTAATGGTTATCATTTTTCTATATTTTCTTCTATTTCTTTTCTTAGTTTGTTAAGCTTTCTTCTATGAGAGTAACTTTTCATTGTAAAGTAATGAATTATGGAAATTAAATCTTCAGTTAATTCCTGGTCGTATGTTTTATCTTCAACTGAATCATTAAGTACAACTATCTTTGTACCAAACATTTTAAACATGTTTTCTAGAATTTCATAACCAAATCTAACAAGACGATCTTTATTTTCAATGATAAGTAGTTCAACTTGTCCTTTGGAAATTAAAATTAAAAGTTCATTTAAGCCATGTCTATCAGAAGACATACCACTTTTAATGTCTTCAATTTGTTTATCTAAAGTAATTCCTTTATGTAAACATGAATGCAATATTCTATTTGTTTGTTCTTTTAATTGACTTTTCTGTGATTGTGTAGAAACTCTTGAATAAGAAACATTTATTTTGTCATGTTTTTTATTATATTTTCCAACAAGTGCATAAACAGAATCATCATTATAAACATATTGGCCATTGATAGTTGCATCAATTTTTATAAGACCACTTTTATGATATTTCAATAGGGTATGTCTACATACACCTAGAATATTTAAAACCTCTTTTGCTTTCAATTGCTTTTTATTTTATATATCAATGTGTTTTTAAAAACCATGTAATTTTAGATAAATTGTTAAATTATTTTACATTTTATTTAATAAAACTTATTTAACAATTTTGTAATTTCTTTTTCATCATTAAGAGGAAATATATTTGAATCATTTTTTGATTCATTTATGAAGTCTGCAAATTTTTTGAAGTTTTCCATGTGTTATTTTATTTGTGCAGTGACATCCCAGTTATACTCTTTCAAGTTTGATTTTTTCCCTGGTTGGTTTACTTTAAATTTAAGTTTCTTTGTTTGATTATTAATACTATTTGTAAGAGTCTCAAGATCTTCTTTTTCAAATTTTGTATAAGTTCTAAATTCAAAATTAGGTCCACTTATATGTGTTAACATACTACCACCATAATCAAAATAAAGTCTTTTTGCTAATTCAAAATCTGCTTTCATTTGAATATCATTCATAAACTCATTTTTCATAAGCTTCTTCATTGATAACATAGACTCGAAAACTAGAAAATTCTCACAAAGATACATAACTTTTTATTTTATATATCTTTGTGAGAATTTTCTCAAATAAATTCTAAAATTTCTTGTTGCTTAAACAACATTTTTTCAATAGCAGTTGATTCATCTAAGAATCCTGCCCAATCAACTTCATCTAATTGTAATTGACTTTTTGGAACTATTTCAGTTTCTAACCCAATATCAGAAAGATTCTTGATATAAACAGGGTACCATGCAATTCGTTTAGTTGCTTTGCCATGTATATTCAAATAAACTAATGAATGATATGTACCAATAATTTCTTTTGAAACTTTTATACCAACTTCTTCAAATGTTTCTCGTATAGCAGTATCAAGTATATCTTCATTTTCTTCAATATGACCTTTAGGTATACTATATGTTCCTGACCATGGTGCATTTGTTGGATGAACTAATAATACTTTCTTATTCCAAAAAATTGCTAAGCCTGCTGATGTTTTCATGGTAAATACGTTAAGCATGTTGATATTATTACCGCTGCTGCAATTATATTAGAAAAAAACCAAGTCAACCATAAAATAAAACCAAATTCTAATGGATTAAAAGATATGTCAGCATTTTTAGATTCTTTATACACAACATAGTTTGTAACTATTGCAATTATAATGCAAATTGTTGAGAGTGTTATCATACAGTTTAAATTAGTTCGGTTAGTTCATCATCAATAAGATCTTGAATATGTGGAATCACGAATTCAGATTTCACTGTTTCTGATGTGATGTTATCATTGGTTAAGATGAAAACCCTGAATAAAGAATCCCATGCTTTTGCATGAGTACCATTTTTATACGGTTCATCTATATTGATTAAGATATTATCTCGTCTCATCTTTACTGGGAAGATAAATCTTTCATCTTTTAAAAATCCATAATCCAATAGCAATTGAATATCAACTTCGTCTTTTAATTTAATTTTGTTCATTTTGTTAGATTTACTGCTTCCGCATAAGTAATAATTTTAACTCCTAATTTTTTTGCCTTTGTCATTTTTGATGATTCAGAATCAATATCATCAGTAACCAAATATGTTGTATTTTTATCGAGCTTTGTTAGAACAAATCCAGTTGCTTTTAAAAATTCTTCTTTATTTTTAAAGCCTGATTCTTTTGGTGACCCAGTCAATTCGCATAGAATTGCACCTTCAGCAATAATCTTGGGTTCGCTCTTTATTATTTGTATGTTATTTTTTTCTAAAGTTTCAATGAAACGAGCAGTTTCTTTTCGTTCAATTGAATTTTCATTTAAAAAAGGAGTATAACCTTTGCTGTTCATTGATGTCCAATCAGGAGTTTCGTTATTCAAATACTTTGCAATTTGAACTGACATACGTTCACCTGTGTTATCAAAACAAAGAGATTGAATAATTTTGGCAAATTCAAATGATGTTTTAGAATTAACTTCTGTTAACATATTATCCAATGACTTGCCTGGTTTAAATTCACCAGATGCAACTAGATTAACTTTATTGTATATTGCTGGATTGAATAGGTCAATGATTGAAGTAACGCCAGCATAATAAAGTTTTTCAACTGTTGCTGGTCCAAGATTTTCTAAATCCAATACAACAATTCCGTTTCTTAATCGAGCAATTGCTCTTTCAGCACAATCAGGATTTGTACACATCAAATGCACACCTTGAATTTCAATAGGATATTCTGGTGTTGATACTGGAATAATAACTTTAGGATCATCGAAAACTGGAGTGATGATATTCAATACTTTAGGGATGATGTCCCCGCTTTTCACAAGGGTAATTAATGCACATGGAAAAAGACCATTCTCAATAATGTTTCCGATATTGTAAAGAGCAACACGAGAAACTGTAGACCCATCAAGATCAACCGGTTCAAGAATACCAACTGGAGAATACTCAAGTGTTTGACCAAGATTCCATTCAATAGATTTAATCTTTGTAATTGATTCCATCGGTGGATATTTAATTGCTAATGCAAACTTTGGATGATGGTCAGTGTAACCGTTAATGTCTTTATAACGATCATCTAATTTAATAACAAAACCATCTAAACCGTATTTTGAAATTTTTCTAAATTTAGAAAGATCAGAATACATTTGAGCAAAATTTCCAATAGGATATGTTGAATGAAATTCTGGTGTTTCAAAACCTAATGACTCAATATATGAAATTGATTTATTTTCAATATCAATAGAATGTATTTTTAATTCAAATGCAACAAAAGAAAAATCAGGAACTGTAGATTCAAAATGATCAAGTCGTCCAAGAATACCCGCAACAAAATTACGAGGATTTTTATATTGTTTGGACCATTTCTTAAATTTTTCTGTTGAAATAACAACTTCACCACGAACTTCAATAAGTTCTGATTTGTCTGGAATTTCATTTGGAACAATTAATTTCATTTTATCATAGATATCAGAACCTTCTTTACCATCACCACGAGTTAATGCGTTTGTAAGAATTCCATATTTATAAATCAAATTACAAGATGAACCGTCTAATTTAGGAGTAATTTCTGCAGAAATAATTGGGTCATTTTTTAAACCAATTAATGAATTAACCCATTTCATATAATCTTCAATAGGCAATTCTTCTATATTCAATACTTGTAATTTTTTCAAAGAAAGCATTGGTGTAATGTGATAACATAATCGGTCACTTTCAGCTGCACCAACAACATTAACAACAGATGAATTTTCTTTTTTTAATTGATTTTCTAATTGGTCAAATTCCCAATCTGACATCAAAGGTGTTCCTTTGTAATATGCAGCTTTTGCGTCTAAATATAAATCTTCTTTGTCTTTTAAATTTTTCATAATGGTTTGTTTTTAAATGATATACAAATATAACTATTATTAGATAATTGTAACTATCATTCTAGTTAAACTATGTTAATGCATCTAATTTTTTTAAATCATCAATTGCTTTATCTAGTTTAGGTGTATAGTTATCGTTATAGTAGGTGAATATACCCATTGTGGCTGTTATTTCGCACAACAGGTCAGCTCTCTCTACTAATGTTAACCTATTTTTTAATGTAGGTGTACTTACAATTAATTTTACATCAGATAGTTTGCTCATTGGATAATCAAATTTTTTATTTAAACTCATCTTATAATTTTTATTTCATTAGTTAACATTTCAATTTCCTTTTGTAATTTATCAATCTGATCTTGTATATGACGTTTCCTATAACCTTCAGCAGATTTAAGTTTCTTATCTGCGGCTTCTTTTTGTTGAACGTCAATTTTATAAAAGAACTCTTTAGCATCAATAACATTCATTGTAACTACAGGAAATTCATGAATTTCAAAATCATCTAATGTCATACTATTATATTTAATGCGGTCTCGTATAACATTAGCAACAAATCCTGGTACTAACCAAACTCGTTTTGAGCCATTTGTGATATAATTTCCAGATACTTTATTGTAAATTCTGTAAGTTGATTTTAATGCTCCTTTTTTCATAATTAAAATTCGTTTCCTAAACAGTTTAATACAGTGGCAACTGGCAATTTGTATGATTTACCATTACAAGAAGCAATAACCGGAAATTTTGGTCTGTTAAATTTCAATTCAGTAACAGTCAAAAATAGTCCTTGACATACAAATGATTTTCCAACAATGTCAACCGGAAGTCCTAACATTTTCGCAACATCTTTGTCAAATGAAATGGCTTTAACTGATTTAGTTTTTGTCGTGAATGTTGATTTGAAATTATAAGAACCGTCTGAAAAGGTTCCAGCAGTTTTTTCAAAGTTAATACCGAAGTCAATTGCAATTTGTTCCATTGCTTTTTTGATTTCCAAATCAATTGATCTTAAATTCACGCGATTGAAAGTTTCGATTTTCGTAGTCATAATAATTGGTTGTTTTTAAATGATATACAAATATAACTATTTTTTCTCTATTAAAACTATATTTTTAGTTAAACTTTGTTAATTTCTGAAACTATTTCATTTTAAAATCTCTAAGAGAATCTTCTATTATTAAATATAAACACATCAAACAATATAACACTAAAGCTACTACACCTAAGATCATAACTACTCCAATCATCAACTGTATAAATAAACAACAGTTATACACAATATCAATAAACTTTTCCATGATAAATTAATAAGAAGGTAAATTAAAATCAATAACAACTTTTGCAGAATCCCATGCTCGAGTTAAACTTTTTGCAACTACTTCGGCTTCATCATATGTATCAAATCTTTTTGCCCAAGTTGACATCCAAGTTAAATCTTCGCCATTTTCATGTAAATAAAAACTTCGGTTTCTTTTCAATATAAATATAACATATTTCATATTATCTAACATAGTGGTTGTTTTTAAATGATATACAAATATAACCATTATTCATTAAACAATACTATCTTTCTTGTTAAACTTTGTTAATTTCTGAAACTTTTATAATAATAAACCAACAGATACTTTTGTTTGTTTTAAATCATATAATATTACACCCAACGTAATATGTTGATAAAATAAATTTATAATAACACCTGTCCCAAAAACCATTTTCACATTTTCAATATTTGACTTTACTTCACCAATTATTCCAATGTCGAAATAATATCCAATCACTCTATTCTCAACTGGACAATATGTCCAACCTGCTGATAATACACCTGTCTTTTTTGTTGAATTTATATCGGACATACCACCCTTTAAATAAGTACCACCTCCTTCACCACCAAATCCAACTATCACTGATGTAGTTCTAATATCTTTCTGTGTGATGTCTTTAATTGTTTTTGTATTACCATCCCAATCAACATCAGTCGATACACCGATATAATTTGTACATACTGAATCTAAAATCTGACCATTATGTACCCATGGTGCTTTCTTACTTTTTGCGTTAACTGATACACTTAGTATCAACATTAACAAAATTAATTTTTTCATGATATAACGTTTAAATTAATTATTTTTGCCAAAAGGCTCATCCCAATGATCTATTATATATTTCATTAACGGAAACAATATAGCAGTACCAATTGCAGCACAATCTAATGCCAACATAACTGCTATATAAGGTGTATAACCGTACAAAAATGTTCCATTACATATTGATAATATCACCGGTATATTTAATAATACGGCTAACCCAATTAAAATCAATTTTCCTTTTCCCATTAGTCCCAATTTTCAATAATGTAAAGTATACTTAATACAAATCCACTAACAATTTCACTGACTATGGTCATTATACAGTATACTCCCCACCCTTCATTTGATGCATGCCAACCGTTCATAGCAAGAATAATAACTGGGATATTAATCACAAATAATAACAATAACAATGCTTTCTTTCCTTTACTCATAATTACCAATTTTCAACTATATAAATACAACTACCTAAAATACCAAAAACAATCTCAGTGGCCATAACCGCATATATTGCTAATCCAGGGTTCACTTCTCCTTTTGTTAAACAAAAATAAATAACAGGTATATTCATTATTGCAAGCAACAATAATAATGCTTTCTTTCCTTTACTCATGTACATAATTATTTAATGAAAATAAACTACCATCCAAAAATTCTTTACCTAATGCAAATCCTCTTGGACTTGAATCATATGTTTTAATCACAGTATGGTTTGGTTTTAATTGAAATTGATATAATCCAATTCCTTCAACTAATGTTAAATTTGGCATCCATTTTTGCAATAACACAAATGACGTAAACATCAAATCTCTTGCTTCTTTTTCTCCTGATATGTAATTCATAAAATTTAATTTTTTAATAACGATCACTATCATGATCAATATAATCTTTCTCGTCTCCAACACAAAATAAAATCACCATCATTCCACCGACACCTAATATAAACGGCAAAATTGTATCAATATTATCATTCCAATATTCTATAATTAATTCCATCTTAATGCTTCTACACTAGCTTCACTAGTCTCATTACTACTTAATACAATCCACTTCCCAAATTCAGAATACCATCTTAATGTAAACATAATAGGTCCATCTACTGTCATACACGCAATATGATGTTTACCATCAACAATACCAACTAATGTATGTCTTGTAATTTCTGAACCGATCATCTGTTCTATACTCGCTACTTGTCTCTTTGTTGCTCCCATGATTAAACTGTTTTAGTTTCCAAATTATTTTCACTAGTTAATAAACAATGCAATAAAAACCATCCACCCGTTACAGAATTCCATCTCATCACAAACATTCTTGGGCCGATTCCTGTCATACATGCAATATGATGATTTCCTTTATCATCAACTCCATGATTAATACTCTTTGAAACTTTTGAACCTAAATACTGTTCAATAACTTTAATCTGTTTATTAGTCCCACTCCAATTCATACTTGTGCTCTAAATTTTTTAACAATAGGATCTATGATCAATTGATTTACTTTCATCTCTCTTTCTTTTGATAATCTTGCTAATTTTTCACGAATAAATTTTAACATCTTATCACATACATCATCATCAACTTCTCCGCAAATAGAATACTCTAAAAGTAATTCTTCTATTTCTGATAACTTGGTGTTCACTTTAAAAATTGTTTCTATTGAATTCATTTTCATATTTAAGAATTTATATTGTTAAAAACTTTAATCATAACTTTAATCTGTTCTTCAGATATATCAGTGTTTAGATTATCTGCACATGTATCAAGCAAAAATTTTGCAAACTCAATTTTCTTATTTGCATTCACGTTAGATGTACCATTCACTCCTAATAAAAAATGATTATCGGCACCTAATAAAACTTGTGCTTCTGATAAATTCATTGCGACTAAATTTAAAACGTTCATATTGGTTGTTTTTAAATGATATACAAATATAACTATTATTTCTTAAACAAAACTATCTTTCTAGTTAATCTTTGTTAAACAACTGAAACTATTTTGATACAAAATCTACTTTAAAGTATTTTAATAAGTTCTCGTTAATTTCTAAGTTAACTACATTCTCTGAACTAATAATTCTATATATTTTTAATGCTGTTGATTTTTCATTAACACATACAGATGCAACTGTCCATATTGTACCAGACTTAATTACCCAATGTTCACTTTCTAATTTTACTTTTGCTGTAATTTTCATACTATAGTTGTTTTTAAATTGAATACAAATATAACCATATTCATTTAATTTATACTATTAACTTGGTTAAAGTTTATTAAATAACTCTGAGTTTCTCACACATTTTTTCAAAGATCATATACCTCTTCACTATAGGAAAAATTCAATACAACCGATCTTCTAAAAACATATCTTTCTTCTGCTTCTCTTTTAACTTCGCAGCTCTCTCTATACTCTTTTTTGCTTTCGCATTTTTTTTGAACTCTTTACTTCTCTCTAATTTGTTCTCTTTTATTACTGCCTTATGCTCTTTCTTCTTCACTGCTTCTTTTGATACATAACGACAACCTAACATCTTTACTATCAACTGCTGCTTCCCATCCATCTTAATTCCTTCAATATTACTTGAACACCAAACTGCTCTTTCGCTTAAACTTCGTAAATCTAAATGATCTAATATAACCCATTCTGATACTTCTGAATGCTCTGATAAATACAATTCGATCTCTTTTATTCTGATCTCTTCAATACTTAAACTTGAATCTAATATAGTCGGCGTAACAAATATAGGAACTTTTTTTATTTTTCTTAACTCAAATAATTCAACCAACTCTTCTATCGTATTAGAACTCTTCCAATCGGAACTCGTAACAACTATCTCAGCATCGGTGTTAAATAATATCTCGTTCAAAATCTTGACAGACTTCCCGTCAAACTTATCGTTGCGAATATCAACTGGCACACTCGCAATATAAGATCCTCGGCAACTCGTCTTGTACTTTGATATTGAAACAAAACGACCACCCCATTGACTCCATAAACTTATAACACCGGTAATATCTAAAAATATAACTTTCATAAAAAATACTTTTTTGTTTATATAACTAACAATATGCTAAATTAGATCATAACTATTTTTAAAGGAAAAAATTCTGGAAAAAAAAATCATCTGAGGAAAATCTGATTTGTTCTGATGAACAATAATAAGGAGGGAAATTTTCTGGAAAAAAAATCATCTGAGGGAAATCTGAACTCTTCTGATTTATTGCAAATGTACACACACGGTTTTTGTGAGTAAAAAATCCGGAGACTCCATGCTCATCCAGCCATACTCATAGTTTCTATACGCGTTATAGCGCGATAAAATATAATACAAAGTAATAGAGCTTCCAACCAGCCCAATCTGGAACATTTGCTCCACCAGACTCACATGAATATGAACATCAATTTCAAACTTTTATCTAGCCTAGTTAGACTCCAATGCAGTAAGAGTTATAAACATTTGATTTCGTTCAGTTATCAGTTTGTTCATTTCATCTTTCATCTTATTGATTTCAAGATATCTTTTCATAGTCCAGTTGGCCATATTAGATTGAGACATTCTAACTTCCATGTCATCGATGACAGCATCTAATATATCAAGGTTAATCCAAGTAGGTTCGAGTTGTTTATCCATTAGTGTTGTCCTTTTAGATAGTAGTTATAGTAGCCATCAGGATTAAATTCAGTAAGGAGATGTTCCATTGTGTTACGTTGTCCAACAAGGTTATCAATAGAAGCATTAAGTTTATCTTCCCTATTAGATTCCATTACACCCCATGTAGTATATGTTCTATATAGAGTATCAAGTTCTACAAAGAGTTTAGCTATATCAGCATTCAGTTTGTCAAGGTTTTCAAAAGTAGGTTCCATATTGGTTGTTTTTAAATGATATACAAATATAACCATTATAGTTTGATTGTGGCCAAATTAACTGTTAAAGTTTAGTTAATTTTTTGTATTTCATCAATAAGGAATTGTTCGATAGAATAATATTGGAGATGAAAATCATATAGAGTCCATGCTATTGTGTTATATGTTTCAGTAGCAGTGTTTCCTACTTTAATATCAATTGGAAAATAATGAATTATTTTTAGAAGAATTCATAATGAATTCTGTATTTAATATAGTATTGTCCGTTCATATTATTTATGTTGGTTATTCAATAGAGACTTTGTGCTAGTCACAGTTCCGTAGCAACCATATTGGAAAAGGCAGTAACTCACCTTTGATGCTAGTCTGTATTCTCCTTAGACGTTGATTGAATATATTATTTAGCAAGATTGGTCACAGGGAGCATATCCACAAGTTTGACATTCGGTTGGAGAGTATGAGCAGCATTCATAAGCTTCTCCATCCACAGTAGGTTCTCCACAGCATGGGCATTCCCCATCAATTTCATTTTTTTTAAATTCTGATCCTGAGCAGCACATATTATATAGTTTAAGTTAGTTGTCCACCAATTTTACATTTAAGAATATCTCCTCCTTCGGCGGTCATAAAAGAGATGAAGTGTTTACATTTAACCAAGTTATATTTTGAAGATGAACACCAACAACAAGGAGTTAGAGTTTGGAATGATTTAACATTTACTCCTAATGTTTGAGCCTGTAGTTCAGACAGAGGACAATTCTTTCTAGCAATAATAACTCCATCGGGTTCAATTTGGATATAATTTTCTTTAATGAATCTCATGTTAGATTATGTTTAGATTAAAAGTTGATAGTCTTTCCTATCAGTCAAATGATTCTGCATACCTACCATGTATCAATAACCGTTACAGAGGGATGTAAAGGTGTCGAACCTTTATCTTAATAAACAGGTTGGAATTCGTGCACAATTCAAATTAGTTATATTTCAGTCCCACTATTAGACTGATTCAGTTTACATCCCGATTTGATAGTCTTTCCTATCAGTCAAATGATTCATAACACGTAGGCATTTTATCAATAACTAATCACGTTCTCAGGCCTGAAATCGAATCAGGATCAAGTGCCATCCACACTCCAAGATTGCAAGTCTTTCCTTACAGTCAAATGATTCCTCCAAGTTGGTGTATCAATAACTAACCACGTTTCCAATAGCGGTAACGATCCGCTTACTTCGGGTCAGAACCCGATGTGTTCCATAACACCCAAAGGAATTGCCATCCTTAATAGAAACTCCCGTCGAAGTATATTATCTATTAGGCGAATTAAACTATCAATAGAGAAGCTGCAGTGACCCTAGCGAGAGTTTAATTATGAGAAAGAACAATCTAGTTTAAAGAAAAAGAAATATCAATAGTTGCATCATAACCTCTTAATGCTTCTTGGTAGTGGCTAACCCGGCGAGAGTCTCTATCCTCGCATCCCCTATTGTTTATAATTTCAATTTGTTTAAACGTTTATCTTTTTTGCTTTATTAACGAGCTTAAGCTATTCCGAATGGCTACGGGAACAAAGGAATTCCACCTTTGTATATTAAAAGATATTGATTGTTTTTATTTAGAAAAGCATATTAACAATTGCTCCAATGATTCGTCCAAAGACAATACCTATTAAAGAAGCAACAATAATAACTGTATAGATGTTAGAAGTTTGAATTAAAAACTCAATTTTTTCGATTATCTTTTTCAAAATAATTTGTTTTTGATTACAATACAAAAATAACCATTTTATCCAGATTATAACTATATTTTCTGTTAAAAAAGATTAAAAAGAAAAAGTTGTTCCCATATGATTAATATCAACGGTTTTTGTATTGGATTGTTCTGTATTCAAGAAAGAAAATTTATCAGATTTAGATTCTGAATTAGAAATGAAAACGAACAAAGCAATTAAACAATAAAGGAAAATTAAAAGTTTCATAGTAGTTGTTTTTAAATGATATACAAATATAACTATTATTTCTAGATTAGAACTATAACTTTATTTAATCTTTGTTAAAGTTCTGAAACTTTTTAATCAGCTAAACAATCGTAGCCATCATGAGTAAGATCTAGTCCATTCTTTTCACAATAACGTTTCCAATGAGATGCCGCAGATTTTTTCAAAGCATTATACTCATCAATCCAACGAACAGTACGAGTAGTCATAGTAGGATTCTTTGCAATAAAACCAGCAACAAGTTCAAGACGATTAACGATATTCATAGAAGTTTTCATAGTGGTTGTTTTTAAATGATATACAAATATAACCATTATTCCAGAACTAGAACTATATTAACTGTTAAACTTTAGTTAAGTAATGTTAATTTTTAACCGAGGTATGAACATTAAATTCTAATATAGTTTCGTTCATAATTTTTATAACATCTTCTTTATAATAATCCTCACAATATAATGCATCATAACAGTATAAAACAAATATGCCTATATCATTTAGTTTTTCAATACAACGAGTCATTATATCAACTTCTTTTTTAAAAAGATTCATTGATGTTTGTTTCCATTTATTTTCAGAAAGTTGTTTTTCTGCTAATATATTAGTTAACATTTCTAGTTCATATGTTTCATAAAAATTCCATACATTACAATTCTTCATCATATATGGTTTCATATTAAAGAATGATAAATGCTCTTTCTTAATAGATGATATATCCATATTTAATTCTGTTGCTATATCAGAATGTTTTAGATTTTGTATATGACCATCATATAATGATATTGCTATATTAGGATGTAATGCTTGATAATCTAACTCAACAAATTTTGATGTATCAATACTACAAAGATTTCTTATCCAAGATGGCATCAAAACAAAACTATCAACAACCCTTCCACCTGATTTTTCATCCCCAATAATGGGAATCATAAATCCATCATCCACCAAATAATGAAATAAATTAATTGAATCTTCAATATAACTAAATTTTGTTTTATCTAAATTAGCTTCTGATGTTCTACCTTTAAAAGCTAATAACTTTCCTTTCTTTGTTTTAAAGTTTTCTTTTATTAAACGTTTTGCTTCTTTTAAAATTTCTTTATCTGTAGGCAAAACCACTTTCTGATATGCAAATATTAAATTCTTTGTTATTGTATTATTTAAAGCTTCTCTCATTAGTTTTGAATTTGATTTATGTTTTATTTCAATGATCTTTTTATTTTTTAATTCATAAGTTCTTATTCCTTTATTATAATAAGGTAATGTAAATCTATATCCTTTTGATTTTATTCCTGGCTTATAATGATTGTCGCATTCTATTATTGGACCGTTCTTTGATGTACCTTTAGATAAAATATGTAATATGGTTTTAACTTTTTTGAAATTTGTTAATGTATGAACTTCACACCCGGTGATTAGCTTCACTAAAAATTCCTGATTTATTATTTTAAATGAATGATTGTCGGAAAAGTGCATAATATTAGAAGCAACTAAATAAATTGATTCTTTAGCAACTTCTATATCTAAATCGATGGAATGTAAATCTTTTTTGGAAATGTAATTGTCAACTATATGTTGAAGTTTGGATGGAATTTTGATAAGGTTGGATTTCCTTATCTTTTCTAAATGGAATGGTTGGATATCAGTGAATGACTCACATGAAGATAAATGCATTTTAAAAACTTTTAATTGTCTTGCTTGACCGGCAATTGTGTAACAATTAATCTTACTAATTATACTCTGTTGATTTTAAAAATTTTACCGGTCAAGCAAGACAATCAAAACAACATTTCTAATTAGTAAGTAATTGTTTATTTATTATATGACAAATGAAGTAATTAGTTTCATTTGTTTATTTTATATATCAAACTGTTTTTTAAAAAAAGTCTAATTAAGTAAAGTTTCTTAAATATATCTATTAAAGTATTTATATCATATATGTAATCAGCTATATTGGCATCAACACCATACTAGACCGTATGTCTAGAAACACACTTGGAAAAACACTTCAGTTTTTTGTACTTTATTCAGTAATTAAAGTAAAGTTTCTTAAATATATCTATAAAGTATTTATATCATATATGTAGTATACTTTTATTGGCAATAACATATTAATAGACTGTCCTTTATAAGAAATCACATGGAAAAACTATGCATTTTTTAAAGATCAGCTTTAATATAATCGATGATATCATTTGCTTCTGCCCATTCTTTTGTTTCTTCATCAGAATCAAACATATCAGGATCTTCAGTTGGTAACTCATCAATAATTTCCCAGAGTATCATAGTCATTTTGATTCTCAATCTCAATTTCATACTTTGCCGTTGAAATCTCTTTAAGTTTATTTAAGATTATACTTTCCATAATTAACCGAAGATTAAGTAATCCATTTCTGACTCAATTTGTTCTCTCTCAAATAAAGCATCTTCAAATGCTTCTGCAAACTCTGGATCAAATCCAATAGGCAAATTCTCAATATCATTTTGAAATTCAAATACAATTTGATTGAGAGCTTCTAATTCTTCAAATGAATGTTTCATAATAATTATTTATTAGTAATATAGTAATATGCAAAACAAAATATAACACAGATAAAATAAAATAATAACATAATGGTTAGTTTTAAATGATATACAAATATAACCAATATTCCAGATTTATAACTATAAACTCTATTAATAATTGTTAAATATCTGAAACTAAAACTCACTACACATGGAAATAGGACACTATAACTAAATAGCATCCGGTCAAATTGTATATCTGTCAACTTCTTTACAATATATTCTTTGAAACTACTAACTTGAGCACGATCCTAATCTACTTTATTCGATATCACGGGTACTACTTGTAATAATAAACAATAAACAATTGCTTCTCATCTGCTAATCTAACTTGTCTGGGACTTTATACAGCTCCGTTCTGCTGTTGTATCGTTGAGTAACATTACTCCATCAATCGTAATACATCCGATTCTCTAAAAAACTGACCGATAGATTAGGAATTAATCAATTTTATTTTATATATCCGAAGGTTTTTTCTTTGCAAAAAGAAAATATCTCTAAGAAATTTTATTTGAATTTAATTATAATGTAGTTAAACAATTAGTTTAGGTATGGGCTGTAATTATATGAGGGTCATTAGGTTGATCTATGATAAGATGTGCTAAGAGCTTTGGCTATTAGTAATAATATAGAATTTATTTTGGTATGAAAT
>Ga0209083_1002743_pt1 | contig 16003 bp, 13 predicted proteins | sample AM7aDNAmetaG_FD_184132 | JGI IMG/M metagenome (GOLD analysis project Ga0209083, IMG submission 184132) | Freshwater microbial communities from Finland to study Microbial Dark Matter (Phase II) - AM7a DNA metaG (SPAdes) (version 3) | ecosystem: Environmental > Aquatic > Freshwater > Lake ...
TGAGATTTATTTACTTTTCAATAATAGCAAATAATAGCTTTTCTGTCAAGAGCTATGTTATTTCTTATTTATTTCTATAAATTAATGTGAGAATAAGTACAAGCCAAGAACCAATAACACCTATAGAAAAAGTTATAATCACTGTCATATCTTTTACTAATATTCCATAAATAGTCCAGACTATTGTACCTAAAGCAAAAATGGCAAAGGTTAAAATTGAAACATTCTTGGCAGATTTATTTTTCCAAATATTATAGGCTTGGGGATAATAACCAAGTGACATTAATGTACCGACTATGATTGTTAAAATTGTAAAAAATTTTACCATTAGGCAATTGTATCAATTTAAATATTATATATCAATTAATTTGATGTATTATTCGTAGCCATTCGTATCATTCGTTCATTCATATATTCGTATGTTTATGTCATTTCTCCAAGTTAAACACTTCGGTAATTTTTATTTGTTTTACAAATTCTGGCACGTGGCTAACAAGTATCATTGCTCCTTCGTATTCACTTAATGCTTTTGCTATCACGGGTAAATGGCGAAAATTCATATGGTTTGTTGGTTCATCAAGTATTAAAAGCCCTGGCTTTTGCAAAACAAGTCGTGCTAATGCCACAAGTCCTTTTTGTCCCTCCGAAAGACTTCCAATTTTTGTATAAACCATATCTCCTGTTATCAAAAAACCAGCTGCAACATTTCTCATGTCTTGTTCAATGTGTTTATCCATCACTGACATTAAAGAATCAAAAACTGTGTCTTCAAAATTTAATGTAGAAAAATCTTGTCTGTAATACCCCACTTTTATACCTGGGGCTATTTTACTTCCAACAGCAGTTCCCGAAGCGATTGCTTCAAGCAAAGTGCTTTTTCCAATTCCGTTTGGACCAACCATAAGTAAATGTTGTTTTTTCTTTATTGAGATATTTGTTTTCCTAGCAACTTTTTTATGATTTTTAAAAATAAAAAATTCAGAAATGTGAATAATTTCTCCGATCATATGTTCTTGGGCTGGAATATGAAATTGATGAATTGTTTTGTCTTCTCTTCTAACATCAACTTTTTCTTCTTCAAGTTCTTCCGCTTTTTCTCTCATTCTTTTTGCAACAAGTCTCATCTGACCTCCTTTCATTGCAAAAAAGTTTGCTTTATCTTTATTTTCTTGAATTTCTTTTGCAAGCTGAGCATTTTTCATATTTTCTTTTTCAATTCTTGCTGTAATCTGATCTCTTACATCAAAATAGTCTCCGACATATTGTTCAACTTTTTTTGTATAAATATCTAAATACAAAACTCCGTGAGTAAAAGCATTTAAAAAGTCGGCATCGTGAGAAATTACAATGCAAGATTTTTGATATGCAACTAAAAATTTTGTAAGGTGAGCGATTCCCTCTTTGTCTAAATTATTTGTTGGCTCATCTAAAAGTAACAAATCTGGGTCTTGAATAAGTGCAGATGCAAGAAGAAGTCTTGCTTGTTGCCCGCCAGAAAAAGTTTTTACAGCTCTATCAAGCGGGGCTTTCAAATTTACAACCTCAAGTATTTCTTCTATCTTTGGCTCAATATCATAAACTTTGTGTTTGAAGCATTTTTCAAAAAATTCTTTCACGGTCAAGTGCAAATCTGCACGTGGAATGACCTGTTTTGCGGTCGCAATTGTAAGCTTGTTTTGTATGTGTATTTTGCCCGATTCTGGCTTGTGGTGACTTGTTATCAGGTTGAAAATGGTGCTCTTTCCTGAGCCATTTTGACCCATTAGGGTCACTTTTGCACCCCTTCGTAGGGTAAAATCAGCCTCCTGTAAAATAGGTTTATTGTGTCCAAATTCAAAAGAAACATCTTCAAATTTTAAGATAATTTCTCCTGCTGGGATTGAATCATTTTTATTATTGTGTGACTGCTTAGACATAAGTGTCTAGATTACATCATTTATTGATAAAATGAAAGAAAAAAGAGGGGCGACCTTCAGTCGTCCCTCTTTTTTCTAAATTAATCTCCCCAAATAGTGTTTCAAAGTATAAATCCAATCCTCATCACTTACCTCATTTTTCATTTTTTCATTTAAAAGCCATTCTAGATATTTTTTGTCTATTTTTATAACATCAGAAATTTTTTCATCTTTATGTTTACCAAAACTAAATTTATTAAATAAAGTTGGGTTTTTTGAAATCTCAATCATCTTTTCAATTGCTTTATTTTCATCTTTCGTTTCCTCCTTTGTTTTTTCTAAAAGTCTCAAAAATAGCGCACGAAGAACTTTTACATCATCTTCTGCGTCGTGAGCATGAGTATGTGCTGGCATATCAAGGTCAAGAAAATACCTAAGAAATTGCAAATTGTATTCTGGAATTTTGTTTTCTTTGTCTAAATATCTTGCGACTCTCAAAGTACAAATAAATTGGGAAACTTTTATTCCTTCAGCTTCAAGCATTGCAATGTCAAACTTCGCATTATGAGCAACAAGAATATTTGTTTTAAAAAGATTTTTTAACTCTTTTTGCATTTCGCTTCCATCAAAACATGGTTTATCAGCAAGCATCTTGTTTGTAATATGAGTAATACTTGTTGATTTTACTGACACTGGAAGCGGTGGTTTAAAATATTCTGTTTTTATATCAGGACCACACTGATAACAAACCTGGCAAAGTCTATCTTTACCAATTTCATTTCCTGTTGTTTCTGTGTCTAAAAATATTAATTTGTCCATTCCATTTATTTTAAAAATTCTTTTAATTTACTGTTGTTTGTGGCATCATCATATCCAAGTTTAAATGTTTTTTGGAGGTCATTTAGGCTATGATCTACAGCACTTATAGTCGTAGCCGTACTTGGTTCTATATAAAACATCTCAACATTTTCAGGTATAACGTAATCTTTTTTTGCTTCATTATTTTTTATCGCATTACGTATTGGGTCAGTAGCAATAAATGAAACAATTTTCCAGTACAATGATGTATCGGTTGGTTCATTTGGTAAAGTTCTTTCATTTTCAATTACTAAAATTTTTGTTGCACCCTCCTTAATTGCTTTTTGTATGTTTATGTCTACAGAAGATCCAACATCCCCATCAACATATTCGTTTCCATTTATCTTAATTTTTTTGTTATAAACAATAGGTAGTGCCACAGTCGCACGTGCCGCTTCAAATATATCAGCGCTACCATCATTAGAAAAATATTGTACTTGTCCAGTGTCATAGTTCGTTGCACTCAAAAATAGCTTGGTCTTAGATTTTAAAATTTTGTCTGTATCAAGTGGAGCTTGTTGTTTAAAAACTGTATCTACCAAATAATCCATGTCAAAAATAGGATATATTCTTGTAAAAGAAATAAACTTATCTGTTGATAATAATTCTGTCCAAATCTTTGTACCAAATTTATATTGAGAAGAAATATAATATAGCAATGATGCCCCACCACCTGAACTTCCAACAGCAATATCCGGCTCAGCAAATTTTAATTGCTCTCCTAAAGCCATAAGCACACCAGCAGAATACGCGCACTTCATTCCACCACCGCTAACCACTATTGCGATTTTTTGTTTTTCTTTAGAAACTTTTGGTTTAACCCTCGTCGAAGTACTAATAATCGATAAAAGGACAAGAAGCAAAATACAAAATATTAGTGAAGTGAATAAATAAATTTTTTCCATTTGAAAATAGATTAAATAATAATATTTGCTAATAATTCTGGAAATTCAACTGTTTTCATTGATTTAAATGTAAAGTGGCGTTTTCCCGTGAACTCTTGAAACTCAACATTTTTTAGTTTAGATTTAAGAATTTTTATACTTTCAATAACTTCTACATGATCATCAGTCGAATACATTATTTTTATTCCAGCAGTTTTTGCTGCAATATTTTCATCAATATTAAAATTAAAAAACTCTGGCTCAAACATTTCTCTAGGAATTTTCGTAGGATATTCAGGATTAATCCACGGCGCAACAAGAATAACTTGCCCAACTTTCACAATATTTTCACTGAGCCATCGAACTATAAATCCCCCTCCACAAGAGTGACCTATTAAAATAGTTTCTTCGTCAATTTTAAATTGTTCAAACAAAATTTTCCAGTCTTCATAATGCGGCTTGTAAGCCTTTGGCATTTCTGGGGTTTGTGCAAGAATATCTTTTAATAAAAGCTGTCTTTGAATCCATGGAAGCCAGTGCATATTCGAAGGGCTAGATACATTAATATCATAATATTCTTCTTTATCAGGCCAACCGTGAATTATTATTGCTGTTTTCATATTTTATCTATTTAACCAAGTTACAGTAAGTTGTAAAATTGTTGCAAAAGAAACCCAGAGTATGTAAGGAATATTTATATAAGTTACCCAAGGAATATGAGGAAATATAGCTAAGAGTGCCCAGATAAGCGTTCCAAGAACTAATAAAATGTCTATTGCGGCCAAAATATTGCTTTGAAGGCCAAATTGGATTGGAGTAAATGCAAAATTAAAAATAAGATTGAGAATAAATGGAAGAAGAACAATAAAAGGAATTCTTTTTGTAAAAAATAGATAGCCAACATATCCATAAGAAATCGCTATTAAAATATAAAGCACTGACCATACTGGACCAAAAAGCCATGATGGTGGAGCAAAAAATGGTTTAATTAATTGTGAGTACCAAGAGTATGCTTGTGACATTTTTTATTAAATTAATAACTAATAAACTTAATGTATTTTATCATTTTTTATTCCTTTTTGAAATAATGAGGTCATAGGTCAATTTAATAAAAATAATTAAAACTGTAAAAATAAGAAATAATTTGGCGAAACCAGATGCAACAAGTGTTCTGTCAAAGCATATCATTCCACTGCAAATGTCTGGTGTCGTGATTGTAATAATAAGGGAAACAATAAACACGGGAACCATTATTTTCGCCCAAAGTTTGAAGGTATTTTTTGAGAAAAAAAGTAACAAGAAAGTGGAAATAAACAAATATGGCAAAAAACTATACAGAGGCCAAGCAATATCCCTAGACCAAAAAAATTCGCACAAACCATTATTATTACAGAGCCATAAATTATTAATAAAATTAGGATATCTTAAAAAGCTAGTAAAATAAAATAGAATCGCAAATACAAGCATAAATAGAAATATAATCATTCTGTATTTATTTTCACCCAAAAAGATTTTTTTAATTTTTTCAATCATTTAATTAATTATTTAATATAATATTACCTTTATTTATGAAAAAAGAAAACTGATAGAATTGATTTAATTATTGAAGATAAAATATTAAAAAAATTTGGTATTTTTGCAGAACCAACAGAGGCTGTCATTTCCAAATTATCTTTTTTAGTAGTTGTTGCATAAACCGAGGACCCACCTTTTTCCACTTGGCCATTCAAGGAAAAACCTCGGTTTATTGTAGTTATTTTTTTAGATTGTAAGTTATCTTTTTTTATTTCTATTTTATTCAAATCAGGTAATACTGCTACAGTTATAATAGAAGATGTTGCTTTATCACTTATAATATTAAAAACAGGAACGGTTTGAGTAACATTTTCAATCGGTGATATATCTAAATTTGTGATATTTGCAGATATATTAACATTGCGTCTTGCTCTTCTACCAATAACTTTTATTATTCTTGAACTTGTAGCAATATTACCGGAAGAATCTGTAACGGTATAATCAAAGTAGTATGTTCCTGGTTTTGTAATATCTAGATTTGTAGAAGTAGATACTAAAGAAGTTATTTCTCCGTTAATATCATCAACGGCATTGGCTCCTAAATCTGTATAATTATCACCGACATTAATTGTTGTTTGATTATCGCCTAGTATTGTAAGAACTGGCGGAGTTACATCTTGATTATCGCTTGATACAATATTAAAGTCTGTTATTCCATCTCCGTTTGAATCTATCAACAAATTTGTCGGGGTAGAACTTGTAGCATCAAACGTGTCTGAAGAAATATTCATCTCCCCAGTTGTATTTTTTGTAGTAGAGATATTTGTATAACGTCTTCTTTTTAAAACAGTACCATCGCTAGAAATAACTTTTGCTTCAATAGAAAAAACGGCATCTTCTGTCCCATTTAATTTTACAGTGTAATCTTCTCCTTCATTTAAAAAAACGTTTATATTATCACCAACATTTATATAACGACTTCCAGGTATATTTTCTTCAATTACTTCCAAATCTGAATCCGGAAGTGGGTTTGCCACTATACCAGTATGTTCATTTTTTGCACTATACACACCCAAAAGCACAGGAGAATTTAGTGATAATTCTAATATTTTATCTGTAGAAGTTGGTTTTTCTTTAGTTATATATTCTGGTAAAACTTTATTTGAATTCAAAACTATATTATTTACAAAATTTATGGTTGAGGTAGCTTCAAAAATATTTATATGTGTGTATTTATAACCCATACTCTTTAAATCCAAATAATATTTTTCTGCAAAATCAATTGAGGTAGCGCTCGGAACAACCACAGTACTATCCCCATCTTCTGTGACAATCGGATTTCTGTCCATAATCTTTTTTGGCTTAAAACAAAATATAAAACCTATTTCGCAAACATCATTGGCAAAATATTCTAGACCACTGACAGTTTTTACTCCCCAACCAGCAAGTTGAGTAATTTTAATATTTGAAGGAGGGACCCAATTATCAAGAACATTATGATTATCTTCTGCAAGCCCGAGCAAATTTGTTTTTAAAACATTTGGAGTAATAGTGTCACTGTTTACCGGCTCGCTTCTACCATCTACACCTAAAAGAAAATCACGAAGTTCACTATAATTATCTATAACATCACCATATTTTGTCCTTAAATTATTTACACTATCAAAGGACTCGTCAAATTTAATAACTGGCGAGGCCACTTTTGTAAAATATTCTGCCTGCGGTAAAAGATTGTAAGCCCCCATCATATTTTCACCCAAAGTTCTTGCAGTTGGCTTATTCAAAAAATAATATAATCCTTGAATTGCAACTATTTCCTGCCCATCTCCATGAAGCATGGCAGAAATGGCACTTGGGGTACCGAGTTGCGGTGCAGCGACCATTATTAAATTATCAATCAAATTGTCTTTGCCACGTTTTTTTAATTCGTTTATCAAAACTTTTGCTAAAAGTCCACCATTACTATGCGTAACAATTGCCACTTTTCCCGTCTGTGAAGAACTTGCCATTTTAATCACTTCATCGATAAAATTTAGTTTTGAACCGTCTGGAAGTAAGACACTATCGGAAATTATTTTATTCAAATCATATCGCCAATCATAAGGTAGTGCTTCCCAATTATTTATTTTTTTATCTGCTATTAAACCATCAAGCGAATCTGCAAAACTTTTGTAAACATTTTCATCCCAGATACCAAGCCCCACATTTGATCTCTTGATTATATCTCTCGTATAAATATTTGGATTTATACTATTTCCAGAAGAATCTAAATATAATTTTACAACATCTGCATTACGATTTGGCTCCCAAAGCTGGTTTTCAATAAGCAAATTTTTTGTATACAGTCGGCTACCTTCAAGACCTGGAATAAATATAACATTCGAACAGCAGGCAACGTTGGGAAATCTATCCCCTTCCCAACCATTTTTATATAGCCAAGGAAAATTATCTGTTACATTACCGAAACTAATCGCTCTGTCACAAATAAAATCATTATTTGTATCATTACAACCACTTTTAGAATTATCATAGTTGTAATAATAATTGCCACCAACCGGCATTTGCTGAAAAATTGAATTGCCTGAATTACTAAATGATAAAATAGTTGGGCTAGATAAAAAATTATTATTGTAAATTTTATTTTTATTTGCGTTTGAACTTAATACCAATCCTATATTAGTTACTGTAATTGTATTATTAATTATCGTTGACCAATTTGCTGTACCGCTTAAATATATTCCAGTACTAGTAATTTGTACGTTAGGAATATAATCCGCATTATTAGTAATTGTGTTACCATTAATAATATTATAGGAATCATTAAATGAAAGATAAAATCCCATACCAAAACCACGTGTTTCGTTGTTTAAGAATGTGCTATTTGTTGTTTGAAAAATTCCAAAACCTTCATCAAAGCCTTCAACAACTAAATTTTTTACAGTAATATTATTTCTGAAAGATATACTGACTCCGCTTCCTTTCCCAAAACCATTTAAATTTTTGACTATTTTTCCATTACCATTAAGTGTAATGTCATTATTTACAATTTCTATAACTTCAAAAACATCCTGTGTCATAGTACACGTTAAGGTATTTTGATCCCAAATACCAAAAGTGGAACAGTCTCCACCGGTTACATCATTACGTATAGTTTTTGTACTTGGATATGATTTTATAAAAATAAGGTGCGGTTTATTTCCATCTAAATTAAAAGTCATAGATGGGCCATCATAGATAGAATGCGGTAGTGAGTATTCAAGCGAATCAACATAAAAGTAAAGATTCTTACTAGGTAGACTTTCTAAAACAATGGTTAATTTTTCTCTACTAACCTCGGGAATAGACAATATTGCTGACCCAGGCAATATTTCATTTGTAATTTTAACTTCAAAATCAGAAAGAATATTAATATCTGCAAAATCTTGAACCAATGAGTAATTCTCTGATGTTGTCGCTATATAATTTACAAAAATATTATTTTTTTCTACAGGAAATAAATTGCTATTATTCTCAGTTAAAGCAATGTTTCCATTCACCTCCATACCTACATCTGTAGTATCAGCTAAGGATATTGTCGAATCATTATCATCACTAATTACGATACTAGCATTTATTATGTTTTCTGTAGACGAACTTAGGACATTGTTTCCCAATACTGTAATAACAGAGGTAGTAGAGATAACATCATCGCTAACATTTACGTTGGCAAATACAAATTTTGCACAAAAGCTAAATAATATAATAAATATAAAGCACAGGAAATATTCACTAGATTTTTTCATAAATATATTTACATTATTATTTTTAAAAACAATTCAAAAAACATAATATCATAAAGATTAAAAATAAATAAATTGTGGATAACTTTTTGTGCAAAAAATATTTTAAAAAATAAAAAGACCCGCTTCGTGTGACACGAAGCGGGTCTGACTTATTCTTTTCTAATTCTTTCTGTTCACTCGGCTTGGAGTGAACTTGTTGATTATTGCGCTCTTTACTGAGGTGGCCGTAACATATAACACTGCCGCCACAATAAAAGAGCTCGCTGCAAATATTATGCCAGGCAACAGCCCAGCAAAACACCCAACAGCGGTAAACACTCCTATAACCAGAGCAAATCCTCCGCCGATTCCTTCTTCAAAATCATACCCAATATCACCCTTTATAAATATCCCTGATATTATTGTTATAAAACCAATAACATACAAGAAAGGGAACAGCCCCATTTTTACCCCGAAATATATGCCGATTGATATTCCGAGCAAAAGGCCCATACGGATAGACTTGGTCATTTCCCCAAATGCTTCTATTAAAAGCATTGTTAGCCCCAAAGCAATGGGCAAAATTATTAATTCGGCCCACCTACTTATTTCGAAACCTAAATTCCACCACAATTGATGGTGGTTATAATCTGTGTCCAGCAGTACCCTACCTACTGTGGGCATTCCATAATTTGTTAATATGAACTGAACTAAATATAAAACCTGAATGGTCAATATTACTAATGACCATTCAATCCAACGGGCCAAACCGTGCTTATTTCTTAGCATATTACCCCCTTTTAATTGAATTTCAGAATTGTTTGATTTTATTTTACTTGTTTTTAATGTCCTCCCAACTAATTTATACAGGTATTTTGTGATTTTGTCAATAATAAAACGGCGAGGTTTTAATTCGCCGTTTTTTGTTTATTTTCTAGAATTTTATAAGAATGACTAATAATAAATACCCATGTCATCATCCCAATTGCACAAAACACAAAAAGGATCGAAATATATGGCAGGGCCTCTTTGCCGAGAACTTCGAAAAACATAAATCCAAAAATACTTATTACTGCTGATATAAAGTAAATTATATCTACTGAGATGCTATTCCTTATTATCAATTTTTTAAAAAATATGTCAGCAACGATAACCCCTATTACTAAACCAAATATTGCAAAACAAATAAAACAAATAAAATCAAATTCTATACTTGTCATAAAGCCTCCTTTTGGCTTACTTTAAAAAATCATGTTCGTTTGAACATGAAAACATTTTACTGACTGTATAATAAATAGCACCAAATGTCAATAGTATTTAGATTTGTGAACATTTTTCGTCCATTACTTTATGATTAGATTATTATAAAAATAATTTTACTCTTACAACTAGGTAAGTCAAAAGTGTGTTCATAAATATTGAGGGCGATTTTGCGAAGCAAAATCGCCCTAAACATTTTTTACATTATCATTTTTTTAATGTCAATACAAAAATGCTATATTTTTTTAGAAAAATTTTGTATAATACTCATATAACTTATTGTTAAGTGCAAATGAGTTAGAAAACACCTGAAAGGATGTTTTTTAATTTATTAATTTTATTAGATTTAATTATTTAAAAATGGCAAAAAACAAGAAATACGTTTATGCGTTTGAGGAAGGAAACAAGGATATGAAAGAAATCCTTGGAGGAAAAGGTGCGAACTTAGCCGAAATGAAAAATTTGGGAATCAATGTCCCCCCAGGTTTTACTATTAGTACTGAAGCTTGCGCACTTTATTATGAAGTTGGTAAGAAAATAAATGCTGAAGTAAAAAAACAAACGGATATCAAACTCGCTGAGCTTGAAAAGAAAATGGGCAAAAAACTTGGAGATGCAAATGATCCACTTCTTGTTTCTGTTCGCTCGGGTGCATTCGCATCAATGCCAGGAATGATGGACACAATTTTAAACCTTGGTCTAAATGACAAATCTGTTGTTGGACTTTCAAAAGTTACAAACAATCCTCGTTTTGCTTGGGATTCATACAGAAGACTTATCCAAATGTTCGGAAATGTTGTTATGGATATGGGCCACGGAGATTTTGAACATATTTTGGAATCTGTAAAAGATACAAAAGGTGCAAAATACGATACAGACCTTACTGCCGACGATTTGAAAGAAATTGTTACAAAATATAAAGCAAAAATAAAAGCTGTTAAAGGTATAGAATTTCCACAAGAGCCTATCAAACAAATGTATTTGGCTATTAATGCTGTTTTTAATTCTTGGAACAATTATCGCGCAATAAGATACAGAGAAATAAATAGCATCAAAGGACTTATCGGAACCGCTGTAAATATTCAAGCAATGGTCTTCGGAAATCTTGGAGACGATTCTGGAACAGGTGTTTGCTTTACAAGAAATCCTTCAACAGGAGAAGCAAAATTCTACGGAGAATATTTAATGAACGCACAAGGAGAAGATGTCGTCGCTGGTATCAGAACTCCCCTTTCAGTCGCAACGCTAGCAAAAGCAAACCCAAAAATTTACAAAGAACTTGTAGGCATTTGTAATAAAGTTGAAAAACATTACAAAGATATGCAAGATATGGAATTTACAATTGAAAGAGGTGTGCTTTATATTCTTCAGGCAAGAAATGGTAAAAGAACAGCTGCAGCTTCTGTAAAAATTGCAGTGGACTTGGTAAAAGAAAAACTTATTTCACTTGAGACCGCACTACTGAGGATTGACCCAAACCAATTGAATCAACTTCTACACAAACAGCTAGACCCAATCGCTGTTTCAAAAGCAAGAGTAATCGCACAAGGACTTCCAGCATCTCCAGGAGCAGCCGTCGGAGAAGTTGTATTCACAGCAAGTGAAGCATTTGCAAAAGCAAAATCAGGTCTTGATGTAATTCTTGTTAGAACAGAAACATCACCTGAAGATATTGATGGTATGCATTCTTCAAAAGGAATTTTGACTGCAAGAGGTGGTATGACATCTCACGCTGCGGTTGTCGCACGAGGTATGGGAACATGTTGTGTCGCTGGTTGTGCAGATATTTCAATCGATGAAAAGGCAAAAACACTTACAATTAAAAGCCAAGGAATTGTTATAAAAGAAGGAGAATTTATTTCTCTTGATGGTTCTACAGGGAAAGTTTATGAGGGAAAACTTGGAACACAGGATGCTTCCCTTCTCGGAAATTTTGGAGTGTTGATGAATTGGTCAGATAAATTCAGAAAAATTGGTGTGCGAACAAACGCTGATACTCCACATGATGCCGAAGTCGCTAGAAAATTTGGTGCAGAAGGTATTGGACTTTGCAGAACTGAGCACATGTTTTTTGAGGGTGCCAGAATTAAAGCTGTAAGAGAGATGATTCTTGCAGGAGACCTTGAAGCAAGAAAGAAAGCTTTAGCAAAATTGTACCCATATCAAAAAGGAGATTTCGCAGGATTATTTGAAGCTATGGACGGACTTGCAGTTACTATCAGACTTTTAGATGCTCCACTTCATGAATTCTTACCAAAAGAAAAGAAAGATATCGAAGAACTTTCAAAAGAAATGAAGGTTGATGTAAAAACACTTGAAGCAAAGATCGAAGATTTACACGAATTCAATCCAATGCTTGGACATAGAGGTTGCAGACTTGCTATCACCTATCCTGAAATTTACGATATGCAAGCAATGGCAATCATTGACGCAGCAATTGAAGTAAAGAAAAACAAAAAAGTAAAATCTGTTAAACCAGAAATAATGATTCCTATTGTCGCTACAACAAAAGAATTCTCAATTTTGAAAGACAGAATTGTAAAAATTGTTGAAGCAAAAATAAAAGAATCAAAAATTAAAATTGAATACAAGATTGGAACAATGATTGAAGTTCCTCGTGCAGCTTTGATTGCTGATAAAATAGTCGAGGCAGGTGCTGAATTCTTCTCATTTGGAACAAATGATCTTACACAAATGGGTGCTGGACTTTCAAGAGATGACGCAGGTAAATTCTTAAAAGAATATGTTAACCAAGATATTTTTGCCTATGATCCATTTGAAGTTTTGGATCAGGAAGGTATCGGTCAACTTATCAAAATTGCAATTAAAAAAGGTAGAAGTGTAAAAAAAGATTTGAAAGTTGGTATTTGCGGAGAGCATGGTGGAGAACCAAAAACAGTTGAATTCTGTCATAGAGAAGGATTGAATTATGTTTCTTGTTCACCATTTAGAGTTCCTATTGCAAGACTTGCAGGAGCTCAAGCTGTGGTGAGAGAAATGTTAAATAAGAAAGGAAAAAAATAGATTATAAATTAAAAGAGCGGCCACCAAGTGACCGCTCTTTTAATATTTTATAAAAGTGGTACAATATAATATGAAAATTGTTAATTTATTAAAATTAATTAAATAATTATGGGATTATTTTTCAACACACCAAAACCAAGAGTTACAAAAATCGAATGGAAAAAAGTAAGAAGTAATTTATACAGTTTGCATAATTTTACAGTTAGGGAATTAGACAAAGTTGAAGAAATTTTTAGAGGCGATATGGATGAAGAAAGAGATATAGATAAGGGTATTGACGCAGCTGAGCTAACAAAAGGGCTTCAATATATGAGAGAACATATGAATGTTCACTATATATCAAAAGAAAAAATTAATGCTTTGGAGGCGGAAATGATTAAATATATAGGATTATCATAAATTAAAAGAGCGGCCACTTGGTGGCCGCTCTTTTAATTTATTTTATTTCAAAAAATTTTAGTGTTTCTTTTGCTATCTGATTCATCTCATCGGTACAAACAACCAAAACTTTTACTGGGGAGAAAAATGAGCTTATTTTTTTATCATCACTTACAGTTTTATTGTTTAATTTTTTATTAAGAATAATTCCAAAATATTCAAGATTTTTACAAATTCTATCTCGCATAATATATGACCTCTCACCTATAGTTCCTGAAAATACTAAAGTATCAACTCCGCCCATCTCTGCAATATAGGCACCAATATATTTTTTAATACTCATCACGAATTTTTCTAATGCTAGTTTGGCATCTTTATCACCATTTTCTTCAAGTTTTAATAAATCTCTAATATCAGAACTCTTTCCACCAGAAAGTCCTAAAATACCACATTCATTATTAAAATAAGCTTCGAGTTCTGTACTATCTTTACCCAATTTTTGTCCTAAATACATCACGGCAACTGGATCGATATCTCCAACTCTAGTCGACATAACGAGACCTTCCAAAGGTGTATAACCCATAGAAGTATCAAAACTTTTACCATCCTTAATAGCTATAACGCTTGAGCCACCTCCTAAATGGCAGATTATTACTTTACTAGAAAGTTGACCATTCTTTTTTAATTTATTAACAATAGATTTTACAGAAATTCCGTGATAACCAAAATGATAAATATCTAAATCTTTCGCTATTTTTTGAGAAATAGCATAATTTTTTACAAAATCAGGTACATCCTTGTGATATGCACTATCTGAAATACCTATTATTGATGTATTACTAAATATTTTTTTTATTTCTTTTATTTCTTTTAATGTAGCAGGAACATGGCGTGGTGCTTCTTCTTTTTCTTCTGTTATTTGTGACATAAAAATATCTCCAACAATTCTGTCTGATTGAAAACATGTACCAGGAGAAACAACCCGGATACTGATTGAAGAAATGTCTTCTTTTTTATAAATTATATTATTTTTTATTGCTTCTTTAATAAAATAATCTAAAGAATTATTAAAAATTTCATCTGAAATTTTTAATGTTACAGGTTTATTTTTATTTCCGTCTACATAAAAAGTAACTATAGCTTTACCAGCTTCAATTTCAAAGTGGCCAAAAAACAATTCTGATTTTTCATCATAAATTGCATATTTTGCTGAAACAGAACCTGTATTTACAATTAGATATTTTTTCATATTAATTTCATTACCAAGACCACTTCAAAATTTCTTCGGGATCATCCCCGACTTTCAAAATATATTCTTTATGGTCTTTTATTTTTTGTTGATATTTTTCTACTATTTTTTTCGCTTTTTCTTTTTCTACAACACCATTTTCGGCAACCTTTTGAACTGCTTCGATTAGCAAACTATATCTGTCAGTTTTGTTTCTGATGTGCAAATCAAGTGGTGTTGTTGTAGAACCGCTTTCTATATAACCGTGAACTGTGAGTCTGTCTGCTTTATTCTGGTAGAAGAATAAAATTTGCTGGAGTGTTTCTGGATATCCGTGGAAATTAAAAATTGCTGGTTTATCCATTGTAAAATAATGTGCAAACTCTTCCATTGTAAGTTTATTTTTATGACTTACAGTATTTGGAGAAAGCTCTAATATATTTAAGAATCTTATTTTTATTTCTGGTGCCTCTTGTTTTATAAGCTGCACCGCAGCCAAAGCTTCTTTTGTAAGATATTGTCCACAACCGCAAATTACAACATCCGGATTTTCGTCACTAGCAAAATCCCAAATTGAAACTCCTTTATCTACTTCTTCTTTTGCCTGTGCAGGTGTGAGCCAAACAGGTTCAACTGTTTTTTCAGAAATAATAAGATTAATTTCATTTTTTGAAGCCAAACATTTTTCTGCAATTAAAACAGCTTCGTTTGCGTCTGCTGGAAAATAAACATTTATAAACTCATGTTTTTTCAAAAGAATATCGCCCATAAATCCAGGGTTCTGGTGTGAAAAACCATTGTGTTCTTGTCTCCAACCAGTTGAAGAAATAAGATAGTTTAATGATGGTACATCACCACGCCACTCTGTTTCTTGGGCGATTTTCAAAAATTTACTGTATTGGTCTGCCATACTTGCGACAATCATTATAAAAGATTCATATGAAGCAAAAACTCCAAACCTGCCCGTCAAAGCATAGCCTTGTGCAAGCCCCTGTAAAGAATTTTCTGAAAGCATTTCAATCACTCTTCCGTCTCGCGACATATCTGCATCCCACTCTTCAATTTTTCCAGTGAAAGCACGCGTGGTTTCAGTAAAAATTGCTTGCAAACGATTTGAATAAGTTTCATCCGGAGAAAATAGTCTGAAATTTCTTTTTTCTTTATTTAGTTTTACAACTTCTGCAAAATATTCACCAATTT
>Ga0209083_1002744_pt1 | contig 16000 bp, 21 predicted proteins | sample AM7aDNAmetaG_FD_184132 | JGI IMG/M metagenome (GOLD analysis project Ga0209083, IMG submission 184132) | Freshwater microbial communities from Finland to study Microbial Dark Matter (Phase II) - AM7a DNA metaG (SPAdes) (version 3) | ecosystem: Environmental > Aquatic > Freshwater > Lake ...
GATCATCCTTAGCCAGGCCTTGCTCAATCTTGAGACTTCCATACAGGAGAGCCAGGCGGTGGTTACCCACGATCCCCTGCCCAATTTGATGGCAGACAGCACACAGATGGTTCAGTTGTTCCAGAACCTCATCGGCAACGCAATCAAGTTCAGAAAAGCGCAGGCGCCGCAGGTGCATATCTCGGCCCGGCTTAAGGCAGATGACTGGGAATTTTCAGTGAGGGATAATGGCATCGGCATAGAGCCCCACTACTATGAGCGCATCTTCGTCGTCTTCCAGCGCCTGCACGGCAAAGGGGAATATCCCGGTACCGGTATCGGTCTGGCAGTCTGCAAGAAGGTGGTAGAACGGCACGGCGGCCAGATCTGGGTGGAAAGTGAACCGGGCCAGGGCAGCACCTTTAGCTTCACGATACCTTTAGGTTAAACAGACTGAAATCTTTTTAGGTGAGCCCCTGTAAGTCTGCCAGGTAAAACAGTTGCTGGCTGATTTGTTAGTATGATAAAATGTAATACCAGGAGGGCGCGATGGGCAAAGGGAAAATAGCTATTACATTAGACGAACGATTTATTGACGAATTGGATAGGCTAGTTGCTAAACATGTCTTTCAAAGTCGCAGCCAGGCCATCTATGAAGCTGTAAGCGAGAAACTTCAACGTATGAAACACACCCGTTTGGGGGAAGAAAGCGCTAAACTTGAACCGGCATTTGAAAGAGCACTATCGGATGAAGGCTTTACTGAGGACATGCAACAATGGCCCGAATATTAAGAGGTGAGATTCGTTGGGCCGATTTAGCTCCCACCCGGGGTCATGAACAGTCTGGATTGCGTCCTGTACTTATTCTCAGTCACGACATCTTCAATGAACGTTCAGGAACCGTTATAGTTATTGCGATTACCAGTCAACCGCAAAAAGCCGGTTTTCCCTTAACTCTTGAATTAAAGACTGGAGAATTACCGAAGCTCTCATGGGCTAAGATTAGTCAGATCAGAACACTCTCCACTGAGCGGATGGGCAAACTGATTGGCAAATTATCTCAAGAAGAATTGACTCAGGTGATAGAAGGATTATACGAAATCATAGCCTGAGCTTAAGTAAAACAGGGTCTCTCTCTGGAGCTTCCTCCGGTTAACTAACCCGTTTATTTTAAGCGGAACTTAACTACTCTATTGCGGGTCACCTATAATCAGCCAATCCCTTCCGGTATTCACATCTTCAGGCCGATACCCTTTTGAAGGTAAATTGAATCCCAGGCGCATCTTGCCGGCATAAGTGATCAGATTAGTATACTTCCACCAGCCCAGCAACTTTTGCCCTGAAGATGCGTCCATCCCGCTATGATTGGTGGTAAAATCAAGACTGTTTACAGGCACTCCCTCCAGCGTTAAGCCGGTGATCGTCAAGTCGATCTTGCCATAGCGGATTTCATTTTCATCATCGGTGCTGTCAATCGTTGAGGTGTAGGTTCCTGTGATGACATAATGTTGGTGATCTTCTGAGGAGGCCACATGCTCAAGCCGGAAAGAGCCGTTTGGCTCAAGTTTGAAGGCTGTACTGCCAAATCCGTATGAACCAACAGGTGATTTAAGAACCCCGCTGCCGGAACAATCTGCCATACACAGGAGAATGGCTAGACTCAGGATGCCAATAACTACTCTCTTCATTTTGTCATCTCCATATTTCAGCCGCATTGCCTCTTAGTATAAGAGCTGGAATCTCACTAATCAATAACTCGCCCCGCATTTCTCATAAATCCTGAATATCATAAATCTTAAATCAGGGTATCCCCCGCCAATTTCCACAAAACTGTCAGTAAAACTCTCTTGAGAACCTGTTACTATTATATATAGAACAAATGTTCTTGCGAGGGTTGCAAAATGGAAAACAGCTTCATCAACTCACTGGCACAGAAAGACTACGAACGGATGCGCAACTACAAAGACCTCCTCGACTTCTATCAGGGCAAACAGTGGCCGGGGCGTGAGCGCTGGGGGGAGAAGCGTCTGACCTTCAACTATGCGCGGGTGGTGGTGGACAAGATAACCTCTTACCTTATGAATGGGATTAACTTCACCATAGAAGCCACCACTGACAACCCGGAGGCACGGGCCAGAGCGGAGCACGTGGAGAAAGCCCTGGCGCGGGTTTACGAGTACAACCATCTGGAACAACTGGACTTCGAGACTGAGATAGACTGCGCCATATTAGGTGATGCCTGTTATAAGGTGGTGTGGGACGGGGCGAATAAAGAAGTACGGATTACTGCCCCGGATATTCAGGGGATCTTCGTCTGGTGGATGGGTGACGACGTCTCGCGGATCTGGCGGGTGGCCTCCCGGTACACTCTATCCGCTGAGGAAATGGAGATACAGTACAAGATCAAGCCAACGAATACAACCTGTACGCTGGTAGAAGTGTGGACTGAGAAAACCTTTGAGCTTTATATCGATGGTACACTGACTGAAGCAAAACCCAACCCCTACGGGTTTATTCCCTTTATCATATTCCAGAAAGTGATTGATGATAAGTATTAAAGTCGTGGTTTTCCCACTTGATAGGAATTATCCGTTTTTTAAGGCTCACAGGACGAACTAAACCCTTTAAAGATACTCTGTTTTCAATAGAATCAATGCTCCGATTCAGGTTGGCAGATATTTTAGCTAACGATAATCCGGATTCGTATTGAATTTTTAGCTCGTCATCCTCTATCTGAGTCCACTCTCTCCATTTACCTGAATAGTGGTACTGCCGTACCCGCTTGATCCCCAACCTGAACGCTCTGCATGTGATAGAACCCCAGCTCCGATTACAGAATGCACCTACGACATCTTCAACTGGTGTATCTGAAAATAACTTCCTGAGTTTACAATCTTCATCGACAGTCCAACGCTTGTCTCTTGCACTTTTGAAATGTGGGCGATGAATCTTAATTTGATTCTGGAGGCCTGTTTTCCAGTAAATTGTGGCATAAATTTCATAGCTGCCACGCAGTTCAACCTTGTCGATAAACAGTTTTAATAGCCTATTCCGCACATTAATCGGATATTTGCCCCAGTCTCGTTTTATACCGCTCAGAAATTTCTTTACCGTCACAAAATCGACCGGTGTTAAGACAGCTTTTGACAAAGGCTCAATTTCGATTTCTTTTAGCTTTTGCTGGACACTTCGGATTTTTTCCCAATAAAATCTTTCTTTCTCTTTATCCACCTCGCCGGTTTCACTGTCTTTACAACATGGTAGCAAATCCTGCCACGTTCTTAACTCCGCCTCAGCCTTTTTTATTCGCCGGCTACGAAGTTTCCCCTCTAACTCGCAGTTCTTCGCTTCGTTCTCTAACTTGCCGAGGACGCTTTCAAGTAACGGCTCAAAATTTAGTTGATCCAGGACTGTAGATGTTAAAGGTTCGTTGAGAAACCTACCGGCAATATCAAAACAAATCGAAGCGTCTCCCTGGTGATATTCGCGATCGCAGACATAACGGTCTTCAGCACCATGACTCGAAACAAGGTAGGGTGATTTTCCGTTCAAACACCATAACAGTCCGCCCCATTCCATCGGATCAAAATACGCGGCTTTACCTCGTTTTTTACACTTTGAAGTAGCAAGATTATAGGCTTGCGAAAAAAGCTGCTCGCCAACGACCGCAGTATGATTTTTCAAAATAGGTTCCTGCTCCCCCCATTTCCAGATACCAGCCTGCTTCAAATTTGAGCACAAATTTTGAATCAGAGTAGGAGTTATTATATAACCATCAACTCCCTGTCTGCATGACCTTAATGCGGTTAACCGCGTCATATAATTAAGCTCAGGGGGAAAAGAAGGGAAAACCAGATCAGGCAGAGATTGCTTAGTTTTTATGGGGCTGCCATCATGCAGAACAAACTTTTCGAAGATTAATTGTACTACACTGGCATGGGGAGGGTAAGGTTCCATCTTGCCATATTTATACGCCCCGTTGGATTTATTGCCAATTACTGGTAGAAATAAACCTGCTGGTATCGGCTCTCCAACATACTCGCCACGTCCAGCCTTTTGAGCTTTACGGTGGTACATTCTTTTGTGCAGCACTTTGAGCTCGCCTATAGCATCTTCAAATTCTCCTGCCAAATAGTCCCAATCCAGATCAATAGCTGGATTCCAAACCCCATCGGATGTCCTGATACGAACTTTATGCGCTTTAAGTAATTTTAGGAGTTGATAAGGAAGAATTCGGTCCTTGTCCCGAGAGAGACGACTGACTCCCTCAGCCAAATATACTGCCCCTATCTTGCCATCACTAATCTTTTTCTGCATTTCAGCTATACCAGGGCGATCATCTCCGGATAACCTGCCTGATAGCCCCAGATCACGGACATCTACGGTAACCTCGCCTTCGCTTATCACTCCTATATAACCGACGCCGGTACTGATCGATACCATCCATTTTTCAATCTCTTCAGGAGTAATATTCGTTCTATACCCATCAGCCTTAGCAAGTTTTACTAAATGACCGATTTCCCGCATCGACTCCAGACTGTTTTTGATTTGACCGGGGGTGGATAGTCTACAGTAGATTAAGGCATTCAGGTATGGTAGCTTTCTCAGATCGGAATCATCCAATTTAGGAGAGCCCTTTTTTCGACTATTAACAATTTGTGTTAGAGTTAACACACGCGGCCTCCTTGAATAACAATGCCAATGTACTTATGATTTGATCGGTCTCAGATGAAGGAATATACCGAAATTTCCGCACCATTGCTACGAGGTACTCGATTAGCACATGAGGAAAAAGATCCGATACTCTTTTTACGTATTCCTTGTATATATAGTCTACCTGTGACTCGTTGAGACCTAAACTCATCATTTCCTGCTTAAACTGTCTTTGCATTATTTCAACTTCAGGGCCGATTTCACGCCTAATACAATGCTCCGCAATTATGCTATACAGAGCGGAATCTCTGGTATTGCCGAATTTGTTAATCGTAAGCGGTTGGATATAGGCTGATAACAGCTCGGCGAACGTATTCTGAATACGTTCCAACCGCTCCGGGTCAAATTCTTTTAACCTCTGGGCCTCAGCAACATTTTGCCTGCCGACATCTAGAAGCCCTTTCATCTGGCCACCTGGCTCCGTAATACCAGTAAAATTAGTACCTGCTAAAAGTTGTTTTAGCTTATATATTAAAGGGTCTAATCTTGAATCCTCCACGTTACCCGTCCAATTCTACTGAGCATTTTTATGGCCCAATAATTCCCACTTTATCATTCGTAATAATACTCAAAGAAGCGTTTAAGATCGTCTTCACGAACCATGATTTTGCCTCCCGGACCTTTGCGGTAACAGCGAAGACCATCGCGTTTTATCCACAACCGGATAGTATTCGCATGGAAATCGTACTTCTCGCTAATCTCGCTCACTGATAGTAACTTAATTTGTGTTGGGTTTATTCGTCGTAGTTTACTCATATTATCACCAATAGTATTAGCTTCATACTTAACAACTACTAAGTTAAATATAAATATTAATTAACCTTTTGTCAATAGTCTTTAAAATTGTTTTTTAATTTAGAAAGGCAACATACCAGATGAATGCCTTTTGTATTTTAACGGGGTAGAAAAGGCATTACGTTTCCATCTTGCTACTTCATCCCTAACAGAAAACCGTAAACCTCATTAATACACCGTTGAACAGGTTCTTCGCCGATTAATTAGCAATCTTAGCATATGTGGAATTTGCGTAATATCTGGTTTGCCAACGTCCCGCGTTTCCGGTGTTTAAAAAGAACCAATCGCCTTCCAGCACTTCATCATCATGATATTTTACGATTTGTAGTAGGTGATTTCTTGAAGGAACAAATTCAGTATTTTCTTCGCCCCCGTTTTGAGGTGGACCCCAAAAACTGGACAGGTTGTTAAGGTGGGAAACTGCTCCTAAAATAAGAAGAGAGAAGGAGCAAAGAAATGAGCATCAAACGAAGACAACACAATCCATCATTTAAGGCCAAGGTGGCTTTGGAAGCCCTGAGAGGGGAAAAGACCATTGCCGAATTGGCCAGCCAGTACGAAGTTCACCCCACTCAAATCCTGCAATGGAAGAAGACCCTGGCCGAAGAAGCCACCGGGTTGTTTGAAAATAAGAGCAGCAAGAAACCCAAAGATGAGAAAGCCCTGGTCGATAGACTCTACCGGCAGATCGGGCAACTCAAGGTGGAAAAGGATTTTTTAGAGGACAGCTTGGGTCGCATGAGTTAGAGAAGCGACGCCAGGCTATTAATCGCAGGCTTTCAAAATTATCCATCTCACATCAGTGTGAATTGTTAAAAATGAACCGTTCCAGTTTTTACTATAAGCCTGTGGAACCGTCAGAAACAGAGCTGACTCTGATGAAAGTAATCGACCGCCAGTATCTGGAGACCCCCTTTTACGGGTCACGCAAAATGGCTGCCTGGTTAAAGAGCCAGGGGGAGATCGTCAATCGAAAGAAGGTTCGCCGTTTAATGCAATTGATGGGGCTGAAAGCCATCTATCGGCGGCCCCGGACCAGTCCACCCGGCAAAGGTAACAAAATATACCCTTACTTATTGAAGGGACTGAAAATAAGTCGTCCTAACCAGGTTTGGGCGGCAGACATAACCTATATTCCTATGCAGAAAGGATTCATGTATCTGGTAGTGATCATGGACTGGTACAGTCGCTATGTACTGGCCTGGCGGTTATCCAATACTATGGAGAGTGACTTTTGTATTGAAGCGCTCAAGGAGGCTTTTAAGAAGGGTTGTCCGGAAATCTTAAATACCGACCAGGGCAGCCAGTTTACATCAAATGAGTTCGTTGGGATATTAGAAAGCCGTGGGATTAAAGTGAGCATGGATGGTACAGGCCGCTACATGGATAACCTGTTCATTGAAAGATTGTGGCGGCGTACACTGAAATACGAAGAGGTATATCTGAAAGCCTATCAAGATGCCAGCGCAGCCAGAACGGAGATTGCTAAATATTTCAGATTCTATAATGCCGAAAGGCCACATCAATCCTTGAAATACAAAACTCCGGCACAGGAGTATTATGCCAATACTGTTGAAGTTGTTAAAGAACATATGCTACAATCCGGGGAACCCAAAGGAGTACTACTTACATCGCTAGGATAGCAGGGTCACACCTTAATCTTGAGTGATACCTGTCCAAACAATGGGGTCCACCTAAGTTTCTGGTTGTTTTCTTTGTTCGCTAATTCATTCCTAAAAGCCCCTATAACGTATTTGGGACTTTACTTCTACGTCGTCAGTCTTTCGGCTCACCCTATAACCTCTATTCCAAAAGGTTTTTTCCCATTCATCAATGTCACTTTTATTAGTAGAAACATGCATTTCAACAATATCCGATACATCGGGTTTTACGGCAGAAATCAAATATACGGTAACCTTACGGGTACGGATTAAGAAGAAAGTCAACAATCCAAATAAGATAATTAAAGGAATAACGTTGAATAATATCTGTCCCAGGTCGACCGTACCATCATTAACCATATTTATCTCCATTCTTAATTTTGATATTGATTTAATATAAACGTATTTTTTAGAATGTTCAACTCATAATAGAAAGAATATGTCTTCGGGATGTTTGGCATTTGAGGCTTACGTTTTAGCTTAGTGATAATATTTCGGGGGTGTGATAACATTTTGAATAACATGAACGAATTAACGAAGCTGGAATGGAGCATCCTGGACAGTTTATCTGATGATGAAGAGACAATTGGTCTCATACTATCCATAATACAACATGATTATCCATATATTTCATCTGAAGAAGTAGCAAAGTGTGTCTATAAGCTTTATCAACAAGGTTTACTGTTAGAAGACAAAAACAAGGATATTGATCTACAAACTCTCCTCAATGAATCCCCTGATTATAGAGATAATGTGTATTGGTTCTGGCTTACTGAGAAGGGCGGCGAATACTTAGAACAATTTGCTAAAAGTTATTCTGGCGAAGCCATTGACTGGACAAAGTCTTGGGTCAGTCATATTAACACGAAGCTTAATGAAGGGTATGTTGATGGTGTCTCTTCGGACGTATGTTTACGAGGATTGGAAAGCATCGATATAGTTAAAAATTGGCAGATAGATAGGAACACATTAGCTTGCTCGCAAATTGATGGATTTATGGCAAAATATTATAAATACGTTCAGGGCGGGTATAGAGTTTCATTTAAGCTTAATAAAAGACATTAAAACTAATATCGGAATGAATGCATACGCATAAACAATAAATAGAGTTTGGCGAATTGCTCAATCAAATTTGGGAATTTGAGCGAATCCACAACAATACCGCCGACATGTTAGCCCGGGCACGGAAGCGGTCGTCCGGCAGACGGGATAGAAAGTCCTGCCAGTCATGGGGATCTTTCGAATAAAGAGCACGGCGGAGCTGACGGGAAAAGCGGCCGTATTTTAGCCTGTTAAGATTTCCTTTGGGCGCGCCGGCGCCGGGACGGGAGAAGGCTAACAGTAATTACTTTAAATCATCGGGCGTAAGACCGGTTTTCTTGCTGATGCGCGCCAACATTTTAGGGCCGATTTACTCCTTGTCATGAAAGGCGAAAACGAAGTCGGCCCAACCAGGTCGAGCCAATACGCGATGCGAACTACTAGATTGTCTTTTAATCACCCAACCGGTGCGGCATAAAGCGGCCAGGACTTGACGGGCTCTGGTTGAAGACCACTGGCTCACGTTGAAACTGCGAAAACTTCGTTGAGTTCGGGTATTTGTTCACCATGTTCAAGTCTGTCAGCCAGTACACGCAGAGCTAATACCTGGGCTTTTGAAATAGCTTCATTCCTCTTATTCCCATAGGCCATAACGCCAGGCAGTTCTGGAATTTCAGCAATCCAGCGGCCGTCAACTTCTCGTTCTATTTCTATCTTCATACTTTCAACCTTTGCCCTGATATTATAACACGCCTGAAAAACTTACAATACGCATATCATTTGGCGCAGTGGTGGGCTTATGGCTCCAGAGCAGACTTAAAGCAATTTAGCTGCCAACGAAAATCACCGGCGCGCTGATCGTGACGTGGACGCTGCTGGTGCAGTATTACTTCAGGAAGAGGAGGGGAGGAGAGGGGAAGGGATAGACAGTATGTGTATCGATAGGTCGAAAAAATACCATCCGGTTACCGGATGGTATTAAACCTACTAAGGTCAGGAATTATTTAATAACTCGGGTTAATTTGAGACTGGAGTCAACGTAAAAATCTTCGCTAGTTTTGAGGCAGCTTTAATATTACCCTGTTTAAGCGTTTCCCGAACGGTATCCAGCTTATACGCGTCATCCAGTGAAAGATAGGGAGACCACCCTTCATCGGCGTAAATCATTTCTATTTCAACTTCAGCAACATATTTGCCCTCATGAATCAATTTCTTATATCCAGTTTTGTTCATTTCTTCCTCCTGATGAAATCTTTCTCCCATCGTTTAGGTTCTGGTCGATAGGCAGTGACAAGCACTGCAGGTGAGGTTTTACCTTTTGGTATTCTCCAGACAGCGTGTACCGGCTTTCCATTTCGATCTTTTTGTAAAACCAAAATGCAAGGTCCTTTGGTATAGTCTGAATACTGTTCTATCATTCTGGAGTCATTTATCGTAGAGACTATATCCGAGACCATTAGACCGTCCGCTGCAAGCTCATCGTATCCGTGATCCGATATCACAACCTGACCAAGTTGGATCAATTTAATAATACGATCAAGCATTGCTACCCTTATAATTCAAAGAACCTGTTAAAAATTAGAGTTTATGAGACCTTTTACTCTTATCATTGTAGCATTTATGATCATCGAATGGTAAATAAGGCCTCAAAATTTTCCTGATTCTGACAGTGGTTTTATTTTTTAAACACCCAGCGAAGTCACCGGCGCGCTGATCGTGACCTGGACGCTGCTGGTGCAGTATTATTTCAGGAAGAAATATCGATGATAGCTGGATTTTCGCGGCCTTCCATCAGTTAAAATCCAGCCCTATTAGCTGCCGTACTACCAAACTGTAACCTTTTTGTAACCTTTTTGTAACCTATTTTTACCTATTGTAACCAAATTGTAACCCTTTTTTTACTTGTTATTGTTAAAATGCTGAATATAATTTAGTATGATGTAATCATATATCAATAAGGGAGGCGAAAATATGAAAAGGATCTTGTATTCATTACTGGCCTTGGTTGTTCTATTATCGCTGACTTTGGCTATGGCAGTACCTGCGCTGGCAGTGGTAAACTAAACAATTTATATCCACCAGGCCGAAGGTACATTGCCAACCAGCAATACTGCATGGCATTTCATAATCAATCAAATTGATACAACAGCGCACGTGCCTCCGAGTATACATGTGGTCTGGAGTGACAACTCAAATAGTGATATTCCTTTGGACAAAGTGACCGACCATTATGTTGCTCAATATCTTGATTCTACCCCTGCCCATCAAAGCCTTTCCCCCATGTGGGATTCATTTGTAGACGCTTATCTAGTTTCGGCTTCGATTTATCCCAGTTTTAGTGGACAGTTCAATTATTCTGGACCCAATGCCCCCGTTCCTGAAATGCCAGCCGTGGCCTTACTGGGTATCGGAGTAGCCAGCATAGGTGCCTTCGTTTACATCCAGAGACGCCGGACAGTTACCACCGGCTAAATTAGTTACAAGCATAATAAGATATGAAAGGGAACTTACCTCAAGGGGTAAGCTCCCTTTTATTTGGGACTCAACTTAAAACTCATCAACAACTGTGTGTAATGCCTGGCGGCTTCTGTCACTAACTGCCCCCAACCCACTTTTATTGCTAGTTTTTCTGAATTTGTAAAAATAGTAAGAATATTGTGATTAATTATTTACTGGATTTTTACTTTTTTACGGTAATATTTATTTTGTGTTTACCCGCCTATGGTACGATAGAAAAGAGTTGTAGGTAGAAATATCTTCTCAAAATATAAAATAATAAAATTGAAATACGAAAGGGGGCTCAAAATGAAACGGATCTTATATTCTCTACTGGCCATGGTTATTCTCTTATCGCTTACTTTAGCGATGGCAGTGCCGGCGATGGCAACGGTAGTACCTCAAACAATTTATGTCCACAATACCTCATGGGCAATCGACAATACCCAATGGCATTTCATAATCAACCAAATTGATAATAAAGTAGATGCTCCTTCCAGCATACATGTGGTGTGGAGTGACGGCTCAACCAGCGATCCTCCTTTGGACAAATTTACCGGCAAGGTTGCTCACTACGTTGATACTGCTCATCTAAACCTTTTCCCCAAGTGGGATTCATTTTTAAAACTCTATCTGGTTTCCGCACAGATTAATTGCTCCTACGGTAATTTCAATATTTCGCATGGACCTGGACCTGGTACCCCCACTCCTGAAATGCCCGCCGTGGCCCTGCTGGGCTTCGGAGTAGCCGGCATAGCTGCCTTCGTCTACTTCCAGAGACGCAAGTCAGTTACCACCGTATAAGGCAGTTACCATCCGCAATAAGAAATAGTTCGGGAGCTTACCTCAAGGGGTAAGCTCCCTTTGTATGGGACGAGACTTTATTTTCATCGATAACTGGTTGATTATTACCCGCACCGGCCTTCTTTGAGCCGTTAATTTAGTTTGATATACTGGTAGAATCTCGGATAATGCCTCAAAGAGCATTTCCCTGAACTATTGGAAAATAAATCGATTTACCAGGCAATATGGCGGAAATTGGCGACAAGCAAAATGAAGTCTCCGGTTTTATCATCAGGAGAACCCGGGCCTTCTTTATTAGCAACCTGATCCGGGGCATGGTCAGTGCTGTAATCTGGACGATAGGCGGACATTTGGTGCCTGCAGGAAACTGGTCGATGGCCTTCAATATCGTTATGCTGCTGGTCTGCCTGTTCTTCATGAGCTACACTTCCTACAATTTTTACCGGGTGCGTGTGCGGCGAAGCGGCCTGGCTTTCCTCTTAACAGGTTTAACCATTGCTGCGGTTATTTTGGGCCTGAGAATATTAGTAACCCTTATTTATTTTGCCGTCATTACCCCAGATATGTGAAGGTGTTTGCATATTCAAATGAATAATAGTTAATAATATAAACAAGGAGAAATATTTGAAGGAAATGGTAGCCTATTGCGGCATTGTATGTACCGAATGTCCAACTTATCAAGCCACCCAGAAAAACGATAACCAGGCCAGAGTGAAGATTGCCGAAGAATGGAGTAAACGCTATCAACATGCTTTCCAGCCAGAAGACATAAATTGCGAAGGCTGCCTGGCAGCAGGCAGGAGTCAGGTGGCCTATTGCCTGATATGTGATATCAGAAAGTGCGGTTCGCAGCGAAAACTAGTCAACTGCGGCTATTGCAGCGAATATCCCTGTGATAAAGTCAATAAACTTCATTCCGCTGCACCTGAAGCCAGGGCAAAATTGGACGCGGTTAAAAATAACAGTTAGAGATGCCGTTTTATGGCAATGATAACCAAAGACCCAGGGGGAGTTTTCTGATGAGATCCAAGATCCTGTTAATTCTGGTTATTGGGGCCGTCATATTTTCATCCTGTACCGGCAAAGCTCCTGTGTCAGTTATCACTTCCACAACAACCCCGACACAGGGTAATCCATCAACATCCAGACCACCAGCAACGCTCAAAACAGCATCCCTGACCCCAACAACCCCAGTACCGGCTGTCACAAGCGCTCCCCCGGCCCAAAACGGATTTATTGATCCTGTAAAGATAGATAGCGGATATATATCAGGGGCACTGATCGGGGAGTCCGGCAAAGAGGTCACTATCTACAAAGGCATCCCGTATGCAGCGCCTCCGGTGGGTGACCTGCGCTGGAAAGCGCCGCAACCCCCGGCTTCATGGCCAGGCGTCCGCCAGTGCGTGGAATTCAGCCACATCGCCCCGCAACCCCTGGTAACTCCAGGCCTGACGCAAGACGAAGATTGCCTTTATCTAAATGTCTTAACACCTGCCAAAACCACTGCTGAGAAGTTCCCGGTTATGGTCTGGCTGCACCAGGGTGGTTATTCTCAAGCCAGCGGCAACGAAGCAGTGGTCAATTTGCCCCGTTTGCCCCGGAACGGCATCGTACTGGTAACCGTTAATATGAGACTGGGTGCGCTGGGTTTGCTGGCTCACCCGCTGCTTGATAAAGAATCTCCCAACGGCGTCTCTGGTAACTACCTGTTTCTGGATATTATTGCTTCACTGAAGTGGGTTCAGAGTAATATAGCTGTCTTTGGCGGTGACCCCGCTAATGTCACTATTTTCGGTCTGTCAGGAGGCGGGGCCAAAGTAACGCAAATGATGGTTTCACCACTGGCCAAAGGGCTTTTCCAGCGGGCCATCGCGGAGAGCGGTACTTCAATAATACCTGACTCTCCTGCCGCGACTTTGAACGATGTAGAGGCACTCGGTAAGAGATTTTTCACTAAACTGGGTGTAGACAATTCAGCCGATCCGCTTAAATCTGCCCGTGCCCTGCCCTGGCAGCAGATCCTTAAAGCTGATCTGGCAGCTAATCCGAGCGGCAGCGGCCTGGCTATAGCGGCAGTGGACGGCTGGTTTTTACCGGACACACCGGTAAACATCGTCACGTCCGGGAAAATGAATGCCGTGCCTTTTATAGCCTTAACCAGCCTGGGAGAGCTGGCGGGTACCAGCCCGACAGGCATCTATCCTTATATTCCCGCCGCAGATGCCTGGGTGCTTGACGCATTAGATAAAGCCGGAGTAAAAGGTTATGCCTGCCTGTTTGATTATGTGCCGGACAAATGGCGGCAGGAAGGTATGACGGCGGTGCACACTCTTGAGCGAAATTACGTGTTTGGTGATTGGGACAACCAGTCCGCCTGGACGGACGGGTATTACAGTAAATTCTCTCCTTACCTGCCTTCATTGGTCAAAGACCCGGGCCTCAATGAAGTGGATAGAAAGGTATCAGAAACTATGATGGCTATGTGGACCCGGTTTGCGAAAACAGGTGATCCGAATATTCCAGGGCTGGCTAGCTGGCCGGCTTACCAGGCTTCAACCGACCGGTATCTTTATATCAATGAGGCTTTAAACGTCAAATCCGGTTTCTCGGCTTTGCCTGAAATGAAATAGAATTCTGACCGGCACAAGATATTACCAGCAAAAGCGATTGTCTTTCATTCGGAACAGAAGGCCATGCCAATCCTGGGGCTTATCGGCGTAAAGCAACCTAAGCTGTTGTAATGATGACTGAAATAGCCTTAGGGGCCTTGACAACTTTCGATATGTTTACCATAATTACCATATATATGGTATAAGCGGAGGGTAGGATAATGCCGACTACTGCGAAAAAGACAAAGTATTATCTGGATATTGACCCTGATTTACGAAATCGGGTCAAGGCCTTTGCCTCCCTGAAAGGAAAGACCATGCGGGATTGGCTGATAGAGGCAATAATCGCCAAATTAGAGGACGAAATTGACGCTTCTGAGGGACTGGCATCCCTTACGAAGGCCGAAGGCACCCTGTCTTTAGAGAGTTACCTTGAATCACGGCAAGATAATACTAAGAAGGCCGATTAGTGTACAGGGTTGATTTAAGGCGTCAGGCACAACGTGCGCTGAATAAACTGGAGAAGTCAAATTTTCAGGCAGTTATTGAATCTATTAAAGGCCTGGCCCAAACGCCGCGACCTCGAGGCATCGAAAAAGTTAAAAGTACCGGTTTATGGAGAATCCGTCAAGGTGACTATCGAATAATCTACTCTATTGATGATGGTGAGCACATTGTCACGGTTGTGCGTGTGGGGCATCGTCGAGAGATATACCGGGGACTCTAGAGAGAAAACCATAAAGTAAAAGCCCTTCACCATTTCCTGGAAAGTTTAAAATGGCGGCGGTGCCGGCTGTTGCAATTACTATTAGATCCATGAGTGCCTGCCTAATTCTGTTAGCGCGCGCTAAGGTAGCTGACCTGAAAAAGCGTTGGCCCGGCTTTTTGAGGGCCGGGCCAACTGTTTTGGTAAATATTTAATAGTTGTTTAACTGCAACCTAGCGGCCGTTTCCCCGACCGTTGTTCTGGCTGTTGCCTTGACCGTTGTTCTGATTATTCCCCTGTCCGTTGTTCTGTCCGTTGTTCTGATTACTATTTTGCCCGTTGTGCTGCCCATTATTTTGTTCGTTGGTTTGTCCATTGGTTTGATTGTTTTTACCGGCGTCTATATTGATTCTTATAGCGGTATTGTTGGTCACGCCGTACCGGACTTCGATCTTCTGACCGGCCTTTAAATCTTCAAATTTTGAGGTGCCTCTGTCTCCCATTCTGATGACAGTGTCCCCGGTAATTTTTAGAACCATTTCGCCCTTGTGCTGCGTAGTAACGGTTATGGTTTTGGCCTCAGCATCTACAGCTTTGATATCTCCCTGCACATTGTTTATCGTTTCACCCGCGTTCACGCTGATCCTGATAGCGTCGTTATTGCCGGTATTATACCTGGCTTCAACTTTCATACCGGGTGCCAACTCGGAAAGGCTGGTATTGTCCTTGTCGCCAATTCTTAAGGTGGTCTCCGCGACGACTTTGAGTGTGACGTTATCACTATTGTTAGGCGTGATGGTTACAGTCTTGGGCTCGGTAGTGACTGCTTTAATGATACCCTGTATTTCCTTTACCGTATCACCAGTGTCCACGCTGATTTTAAGGGCTTTCAGGCTGTTGACTTCATAGCTGGCCTCTACTTTTTGCCCGACCTTCAAGTTGGCGGCAGTGGGTGTCTGGTCGTTCCAGGCCTTTATGAGGGTATCGGCTGTGATCTTCAGCGTGATGTCTTTCATTTTATTGGTGGTGATGGTTACATTATCCGCACTCACGCTTTTAATGACACCTTCTATTTGAGCATTGTGGGAATCAACTTCTTCGATCTTTCCATCCTTGCCGGCTTTGATGGTCACCAGGTCGCCAATCTTGAAGCTGGCTGCGCCCAGGGCCTCCTGGATAGTATCCACTGTGACGTC
>Ga0209083_1002745_pt1 | contig 15993 bp, 12 predicted proteins | sample AM7aDNAmetaG_FD_184132 | JGI IMG/M metagenome (GOLD analysis project Ga0209083, IMG submission 184132) | Freshwater microbial communities from Finland to study Microbial Dark Matter (Phase II) - AM7a DNA metaG (SPAdes) (version 3) | ecosystem: Environmental > Aquatic > Freshwater > Lake ...
GGCAATACTTCCTGAAACCTTTTTTGCCGGAGATAGAGCGTTGCGAGATTGTTGAGACTTGTCGCAACGTTTGGATGCTCCGGGCCATAGGTTCTTTCTGCCAGCTCAAGTGCCTTCTTGATGGTCTCTTCCGCCTTTTCAAGATCACCCTGCTCATAGAGTGCAGTTGATTGTTTGTTGAGCTGTTCCCATTCGCTTTTTTTGGCATAGGCTGGGAATGGGGATGCAAGTGCAAGCAGGAAGGGGAGCGACAGTGTAACAAAAAGGTGCTTGGTTGATGCCATCATATGAATTGCTCCTCGGTTGTCTGCCAGGTTTATGAAACTTATGCAGTATAAATAATTTCCATGACCGGATTATATGTTGGTGCTATAGGGAAAAAAGAGAGAGCCAGAAAGGATAGGATATTTGAGATAGTTCGATCACCATCTCTTTTGGAATCCCCTGCACTTTGTTTTCTGAAGTAACCTCGTCATTACAAACCAACATCGTATCAACGTTATATCGCCCGCGATCTTCGGCATTAATGATCCGTAATATCAGGTATTGAAACGGTCTGTATGGCCTTTAAAATCAGTACGGTGAAAGATTGTGCAGGTGTAGCTGGTTGACTATCTTGCAGGCCAAACCAGCTCGAATTGTAGGCAGGATTTATCGTTTAGCTGCAGGTGGCGAGCGGCAGCAGTGGGTTATGCTGCAAAATAATGGGAAAGCGTATAATCCAGCGTTAATGTGGCGTATTGCGCAGCGAGGAGGCTTCTCATTCGCAGGGGCTATTAACTCCTCATCATAAAAGAATCGTTTTGATCAAGTAAACATACTTGCCAAATGAAATTTACTAAACACCTTTTACTTGTTGCTTTTCTTTTGCTTCAATCCGCATCTGCTTTCGCAGCTAATTGGGTATTGGTGGGAGCATCCTATAATAGTCAATCATTCATTGACACAGATTCTATTATCCGGGAAGGGAATAAAGTTCAATGCTGGGTGAGTACAAATTATAATGAGCCGCAAACGGATATATTCGCTATAGATTATAAAAACGACAAGTATTCATCTGATATATCTTTTATCGAATATGATTGTTACAAACGGACAAGTAGAGATCTTGAGTTTACCAGTTATTCCGAAAAAGACAGGGGGGGTTCTGTTGTTCGGAACGTAACTCTCTCTTCAAGCTCTCCTTCAAGGATTCGCCCGGGGTCAGTAGCTGAAGCTTTGTTGAATTTTGCCTGTAAACAGTCAATGAAGAAATAGCTTTTTCGCTGTTCAGTATCGGAAAATGTGCAGCAAGGTCGTTACCAAGTGTCAGTCAAACCTTCACCTCAATAATATCATCCCACTGTGTCGTGTATCTTGCCGAAAGCCGCTCCTGATGAGGCTTCCAGCTATCTGAGTTCTCCGCCGCAAGTCGCACGGCACCGCTTCCATAGCGCTTGTTGATCGCATCCATCACCTGCATAATCCTGCCATCCCGCTCAGGAGCAGCAGGCGCTTCCTCCGCAAAGAGCGAAAGCGTTGTGCTGCATGTTGCTTGCGGTACGATTCCACTTACAATTACTCCAGCCTTCTTGTAGCTCATCCCGGCACGAAAGATGCCCTCAAGCATCGTTTGCGCTGCCTGCAGAATCGCAACAGAGTCACTTGTCGGATAGGGCAGGGAAGCAGTCCGGGTTCCCCAGTAGCGCTCGCTGGAATCATCAAACGGGCTGGTAGCAATAAAAACAGTAAGCAGCGAAGCGAGCGACTGCTCTTTGCGCAGCTTCACTGCGCACTTGCCCGCAAACGTCGCCACGGCCTGCTGCAACTCCTCCAGGTTGGTAACGCTGCGACCAAATGATCGTGAAGTGCAGATGCTTTGCTTTGCAGGCCGAACCAGCTCCATCGGCAGGCAGGATTTGCCCTGCAGCTCAGCCTGAATCCTGGCACCGACAATATGCAGGTGCTTGCGCACCCATGCAGCAGGCGCAGCCGCCAAATCAGAGGCGCTCTCAATCCTCTTTGCCTGAAGCACCTTGCTCCACTGCCGCCCGATGCCCCAGATATCTTCAACCTTGGTGCGTTCAAGTGCCGACTGGATCTCGGAATGGCTTGCGAGCACGCAGACGCCCTGATAGTGAGAATTCTTTTTTGCCAGCCGGTTGGCAATCTTGGCCAGCGTTTTGGTCGGTGCCATGCCGACACAGACCGGAATTCCGGTATGCTGCCTGACCGTCCTGCGTATCAGCCTTCCGTACTCTGTCAGGTCAAACCGCGCAAAGCTCGACATATCAAGAAAGGCCTCATCAATGGAATAGACTTCAATCTCTGGAGCAAGGGCGGCAAGCGTCATCATCACTCGTGATGACATATCGCCATAAAGGGCATAGTTTGAGGAGAAGACCGCTACCTCATGCTCTTTCAGCAGCGGGCGACATTTGAATTCCGGCATACCCATCTGGATGCCAAGCGCCTTGGCCTCTTCAGATCGGGCGATGATGCAGCCATCGTTGTTCGACAGCACAACGACCGGGCGCAAGCGCAAAGCAGGGTTGAACACCCGTTCACACGAAGCATAGAAGTTATTGCAGTCAACAAGGGCAAACATGGGGTTGATCTCCAGCGCAGTGGTTACCGTGGTTTGTGAATCACATAAGCGACAAGTCCCCAAACCAGAAAATCATTTTCTTCAGTGATTTTGATCGGCTTGAATTCTGCATTGGCCGGCATGAGGTAGACGCACTCTTCCCGCACAGACAGACGCTTTACGGTAAACTCACCGTCAAGATAACAAACAGCAACAGTGCCCTCTTTCGGTTCAAGGGCCTTGTCGATAACCAGCAAGTCGCCATCCTGAATGCCGGCATCAACCATGGAGTCACCTTTCACCCTGGCATAAAAGGTGGCAGCCGGGTGCTTGATCAGCTCCTTGTTCAGGTCCAGCGCGATCTCGACATACTCCTCAGCAGGCGAGGGGAAGCCCGCAGCAATAGCAGTGCCGGCAAGCGGCAGCTCAAGCGGCGTTGTGAAGTCCGGTGTGAAGAAGTCCAGCACCGGGCCGGCATGTATTCTGGTGAGTCTCATCGTTTTTCCATGTTTTCATTACCGGAATATACATTCTGAAGACGAGAAGGGGAGTTTGTTAAAAAAGCGGCCGCCACTCCATATCCCTCGTCTTAGTTCTATATTACTGCATAGAGAGTGTGATGAGTATGAATATTTGTAAACGGAAATAAGAGGGGAAAATATGTGCGGACGATTCGGGTTTTATGAACTGAAGTACTTTTTTGACCTCCTTCGCCAATTGGAGCTCCCGTTTGAAGAGAATCAGGAATACCCCCAGACGAATCGATACAACATCCCTCCGGAAACGGATATTACAATCCTGCAGGCCAGCCATGAACCTTATAAGCTCACCTCGGCACGATGGGGGTTGATTCCCCGTTGGGCCAAGCAACTTCCCAAAATCAGGCCAATAAACGCAAGGGCTGAATCATTGGTCTCGAAACCATATTACCGGCATCTGGTAGGGCGCAACCACTGCCTGATTCCAGCAAGCGGGTTTTATGAGTGGGAGCGCATCGAAGGTAAAAAGAAGCAACCCTGGTACATCCACCGGGCTGATAGCTTGCCCATGGCATTTGCCGGACTGTGGGACACCTGGAAGCCAAAGAATACCGAAGAGCCTGCAATCACGACCTGCACCATCATCACCACTGCGGCAAATGAGCAGATAGCAGCTCTCCATGACCGAATGCCAGTAATTCTCGAACCCGAGAACTGGAAAACGTGGCTTGAAGCTGATCCGGTAAATCTTTCAAAGATGCTGGCTCCCGCTGATAACGGTATTCTGGAAATGTATCAGGTATCAACACAGGTCAACAACGCCCGTTATCAGGGCAGCAGCTGTATTGAGAGGGTTGAGTGAATGAACAGAGTTCGGTTTGAATATTAACCGGATGGGGCCCAACATATCTGTTGTTCAGTTGACTGCAGAAAGGGGATTCAAATAACTCATCAAACGAAGGTTTTTTGAGACGGCAAAATCGTGCTACCGGTTGCATCAACTTGATCATTTTCGATATAAAAGGGGACTCTGCATTTCACTGTAACCTATTTCTTTTTTTTTATTTGATTCCAATATTCGCTAAATAATACATTAAATTATAGAGAAGCTCCCCAGCAACTCATTATTCACGGAGAAACTGATTAAGAAGTACACTTTTGGTTTGATCACCTTATAAATCATAAGCACAAACGGAGGGAATGAGTGGAGAGATCCTGGCAAGAAGCCATAAAAAAAGTGCTTGCTGAGTCGGAAATTCCCTTGCATTACACTGAAATATCCGAGCAAATCCTGTCCCGCGGCTATTACGAGACTGGCGGAGCAACGCCTGCTGCGTCGGTTAGTGCCCAAGTAACATCATCCATAAAAAAAGATGGAGCCAAGTCACCGTTTCTGCGAGTTGGCAGAGGTATTTACACCCTGAAGGGAGTAACTTCGGAAAATACTTTTTCTGTTGATGATTCCGGGGCTCAATCGGATGAATCAGTTGATGACTCATCAAACTCAATTATCCACTCTTTTGGCATGTACTGGCAGCGTGACCTTATTGTATGGCGCAATGATCCAAAAGTGTATGGGAAACAACAGGCCTTATCCAAATCAATAGATTTCGGAAAGCAAAGAGGCATTTATATTCTGTACGATCACCACACCGTAGTTTATGTTGGCCGATCCATTGATCGTCCATTGGGTAAACGCCTTTACGAGCACACGCTTGATCGCTTGGGCAGCCGATGGAACCGCTTCTCATGGTTTGGGCTGCTTGATGTTAAGAAGGATGGTGAACTTAAAGAAAGACCTTTCAACGCTTCTCAGTTGGGATTGATTACAACGCTTGAAGCTTTATTGATCGAGGCCCTTGAACCACCCCAGAACAGAAGGCGTGGCGATGACTTGACAGGCATTGAATATGTTCAGGCTATTGATGATGAGCTCAAGGAAAAAGAGCTTCAAAATACACTCCGTTCAATAGAACAGAAACTGCGGGGCGGGTCATGAATACCCTTGCACGCTGACTCATAATTCGCGATTAGACGGCAGCGCTCTTGCCGATGGAACTGATATAAACGAAAAAGGCAGTGACGAATGCAATGACCCGGTACCATGCCTCATACTACGCACATGAACTTAGTCGGCGGCACTCACTCAACGATTCCGAAAAGCTAGCCTCAGCACTGGCTGATGCCCAGGTCGACCTCAACCCGCACCAGCTTGATGCCGCCCTTTTTGCCTTCCGTTCTCCACTATCCAAAGGCTCTATCCTTGCCGACGAAGTAGGCCTCGGCAAAACCATTGAAGCCGGGCTGGTCATTGCCCAAAAATGGGCGGAACGCAAACGCCGTATCCTCATCATTACACCCGCCAATCTGCGCAAGCAGTGGGCAATGGAGATGGCCGAAAAATTTTACCTGCCCTCCTGTATCCTCGAAACAAAAAACTATAAACAGCTCAAAAAAGAGGGGCGCAGCAACCCGTTACATCAGAACGAACTCATCATCTGTTCCTACCAGTTTGCCGCCCGCTACTATGAAGACATTATGGTGGAATCGTGGGATCTTGCCGTTATTGACGAATCACACCGGTTGCGCAACGTCTATAAACCCGACAACAAAATTGCCAGGGCAATAAAGACAGCGCTCCTCAACACCCCCAAAATCCTTCTGACCGCCACGCCGCTGCAAAACTCCCTGATGGAGTTGTATGGTCTGGTCAGCATGATCGACAGCTACGCCTTTGGCGACGACAAAAGCTTCAAAACAAAGTACGCCCGCATCTCCGCAGAGGGAGCATTCGACGAACTCAAAGCCCGTCTTGCCCCGCTGTGCCACCGCACGCTCCGCCGTCAGGTGCTTGAATACATTCGTTATACCAACCGCATCCCCCTCACCGAAGACTTCTTTCCCACGGACGATGAAGTTGCGCTGTACGACATGGTGACCGAATACCTCCAGAAAGAGTCCCTGTATGCGCTTCCAAACTCCCAACGGCAACTCATAACCCTCATCCTTCGCAAACTCCTCGCATCATCGACCTTTGCCATTGCCGGCGCACTCGACTCTCTGGCAAACAGGCTAAAAAAAATGCTCAAGGAGAGCGCTCTCAATGATGGCTTGGCAGAACTGGAAACCGATTTTGAAGAATTTGAAACAGAAGCTGAAGAGTGGGGTGACGAAGAACCAAAAGAAACCTTGACGCTTGCCAACAAAGCTTCCATTCAACAAGAGATAAACGAACTTGAACTCTTTCGCGACCTTGCGGTCAACATCACCGAAAACGCCAAAGGCACCGCCCTGCTCAGCGCTCTCGCCCAGGGCTTCAAAAAAGCCGCCGAACTCGGCTCAGCACAAAAAGCCATTGTCTTTACGGAATCAAGGAAAACCCAGAACTACCTCATCGACCTCCTTTCCGCTAACGGTTACGACGGTAAAATTGTTCTCTTCAATGGAACAAACAGTGATCCATTGTCCAAATCCCTGTACAAAAGTTGGGCGGAAAAATATAAAAACACCGACCGCGTCACCGGCTCCAGAACAGCCGACATGCGCGCCGCACTCGTTGACTGGTTCAGAGACGAAGCACAAATCATGATCGCCACCGAAGCAGGCGCCGAAGGCATTAACCTCCAATTCTGCTCCATGGTTGTCAATTACGACCTTCCCTGGAACCCGCAGCGTATTGAGCAGCGCATCGGACGTTGCCACCGCTACGGCCAAAAGCACGACGTGGTGGTCATCAACTTCATCAACCGCAACAACGCCGCCGACCAGCGCGTCTATGAACTGCTCGACCAGAAATTCAAGCTCTTTTCCGGAGTTTTCGGCGCAAGCGACGAAGTACTTGGCGTCATAGAATCCGGCGTAGAATTTGAAAAACGGATAGCCGCCATCTACCAGAACTGCCGGACAACCGCCGAAATAGAATCAGAATTCAACCGCCTGCAGGAAGAGATGGAATCGCAGATATCGGCCACCATGGGCGACACCCGTAAAAAACTGCTCGAAAACTTTGATGCCGACGTTCACGACCGCTTGCGGGTAAACCTCAGCGAAAGCCGCCAGTACCTCAACAAATACGACTCCATGCTCTGGAAGCTGACCCGCTACGCCCTCGAAGGCAAAGCCGTCTTCGACCATGAAAAGCTCAGCTTTACCCTGCAAAGCGCAATAAGTGCCGACCCTGCCATTCCGGCAGGCACCTACGATCTCACTCGAACCACCAGCGACGCGCATCGTTACCGCATCGGTCACCCCCTGGCTCAACAGCTCATAGAGGCATGCAAAACCACCATACCCCAGGGGGCGCATATCAGTTTCGACTACACCGCATGGCCACAGAAATCCGAAACACTACAGCCCCTTGTTGGCCAGTCCGGCACACTCAAGCTTTTGCAGCTCTCCATTAACGGCGCCGACGAGCAGGATCACCTCATTTTCAGCGCCATGACCGACTCCGGCGAAACCCTCCCTGAAGAGTCATCCCGCCGCTTTTTCGACCTTCCTGCAACCATCGCCGGAGAGAGCGCCATTGTGCCGCACGCAGCGCTGCAACAGCTCACTGAACAACGCAAAAACGAAATCCTCGCTACCCTTGCCGCCCAACAGGCCAACTGGTTTGAAGAAGAGATCGAAAAACTCAATTACTGGGCCGACGACAAACGCAAAGGGCTCAAGGCCGAACTCAAAGAGTATGACGAACAGATTGCTATCTTGAAAAAAGAGGCCCGTCTTGCCCCGAACCTGCCTGATAAACTGGCCATCCAGAAAAACCTGCGCGATATCGACAAAATGCGTGACGAAGCCTGGAAAGGGTACGACGAAGCATCAAGGCATATTGAACACCAGAAAGACGAACTGCTCGATACCGTTGAAGAGCGGCTCAAGCAGACCGTTGAAGAGAAAACCCTCTTCAACATTCGCTGGTCGATGAACTAAACCCCACATTGTTAAAGACTATGGCAGAGATCCAGCCCGAAAACATGAAAGGAACCACGCTCGATATAGCCGCCGAAAACCGTGCCCGGCTGAAGCAGCTCTTTCCAACCGTCTTTACCGAAACCTACAACGATAAAGGCGAACTGACAGAGTCCATCGACTTTGCAAAACTCCAGGCCGAACTCGGCACCTTCAGCGACACTTTCGAGTCACGCCGTGAGCGCTACGGTATGGAGTGGTCCGGTAAAAAAGAGGCACTGCACCTGATCCAGACGCTCAGCTCCGCTACGCTCAAGCCCTGTCGCGCCGAGTCAGTGAATTTCGATACCACCGAAAACATCTTCATTGAGGGCGACAACCTCGAAGTGCTCAAGCTACTTCAGACCAGCTACTACGGCAAGGTGAAGATGATCTACATAGACCCGCCTTACAACACCGGCAAAGAGTTCATCTACCCCGACAACTTCAGTGAAACCCTTGAGACCTATCTGGAGTATGCCGGACTGATTGACGGTGATGGCAAGAAGTTCAGCACCAACACCGCCAATGAGGGGCGCTTCCACACAAAGTGGCTGAACATGATGTACCCCCGGCTCTATCTGGCAAGGAATCTGTTACGGGATGATGGTGTGATTTTTATCAGCATTGATGACAACGAGGTGAGCAATCTGCGGAAGATGTGCGATGAGATTTTCGGGGAGGAAGCTTTAGTTGGAGTTTTTTCATGGAAAAATAAGTATGGAGCTGGGGCAAAAACAAAAGGATTAATTGAGGTTCACGAATATATCTTTTGTTATTCAAAATTGAAATTGATTGATATTGAAGCTGAATTAACAAAGGAGCAGATGGATGAATATGAAAAAAAGAAAGATGAAAAATATTCTGTTCGTGGTGGGTATATTACTCAACCTCTAATGACAAAAAGTTTGGATGATCGTATAAACTTACAATACACTATTGAATATAATGGGGAAATAATTAAGCCACGTAAACAATGGGTTTGGGAAGAAAAACGATTATTAAAAGCAATTCAAGACAATGAAATTGTATTTAAGAAAAAGAAAAATGGAGAGTATAGTGTCAGGGCAAAAGTATACCTTAAAAACGAATTAGGTATTGTTCGCAAAGGAAAGCCAATTTCTTCGTTAAATGGTCCCTTCAATCAAGAAGGAACAGAGGAAGTGGCAGGGTTATTAGGTGAAGATATATTTAGCTTTCCAAAGCCTAAAAAATTGTTGCGATATTTAATATCCTTCGTACTTAACAACACGGAAGATAAAGATGGGATTTATTTGGATTTTTTTGCTGGTTCAGCCACAACTGCTCACGCAGTTCTTGATCTAAATAAAGATGGCGGTAACCGTAAATTCATTCTTGTCCAGCTCCCAGAACCCTGCGCACCCGACAGCGAAGCCTTCAAGGCCGGGTATAAAACGATTCCAGATATTGGCAAAGAGCGTATCCGCCGGGTCATCAAGAAGTTCAACACTGAAGAAGAGGGAAAGCTTGATCTCGACAATGCCGCCAAGCAGGATCGCGGCTTCAAGGTGCTCAAGCTCGACAAATCCAACTTCCGCCAGTGGCAGAAGCTTGAGCCTTCAGCCTCTACGGAGCAAATTCTTGACCAGCTCACCCTGCACATCGACCATATCGATCACAAAGCTACACAGGAAGAGCTGCTCTATGAAATCCTCCTCAAAGCCGGCTTTGCCCTGACAGATAAAATTGAACCAAAAACCATCACAGGAAAAGAACTCTTCTCCGTCTCCGACGGTGCACTTCTGCTCTGCCTCGAAGAGAGCGTTACCAAAGAGCTGATTGACGCAGTCATTGACCTCAACCCCCAGCAGTTCCTCTGCCTCGACTCCGCCTTCCACGGCAACGACCAGCTCAAAGCCAACACCGTGCAAACCTTCAACGCCCACAACATGCAGAAGGAAAAGCACAACCAGATTCTCTTTAAAACCGTATAAGGGAGCGCTACCATGGCAAAAGATTTAACAGTTTCCAATATAGACCGGCAGAACATCCTCAACAATCCCTACGCCGTTGCTGAAATCCAGAAAAGCATCGGCATAAAGGGAATCGAATTCAATGGCAAGGTAGTACTGCGTAAAGAGCAAGTAGCCGCTTTTTTTGAAGTTACCCCAAGGACAATAGACAATTATCTGTCGAAATACGAGCCGGAACTCAAGGAAAACGGTTACGAGGTTTTGCGCGGTAACTCTTTGAAGAGCTTTAAGTTAACTTTTGAAGAACGGGGTGATAGCGAAACAGATTTCATTACCAAAACAACTGCGCTGGGAATTTTTGACTTCCGCGCATTCCTCAATCTGGCAATGCTGATTGCAGAAAGCGAGAAGGCTCGTGTTCTTCGTCAGGTCATGCTTGATATTGTCATTGACACCATCAACAGCCGGACTGGTGGAGGAACAAAGTATATCAACCAACGAGATGAAGAATTTCTGCACTCCTGGTTTGATGAAGAAAACTATCGCAAGCAATTCACAGACGCTCTTAAGGGCTACGTCTCTATGGGTACGGCAAAATATGCGATCTATACCAGTAAAATATATGTCAGCATTTTCAAAGAAGATGCCCAGGAATACCGTCGTATTCTGAAACTTCATGAAAAGGATACGGTGAAAGAGACATTGTACTCTGAAATACTTGACCTTGTCGCAGCCTATGAAGCGGGTCTGGCGGAAGAAATCACCCTGAAAGCACAGTCACTCAATCGGCAACTATCCGCTTTTGAGGTTGATGCTATCTTTATTGCATTCGAGAAAAAAGCTCACTGGAAGCCCCTTGTAGAAAAAGCTCGTAACAAAATGGCCAGTCGTGATCTCGCCTTTCGTGATGCCTTTCACCATCAGTTAACAGAATACATCTCCCCGCTCAAGGCTGATGAATTTGCAAAATTTATTGGCGAAAAGAGTAAAGATCTCTCGGAACGGCTTGAAGAGGCCCGTGATGTCATGAAACGCCTCAAGGAGCGTGAATAATGCAATTTATTTATATCACAATAGATCAGGCTGTTAAAATCCATGCAAAAACTGTTGAGGTGTCGGGGGGTGGTTCGCATGGTATGCTCGACAAGGGCCGTCTTGAAAGCGTCCTTGAACACATCCAGAACGACAGCTACTACCCAACCTTTCTCGACAAAATCACACACCTCTTTTTTTGCGCGAACAAGTTCCATTGTTTTCAGGACGGCAATAAACGGATTGCCATTACGCTCTCTGCCCAATTCCTGTTATTCAATGGCTACATGTACTGTGTCTCTGATTTCATGCGGGAGATGGAAAACATCAGTTATCACCTGGCAGCAGGTAAAATAGATAAAGAGTTTCTCCGTGACCTTATTGAGGCTGTTATCAATGAGAGCTATGATGAAAATGAAGAGCTGAAACTAAGGCTCTTGAATGCCATTCAGGAAGAATTATGAAACTGAAATTCGACTCAACCCTCAGCTACCAGCTCGAAGCCATAAAAAGCGTCACCGACCTCTTTGAAGGCCAGCCCGCCCGCAGCTCCGGCTTTCAGATTGATTTCGGTAGAGGAGGCAGCATGTACAACGACCTCGGCATCGGCAACGACCTGGCACTTTCAGGGGAGCTGATATTGCAAAACCTGCACGCCATACAGTCCCGCAACACGGTACCGAAATCGCGGCTGCTTCAGGAAGAGGGAGCCGCCTACGACTTTCCAAACTTCTCCGTTGAAATGGAGACCGGAACAGGCAAAACTTATGTCTATCTGCGCTCCATCTTTGAGCTGAACAAACTCTACGGCTTCAAAAAGTTCATCATCGTGGTGCCTTCAGTTGCCATTCGCGAAGGGGTGACCAGCTCCATCAAGCTGATGCGCGACCACTTCCGGGGGCTCTACAACAACGTCGCCTTCGATCACTTCGTCTACCAGTCAAAGGATCTGAGCCGGGTTCGCCAGTTTGCCGTGAATAATGAGATCCAGATCATGGTCATCAACATCCAGGCATTCCAAAAGGATGCAGGGGAGAATGTCGATTATGCTGCACTCACCGACGAACAGAAAAAACGGCTCAATGTCATCCATCAGGAGCAGGACAGAATGTCGGGCCGCCGTCCGATTGAGTACGTTCAGGCCACCCGGCCGATTCTGATTATCGATGAGCCCCAAAGCGTGGACAATACCGAAAAGTCACAGAAAGCAATCCGCAATCTCCAGCCGCTCTTCTCTCTGCGCTATTCGGCAACCCACAGCAACCCCTACAATCTGCTCTACCAGCTTGATCCCATCCGCGCCTACGACCTGCGCCTTGTCAAGCAGATTGAGGTTATTGATGCTTCAGGCGCCCAGGACTACAACCAGACCTTTGTTCGTCTTGATGCTGTCGGTTACTGGCCAAAAACAGCCAAAACCCCTCAGGCGAAGGTGACCATTTTTGAAGACACCCCAAACGGCACCCGCGAAAAGCAGTTGAAAATAAAGCATGGCACCAACCTTGCCAGCCAAACCAATCGCACCGATTATGAAGGCTATCTGGTCACCAACATAAATGCTGAAGCAGACAATGAATATGTGGAGTTTCAGAACGGTATTGTTGTCGAGCGATTTCAGGAATCCGGCGGCATGGCTGATGAACGCATCAAAAGCCAGATTGAGCAGACCGTCGAAGCCCACTTTTCCAAAGAGAAAAAACTCAAGGGGAAGGGGATAAAGGTGCTCTCCCTCTTCTTCATCGACCACGTCAAAAGCTACCGCTCCTACGACGACGATGGCAACCCCTGCAAAGAAAAGATCGCCCGATGGTTTGAAGAGGCCTACACGGCAACCAGCAGCAAATCACTCTATGCCGGGCTCATCCCTTACCGGGCAGAAGAGGTCCATGATGGTTACTTTTCAGCAGACAGAAAGAAGGGCAAGATTGTAGATCTGCTCGATACCAGCGGGAGCACCGCCAAAGATGACGAGACCTACGAGCTTATCATGAAAGACAAAGAGCGCCTGCTCTCACCGGAGGTGCCTCTCCGCTTTATTTTCAGCCACTCAGCCCTGAAAGAGGGGTGGGACAATCCCAACGTCTTCCAGATCTGTACCCTCCGTGAAATGGGTACCGACCGTGAACGCCGCCAAACCATCGGCCGAGGCCTTCGCCTTCCGGTAAATCTTGATGGCGACCGTGTCTACGATGATCAGATCAACCGCCTCACTGTTATTGCCAACGAAACCTTTGAAAATTTCGCCAAAGGGTTGCAGTCCGAAATCGAAGCCGCCATCGACCCAAGCGGCAACTTCAAATTCGGTCGTCTTCTCCAGCTCGCCTTCACTCCAGTGCTCAACACCGCCGGAACCGGCTACCTGACACAGGAAGAGTCATCTGATATCTGGCAATGTATTGCCGAACATGGACTGATTGATAGCTATGGAGACATTACCACAGCATTCACGCCTGCCAAAGCCGATTTCACCTTTAACCTGCCGGAAAAATATACCGGACTTGAAGATGCGGTCATTGGACGCATAGAGAAGTTCCTTCCGCGTGATTTTGTGAAGAATGGGCGTGATCGCCAGAAAGTGACCTACAACAAACGAGTCGAACTCAACACCGATTTTCAGGCACTCTGGGATAAAATCAGACAGAAAACCCGGTATTCCGTCGAGTTTAAAACGGCTGAACTGGTCACCCTTGCAGCGGGAAAGGTGAACACCATGGCAGAAATCAAGCCAGTGCTGATAGAAATCACCAAAAGAGACCTCGAAATAAAAGAGTCCGGCCTTGAAGGCGGAAAAATCACCAGCAGCAGAACACACCTTGTTCATAACGAGCAGCCTCTGCCAGATATTCTCGCGTTTTTGCAGCGCGAAACTGAACTTACCCGAGGAACATTGGTTGAAATCCTCAAGCAATCAGGACGGCTGAAAGATTTCACCCTCAACCCCCAATCCTTCATGACCGAAACCGCCAGAATGATCAACCGCGCACTGCACGAACTGATTATCGACGGCATCAAATACGAACCGATCAACGGCCAATACTACGAAATGCGCCTCTTCGAAGCCGAAGAGATTGAAGAGTACCTCAGCCGCCTCTATACCATCCAAAGTACCGACAACCGCACCCCGTTCAACTACATTGCCTGCGATTCCGGCCCGGAAGAGGAGGTCGCCAAACTCCTCGATGCCGACGAACGGGTAAAGTTTTTCTGCAAGCTGCCGCGCTGGTTCAAAGTAGCAACCCCACTCGGCGACTATAACCCCGACTGGGCAGTCGTTGTTGATGACACTCAAAAACTCTATCTCGTCCGCGAAACCAAAAGCACCCTCGACCGCGATAAACGCCGCTCAACCGAAAACAAAAAAGTCGATTGTGGCAAAGCCCACTTCAAAGCCTTGGGCGTCAACTTCAAGGATGCAACAACAATTTATGAAGTATTGAGCCAATAACTTGATTCATTTTAAATCATTACAATTAGTCCGTAAACTATGGAGTCAATCTGGAAATCATTTTCGCTCGGCTTTTTGCTGAGAAGTATATTTGCGGGGGTATTCTTTTTCATTTCTTTCTCGCTTACTGAAAAAAATAATTTGCTATTCAATTCTGACGATGTACAAGGTTCGATGGTAATCATTCTTACTGTTTCACTATTTGCAGGCGTTATTGTCTACGGTCTTCACAGAGCCTTGCTTTATGCTTTACTGATCGAACCGGTTTTAAATAGTGAAGGTTGCGAAAGAATCCGGAAATACTCTCCATTGATAAGTCAAAGAACTATGGATTCTCTGTTGAGCGTATGGGATATGGAAGATGAAAAGTCAGAAAAAAATTCATTAAGGTCTAAAAAGATGATTCCTTGGGGGGATTATACACACCTTCATTATACGGCCTGTTGGTCTGTCATTGCTGGAGCAATCGCTTATATATGTATGGATGGTAGTCATTTTGAGAGGTATAAAATCAATCCTACACTATGTTGGCTTTCATTAATATTTTTTACAGCAGGGGTAGTATCTGATTGGCGTCTCAAATCGTTAAGAGAGTATATAGAAGGGCAAAAATCGGTATCGAGTATTCCTGAGCAAAATGTTCCCAACTCTACAGGAGAGTGATGTGTGGCTCTATCCTTATTCCCAACAGTATGCAATGTGCTGGATAGCACTTATGCTCATTATAAGATCAGCATTATAGAAACAACAGAGAAGTGGTTTTTAAGACTGGGATATGCTCGAAAACTCATAGAAGAATGGAGGGTTGATTACAATACAAACCGTCCGCATAGTGCTTTGGGCGGGTTAACACCGGCAGAATTTGCCGCTCAATTTGAGGAGAATTTCCAAGAACAAGCATTACAGTAAACGGGGCAAACTCCGTATATTATATTGAACCCTAACTTGATCGATTAGGAATAAAAAAAGCTCTCAACTTAACGGCTAAAGTGTTATATTGAAATGGGTAACGTCGAAATTACCACCCAATATCACACAACCCAATAGGTAGAGAGCTTTATGGCAAAAGATACACGGTTTCAGGCTAAAAAGGAACAGAAAATCAGTGCAATTCAGCCAACTGATGAACGCATGACCGGTAGAGCTGGATTAGCCCTGTTTGAGGCATATATTCGCAGCATCCAGATTCTGCCTCTGATTGATCGATGGTTTGGCTCTATGCGCAAAAACAGCAAAGGTCTTGCTATCACTGAGGGACTTGGTGTATACCGTAATACCGTTTATCTTGTCTTCAAAAAGCAACCCATCATCCAGAGAACTTGCACATGAAGACATCTACACTGAATCGCAACAACATAGCACCTGAAGTCGCAGAACTGATTGTTCGTCTGGTTTCCTTAATACCATGGCCAGCACGACGCCAAGCTATGGGAGATGTGGTACTGACGATATTGAACGGTAAGCCTCGGGTAGCTGAAGATGAATTTGGCTGGAATCGTTCATCGGTGGCATTAGGCATCAAGGAATTTGAGAGTGGCATTACCTGTATTAATGATTTATCGGAACGCCACAAACCAAAATCTGAAG
>Ga0209083_1002750_pt1 | contig 15969 bp, 12 predicted proteins | sample AM7aDNAmetaG_FD_184132 | JGI IMG/M metagenome (GOLD analysis project Ga0209083, IMG submission 184132) | Freshwater microbial communities from Finland to study Microbial Dark Matter (Phase II) - AM7a DNA metaG (SPAdes) (version 3) | ecosystem: Environmental > Aquatic > Freshwater > Lake ...
ATGACGCGAGCAAAAACCCCTTCTGGGAATTCAGAAAGAGGACGACATCATCGACGACCTGGATGCCAGTGGGCTTCTTGATGAGACGAGGGACGAGGTAGACGAGAAGGAAGTTGACGGCCAGCGCGGCCCACAGGTAGTTCCAATTAAACTCCATATTACACTATTCCTAGGTTTTAATTGCGTGCTTCTTGCAAAATTCTCCACACGTCGCCTTGAACCCACACTGCCTCCCCTCGAGTGTTTTTGCGCGACACCTGTTTTCGGCAACGGGTACCCCCCTTTTTGTTTCTGCGTGCACCAGTTCCCTCGGCTTGGGCTTTTCCGTGTATGGTAAGACGGTGTGTCGCTTTGCGCGGAGCTCGAGTGTGTGCGCCTTGAACCGGGCAGCAGAGGCTTCGAACTTGGCAAGGTCCATTCTTTTTGTGTGTGCGTCGTGTAGGTCTGCGAGTCTTTGAGTAGGACAGGACACGTTTTTTAGGGCGGAGTGTGCGACAAAGAGGGATAAAAAATACCAGCAGAGTATAAACATGGCGAAGACAACAGAGCTCGTCACATGGTTTTGTGGGTTTTACGAGGGTGAAGGATCTGTATCAAACGACAAGAGTAATAACAACAGGTTGAGACTCTCTATTTCTCAGAACGATAGAACGCCACTTGACCTTGGTCAAGGTATTTGGGGTGGATCAGTCAGGGAAAGAGTTCGAGAAAGTAAAAACAAGACGTGCCACGGAAACGAGTGGTCTATGAATCACTGTCAGGCTATTCAATTTATAGAAGACATCAAGCCATATATGAAAATTCCTTACAAAATAGAACAACTCAAGACGGCACTGGAAAATGTAGAAAAAGGACACAAAGGAGAGTATAAATGTAGCTTTTGTGATAATGTATATACTATATGTGCCAATAGACGGAGACACGAGCTCCAAGCCCACCTGAATAAGGATCAGAGGTTTTCGTGTGAAAAATGCAAAAACGAGTACATGTCTAGAGATTCTCTCACACGACACTTAAAAAATTGTAGTGAATAATAGCAAGATGCAGATCTTCGTCAAAACACTCACAGGAAAGACGATTACTCTTGAAGTGGAGTCCAGCGACACCATCGCTAATGTCAAAGCGAAAGTTGAACAGAAGGAAGGCATTCCACCGGACCAACAACGTTTGATCTTTGCGGGAAAGCAATTGGAGGATGATCGTGTTTTGGCCGATTACAATATCGGTAAGGAGGCGTGCCTCCATCTTGTTTTGCGCCTTCGTGGCGGAGATTGGATTTTGTGCGCGTCTTCAAGCTAAACTAATTTCACAGCTAATACTAAAATGCCTTTCACTCTTCAGGACCCTGTGTCCGGTCTGTTCTGGACTTCTGGAATCTTCGGCCGCGTTCAGCTTGGAACAACCCCCAATGTGTACACACTGGAGGGCTCTTACATAAAGAACACCGAGACGGGCAATTACGTGAACCACCGCGCGGATCTCCTTCACGAGGGTGGTGAGTCCGAGGAGTTCGTGTTTGGCGCTGATGGGACCATCACGTCTCAGGGCAAGGCGGTCATTGCTTCCCAGTTTGTTCACATTATGGGCGGTGAGCCAACGAAGTGGATCAAGGTGGATGAGGTTGATGACGTACCAGTTCCACGCGCCTCTGCCCTGATCGAGGAGGCTCTGAACGCCTCGAAGGCGTGTGAGTGCGAAACGTGTGAGTGTGACCCGTGCGAGTGCGAGCCCTCTCGTGAAGAAACCGATGCCCAGTAAAGATTTTTCTCAAGTAAAAATAGAACATGGGTATTGCTCCCGAAATATGGGGTCCCAACCTTTGGGGGACACTCCACCTTCTGTGTCTTGCCGGAACCATAACTCCCAATTTTGTTCGGGAATTTGCAAATATCATACCGTGCCCCATGTGCGCCGGTCACTTTGCAGAACTCATTGCAGAGAACCCCCTCCCCGAGTCTGATGATCCAATCGTTTTGTTCAGGTGGTCTGTTTATGTACACAATCTCGTCAATGCCCGTATAGGCAAACCCATTTTTGAACCCGACCAAGTCATGGCGCGCTGGACCACCATCAAGACGTCCTCTCCGTCCCAATTTGATTTCAAAATTCTCATTATTATTATTCTTTTGATAGCTTTGATTTACATGTTTCTCAGTAAATAAGTTTTGAACTGGGCACCGAAGGTGGCCGTGACGCTCCGCGGTAATAAACTCATACAAGGTGAGGGAACCTTCGGTTCCCGTCGGATCGTAGATCCTCCTCCGTCGGGCTCAAATTATATTAGTCTATATAAATGGCCGGTGGTCTCTTTACCGGACACCCGTTCGCTCTAAACATCAAGTGTATCATCTTTACAGCGATTCTTGCCGGTGGATATTGGTACTTACCACACAAGAATCTCTGGGTCCTCGCCTTTCTCATATGGGCGCCGTACATCGCCCTCGCGTGGTACGACTATTCGTACGACTGCAAAGACAAACTCAAGCCCACGCTCGTTCCGTTTGGTCGGTACATTTGGCTTCCGTTCAAACCTCCAGGCTACAAAGCGGAGTTTGATAAGCTCCCTCCCGAGCAGATTCAAGCCATGAACAAGCTGGACCATCTGGTTCTGTGGACGGCACTGGCCGCGGGCACCGCTTATTTTCTTGTGAAAAAGTAGAATGGCGAGCCCAAGTCCAGAAGCCCCAGTTCAAACGAGCGAAGCTATGAATATTGGCGTCGGCGTGGGCGGGACATTGTCAGCCTGCTGTTTACTCGTTCTCGCAACGACAATCGGTCAGCGCCTTGTAAAGAACGGCGTCCCTCTACGCACCCCCCCGCCGTGGGCAACGAATGGGTTTGAAAAATTAGCCATCGTTGGAAAGGGTGGGCTCATTGCCGCCCTCATCGCCCTTGCTACAATCAACGGAAACGTTTCGTACGTGACCGCGAACCCAACCAAGTTTATGCAAGATGCTTTGGCGACTGCTGGGTTTGGCGCGCTCGCCGCCGTGTTCCTGACCATGAGCCGCGGTCGCCCAGACCTCTTTTTCAACCATCTTATTTTCGCCTTTATGCTTTTCTTCTTGTACCACGTGTGTCGCGAATTTGCAGGATACTTTACAATTTTTGGATCTGAACAATCGACGCAGAAGATTCAAAAGGAAGAGTCCAAGTTGAGCAAGCCCATCTTGATCATGGGAAGCGTCTTCGCATTTCTTGCAATTATATTGGCACTGGTCTCGCGGGTCAGTCCAGATTACGGTTCGGGTATTTTCAAGAGTCTCGGGCCTTCTATGGCTCTTAGCCTTGAGACGATAATTTTCGTCGCAATTGTGACGTCTGGTGAAATCATCGTAGCAAAGAACCACGGGGATCCCATAGGTCCTGCGATCGGAACAAGCGCCGTCATTTTCACATTGGCCCACCTTGTGCTTCAGGCGGGTGGGTTCTATGATCACATGTACAAGACGGCTCACGTAATTACTAAATCAGTTGAGAATGCCGTGAAGAACAGCTAAAGACACTTTGCGTAATATACACAATGCAATATGAACGGCTATCCCATGTGGAACACATCCTTAAGCGACCGGATACTTACGTATCCTCCCTGGCACCCGAGTCCTCAACGTACTGGACGCGTGTGGCTGGACGTTTTGAACCTTCTATTCTATCTGTATCACCTGCACTAGTCAAGATCTTTGACGAGGTTCTTGTGAATGCGATTGACCAGTACTCTTTGCACCCCAAGAAGGTCACGCAGATTGATATTCATGTTTCAGACAATACAATTTCGATCGAAAATTGGGGAGTAGCCATTCCAATCAAGAAGCATGACAAGGAGCGCGACTCATCTGGAGTCGCCCTCTGGATCCCTGAACTCATCTTCGGTCACCTTTTGACGAGTTCAAATTATAATGACGATGAGCAGCGCGTGACGGGCGGGAGGAACGGGTACGGGGCGAAACTTGCGAATGTATTTTCAAACAAATTTTGGATCGTAATTAGCGATGGGAAGAAGACGTACCGCCAGATGTGGTGCGCCAACATGAGCAAGTGTGACCCGCCCATCATCGAAAACGCGTCAGACGGTGTCTATGTTCGGGTCGGGTTTGTGCCCGACCTCAAGAGGTTCGGAGGTCTGGGCGACTTTGCAAAGGTGGCTGAGAAACGAACATGGGACGCGGCCCTGTGGTGTCCCAAGGCCAAGGTGACTTTGAATTCAAAATTGATCCAAGTCCCAAGCCTCGAGGAGTATACGAAGATGCATGGTCTCGCCGCCTACGGGTCTACGTCTCTGAAGATGGTTGAAGGAATTTGGCTGAATGTCATCATCGGACACTCCACGAGTGGGGGGTTCCAACAGTGCTCGTGGGTGAACGGCATTGCGACACACAAGGGCGGGTCCCACGTGGACAAGGTGGTCAAGGCGCTCGTGGATGAGCTCTCAAAGGATAAGCGGTGTGCGAGCCTGAAGCCTGCCCAAATCAAGGCGTCCCTCTTCGTCTTTGTTCAGGCCACAATCATCAACCCAACATTCAGCAGTCAAACCAAGGCGGAGTGTACTTCAAAAATTTCCGATACACCCAATTTTCCACCAAAATTCATCAAAGATGTCTTGGCCTCCGGTGTCTTGGACGACTTGGTGTCCAAGGGTCTGGCGGTGGTTGACAAGGAACTCAAAAAGACAGATGGGTCCAAAAAGTCTCGGATCACGGGCGTTCCGAAGTTGGACGATGCCAACTGGGCCGGCACACACAGGAGTCACGAGTGTACGCTGATCATTACGGAGGGTGACTCGGCGAAAGCCCTTGCCATTGCCGGTCTGAGCGTTGTAGGCCGAAACGCGTTTGGCGTGTTTCCACTCCGGGGCAAGCCACGCAATGTTCGGGATGCTTCGGTAAAACAGGTGACTGATAATGAGGAATTTAGTAACTTGAAAAAGATCCTCGGGCTCCAACATGGCAAAGTCTACGGGTCACTCCGTGACCTGCGGTACGGCCGGCTTATGATTATGACTGATGCTGATCTTGATGGGTCTCATATCAAGGGTCTGGTCCTGAACATGTTCCACGTATACTGGCCCAAACTGATTGAGCTGGGCTTTGTGGTGTCCATGGTGACGCCCGTGATCAAGGCGGGCAAGACGTGGTTCTTCACGGAGGACGCCTTCCGAGACGCCCAGGCTCAGAGGTCTGGTGGCCTGCCCGGTCCGGTGAAGTACTACAAGGGTCTAGGAACATCAACAAGTGCCGAGGCCAAGGAGTATTTCAAGCAAATTGATAAGTTGACAGTTGCGTTTGGGGTGGACAAGGACATGAATGAGTCTATGAATCTCGCCTTTGCCAAGGCTCTCAGCGACGACCGCAAGGAGTGGCTGACGAAACACATGGCGAGCCCACCAAAGGGTATTCCGTACGGAAGTGTCGCGAAGCTGTCCGTGTCTGATTTCGTTCACAGGGACTTGGCCAACTTTAGCGTTGAAGACATCAAGCGAAGCATCCCACACGTGGCGGACGGTCTCAAGCCTTCCCAACGTAAGGTCATCTACGCGTGTCTCAAAAAGGGTCTGACGAGTGACATGAAAGTGGCTCAGCTTGCAGGCTACGTGGCAGAGCAGACGGCGTACCACCACGGTGAAGCCAGTCTCCAAGGGACCATCGTCAATTTGGCCCAGAACTTTGTCGGTGCAAACAACCTGAACCTTTTGGAGCCCTCGGGGCAGTTTGGAACGCGGTTGGCGGGTGGGAAGGATGCTGCGAGCTCTAGGTACATTTTCACACGGTTGGCGCCACATACGCGGAAGATTTTCAATCCTGCAGACAACGCGGTCTTGTCCTACGTGATGGATGATGGTCAACAGGTCGAGCCCGAGTTTTACGCGCCCATCATTCCTATGATTCTCGTGAATGGGTCAGAGGGTATCGGCACGGGGTTCAGCTGTTCCGTACCGCCCTATGATATCCAAATCATCAAGCACAATATCGAGTGTGCCCTGAATCAGGTGGCAATGGTCCCCATGGTCCCACACTTCAAGGGGTTCAAGGGCAAGGTGACAAAGACCAAGGACCATACGTGGGTCCTCGAGGGCATTGTCGAAAAGGAGGGGACCCAGCTCCACGTGACGGAGTTGCCTCCGGGTAAGTGGATCCAGGATTTCAAGGAACACTTGGACGATCTGGTCGAAAAGGGGACGATCCAAAAGTATGAGAATCACTCAACAGAAACGACGCCCGACTTTCGAATCTGGGGAGGGGACATCAAAGACCTCGGTCTGACCAAGACGGTTCACACGAGCAACATGTACTTGATCGGACCCAATGGAGCAGTCAAGAAATACAACAGTCCTGAAGAGATTCTGGTTGATTATTTGGATATTCGGATTCAGGTCTACAAGAAACGCAAGGCATGGCTTCTCAAGGAATTTGATTCTGAAATTGAGTGGCTCAGTGAAAAGGCTCGGTTCATTACCAGTGTGATTAACGGATCACTCAAAGTCCTGAATGTCCCACTGGCACAAGTCCAGTTTCAGTTGTCAAGGGCTCAATTTAAGGATGAAATTTGGGAGAAGCTCATGGACGTGAAGACGTACCAGTACGTGTCTGAAGAGGTTGCCCGTCTCCAAGAATTGGTCGCAAAGCGCAAGGCGGATAGGGACACGCTCAAGGCGACGAGCGTGCTTCAAATGTGGAAGAATAATCTGAGCGAGTTGTAGAAAAGAATGCAAAAGGCATTCCAAAATGTGGTTACACTCGAAAAGAGGATTCAAACATCAGTATTCAATTTTTTCAATAAAGATATAGGACCGTCGTCTCCCGTCTCCGTGGCGCCCCCTCCCACCCCAGTGTCCTCTCCGCCGAGTCCCCAACAAACGCCCGTGGCGCTATCACCCGTTGACGTGAGTGGGTTTTATACCGTCACTGGGCCGACTCAAGTGACATTTTACGCGACAACAGATGCCCCTATAGTCCCTGTGAGTTCTGGGTGGTCGGCTGCAGGCATCACCGGTCTTTTGGGGCAAATCCAAGTGACAGGCGTATCGAACGTGGCGGGGGATGCAGAGTATGGAGCTTACAAATGGTCCTTTACATTACAGACGGATACTGATCAGAATGTACAGGGTACTCAGCAGACAATAGCAGCGATTCTTTATCCACCCAATCAGCTACAGTACACCAACAATAAACGAACACAAGTTCCTATATACGGTTACTATACAACGTTTCAAAACTCCACGACCTTTTATTTTTCGGCACCTCCACCGGTACAAACAACTGCTGGGTGGCTCATCACGGGTCTTCCGACGTTTCGTGTTCCTATGCAAGTCACATCTTATTCTCAGAATCTTCAAGGTTCTACGTTTGTAACACTCGTCCCCACAGACGGAAGCACACCCCCCAATAACTCCGTTCCTGTATACGTGAACGGAGTTCCTTCTATGATTCAAGAACCTTTGTTTACAAATACATTTGTTCCGGGGAGATTTACAAATTACGTGTCACTCGGTCTAAACATTCCAGATGTACATGTCCAACTCAACTCGAACGTTCATGCAGGAAACTCCCCCGAACTCAGAGATCTCAACACGGCAGTGGAATGGCAAGACCCCCAGCCAAGAACGCGCCTTTTCCCAGAAAGCAGGTACATAGAAGAAAAAAACAAAGGGTTCAGTTCTGGGTCAGTCTTGTCTCTTCAAGCTATTGGACCGCAAGAAGAGTATCTTTGGACCGATGATTTTAGCAAGTCTCAGTGGAATCCAGAGTTTAAACGATACTCGAACTTTGTGATGTACCAAAAGGTGTACCCTTTCCCTCCTCCAAATCCTTCGTATCAAGGTCAGGTTGTTCAAATTGAGTTGAGACCCACGGAGCTGGGTCACCTCATGTCAAACATGTATCTCTCAGTGACTCTTCCCGGACTCCCCAGTGGTGCAAATTACACACCGAACGTCGGCCGAGCTCTTTTGAAACAAGTCGATCTCCTCGTGAATGAAACAATTGTGGAGACTTTGTATGATGACTGGTACGTGATTCGTGACCAGATGTTTCTGGACGCGGATGAACAGCTCGGCATTCAGACGGCTCTGAACCCATCAACCGCGTCCCCAGTTGCATATCTTGGGACCGGAGGCGACTCTACTGTAATTTCTGGAAGTAATGTTATTCATACATTTTTGAACAATAATACGTTTACTCTGAACTATGGAACGTCCGTGAACCTCACTGTTGTTGGTGGTGGAGGCGCAGGGGCTGTCGGGACGTACACCTCGAATATAACGAGTAATATTATTGGATATGTAAGCAATCCTACGACATTTACGGTCAAACTATCAAACACGGTTGGAGCTTACGTGGGTGCAAACGCATACATAACCGTCACGAATGCTCCAGCTTTCACGACGAATGTATACGTGTCGGCGGTGACACCAACAAGCGTCACTTGCAACACGTTCGGGGCTTTTTCGTCATGGTCAAACATCATACCGAGCACGAGCAACACCTTGACCTTCTTTAACGGAAACGGAGGAGGTGGCGGTGGCGTGTTTAACCAAACTGTATTTTTACCACCCGGAACGTATTCCGTCGTCGTTGGGAACGGGGGAACCCAGACGAGTTCAAATGGAAGAACCTCGAGTTTTGGAGGTTACGCGGCTACGGGCGGGTCTGGGGGCGCATACGGTGGAGCGAGTGGTACTGGGTTTGTTTCGAACGTTGCGTTTCAGTATTTGTCGAACATTTCTTACCCCTCCGGGGGTGGGGCGGGTGCAAACGCGTACGCAACGACGGGAACGGGCGCACTTGCTTTCACGTCCCCTCTGACACTCGGTCATGGAGGGGCAGGTGCAAGTGTTCAGGGCGCTTATTATGGAGGCGGCGGTGGCGGTGCATCAAACACGGCCATAACTGGTGCCCTTGCCACTCAAGGAGGCATTGGAGGAGGAGGCGTTGGATCTGTGAATGTCAATGGCGTCGTTACACAAACCATAAGTTCTATAGGAACAACCAATGGATTTGCAAGCCCAATAGGTATAGCTGTTGATTCGGGTTCGAACGTTTACGTTGCTGATAGCGGAAACAATATTGTTCGAAAAATCAGCCCAAATGGCGTGACCGTTACAAACATAGGCACGAGTACTTTCAATACTCCTTACGGCGTTGCTGTTGATTCTTTATCAAACGTATACGTTTCTGATACGGGAAACAATGCCGTGAAAAAGGTCAATAGCACAACTGGGGTGATCACAACATATACGCCACCATCGTTTGGTTTTAAAAATCCAACTGGAGTTGCGCTTGATTCGTCGTCAAACGTGTTTGTCGTGTGCCCCTCTCAGGGGAACGTGTTTAAAATTAACAGTACGTCGCTGGCCGTGTCTAATGTAACGAGACCAACGGGCGGGTGGTACGGTCTCAGCGGTGTTGCGGTTGATGCCCAAGGAAACGTGTATGTTACACAAACAACAAACGTTTCAGTGGTGAACAGTACTACGAATAGTATTTCAAATATTGCCCAGCCTTCTGGTGGATGGAGTAATGTAACTGCCATGTACTGGAAAAGCGGAAGTTTATACGTTTCGGATACGTATAACAGTAACGTGTGGTCATACGGCGTGGTTTCACAATCTTACACTCTTTTAGCATATTACCCGAGTGTGCTTTACCCGACGGGAGTTGCTGTAGACTCCTCGTCAAACGTGTATGTAGCAAACACGGGAGCGAATCAGGTTGTTGAAATTACAGGAGGTTCCATTACAAATTTTAGCATTCTCGGATCTTTTTCATTCAACAACCCAGAAGCTGCAGTATCCGATTCTTACGGAAATATATACGTCGCAGTCACGTATGAAAATTCTATAAAGAAAGTTCTACCCAATGGAACCATAATTACCCTTGCGCTTGGAAACTTCAATGCTCCACAGGACGTTGCGGTTGATACATTTGGACGCGTGTATGTTGCCGACACCAACAACAATGCTATAAAACGCATGAACGCCGACGGATCAAACGTAGCTTCTATAGGCTCGGGTTTTGTGACGCCCCAAGGAGTTGCTGTTGACACACAAGGAAACGTATATGTATCTGATACGGGAAACCAACAAGTAAAAGTTATTCGTGTGAATGGAACGATACAGACACTGGCTGCGCCTGTAGGAGGGTGGGTGGCTCCGAGTGGTCTCTCGGTCGACTCGAATGGAAACGTGTACGTCGCCGATGCAGGCTCGGCCCAAGTGTATGAAATTCTCGTTGGTGGTTCTGTAGTAGCACTTGCAACACCCTTGGCTGGTTGGAAAATACCATATAGCACGAGCGTTGATTCCCAAGGGAATGTATACGTTGCGGACGCGGGATACACGGGAATATTCAAAGTTACAGGCGCGACTGTAACTCAAATACTTTCGGGGAATTTCTCGAGTCCATTTGGAGTTTTTGTAGAAACAAATGGGAACATACTCGTGGCGGATACTGGGCACAATGTTGTTAAAAGAATTAACAACGGTGCAACGTCTGGGGGGTACGGGTCGGGTGGCGGTGGTGGCGGCGCTTTCGGCACTACACCCGGTTCTGGGGGGTCTGGATCTGCTATTTTGTCATATACATCGCCTCAAACCCTCGTTCCACAAAGCACGATAACAATTCCTCTCGAGTTCTTCTTTTGTCGCCGTCACTCGCACAACAATAAAGGACGGGAACGCCTTCGAAAGCCTTACTTGCCTTTATGCGCCATGTGGAATCAGCGTTTGTACGTGCGTTTCACCTTCCATCCCAATACGTGGTGGTGTAATGCTCCCCTAGCAAACAACACAGACGTGTATCCGGTGGGAACAACATTGTGGCCCAACCTCATTACAGAGGAAATTCTTCTGGAAAATGCGGAGAAACTCTATTATCAGAACACACCTCTCAAGTACATTGTCAATCGCGTTCAGAAAGAGTCTTCGCTTTCGTTTAATAGCTCCACGACGACTCTTCAACTGACAGCTAACTATCCAGTTCAGGTTCTCGCGTGGTTTTTCCGAAACAAAAATTATGAAAAGGCATCTGATGGTCGGTACTACGCATCTCGATATAGCTACGGATACACGACGCAGTATATACAAGCGGGTATTCAACTTCAATTCCCATCTGGACCCTCTAATTTCGTTGACGTCATTGACAATGCAAAGATTACATTGAACAATATTGACATTCTGAGCAAGTTCCAAGGATCTCTGTACTATTCATTCAAACAGCCCATGGAACACTACCTCTCGATTCCTTCAAAGAATATCTATACGTATTCTTTCGGGTTGACTCCGAAAGAATACAATCAGGGTGGGTACTTGAATTTTTCAAAGTTAAATTCACAGACGACGTACATACAGTTGAATTTCAACCAATCTTATACAAATCAGCTCATTAGTGGATACAACTTGTACTTGTTTTATTATGGGTACAGTCTTTTACAATTTCAGGGTGGATTTGCTTCCCTTCCGTTTCTTTAAGCTTTTGCAGAGCCTCTACAATTCCGTTCGAAATTGCCCAACGCAAAAAGTTCAGTTGCCCGACCGTCGTCGAGAGACCCTGAAACTCGATACGTTCCGTCCGACAAAATGGATCGAAAAGTTTTTTACTGTACCCGTCCAAACTGGACTTGTATGCTACGTGTACAGTAAAGACCTTGCCATTCGGAGCCGTAAAGGACACGTGATTTGCCTTTGAATAGTTTGTTACGAACCACTCGAGTTTCCGAAGAGACGGTCCCTTTCCGTGACCTATAATGTCACCGAGTTGTTCACGATTCTTGGGAATGTCGAAGAACTTGGAGAGACTCGAAAGTAAAAGATCACTTTTGCTTCCCATTACTCAATTTTAGGTCTGAAATCTCTAAGTCGAGTCGGAACGCTGCGCCGCTCGCAAACAAGGATCAGAACACTGCGTGTTCCTCCTAGTCCCAAGGTGCCGCCACTTCATCTTCCACTTTCTCAGGTGATTTGTAGCTGGGACACTGACGTCTGTGAAACCCACAATATCCATTCTCTTGTGGCTTTTTCAAGCACCTCTGTTTCGCCTTGTTTATTCCTTTACAGAATGAACACTCGAGACCGGCTGTGTCTTTGACGAGCCGCTCGAGCGGAATTTCATAGAGATTGGAAACGAGCGCAAGTGTTTCCATTATTTTGAGTTGGGTTCTTCGAGTGACCTCTTCCTCTATGAGTCTGAGAACCTCACATTCGAGAGCCGACGTCTCTCCCATACTCTTTTACACGCTGGAAACTTTTAAACCCTTGGAGAACATGGAAAGAAACGCTTTCCGCGCCTCCACCTCTGATGTGCTTGCCGTCTTAACCATGAATTTCTTGTCGAAAATCAAGTCAGCACTGACCAGAGGTTCCAAAAGGTCCTGAACGGGCTTTTTGAACTGGTTCGTAAAATAGTACTGGTAGTCGAGTGGCACCGCGTGATCACGAGCCCATACGGGGTCTTCAGCCTTTTCGTACATCTTGCCTTCACCCTTGACAATAACAAAGGCGACGCGATCACCTTGTTGGGGCTCCGACCCTGGCGTACGTTCGCGCATTTTGTTCCTGACCGTGACGTGGGGCTGGGGCACCTTGTATTCCGATGCGAGCTGCTTACTCATCAAGAGCTTTTCCGTGGACACATCACCCGCCATGAGTTTTCGGGCCGCGTCACGTGCAAACGCGATGACAGGCGTCGGGTCACTCGAGTCGAGGACCATATTCAGGAGCGACTTGAGTGTTTCACGCACGTACGGACACGAGTCCCGGCGCACCACCTGAAGGCCCTTGATGTCAATCTTTTTGAAGACTACATTCACATTCCCATCGGGACTGGTCTTGGCTTCCCACATCTTCGCTGCGTAGCGCTTCTTGCTGTACAAAAAGTACGGACAATAAACCTTCTCAAGTTCGAGATCGTTTGGCGCTTTGAACAGTTTCGTACATTGTTCGGCGGCCTGTTCACCCAAATGCCACGAATAGTCGATCGCGTCCTGCCCTTTACGGCCCTGAACATCAAACTCGACCATAACACTATCGGTGTTTTTGACAATCATTCGACCTATACCTGCTTGAAAGGTTCCCGCCTCGGTCTCGAGGTCGTATACGTACCCGTTCCACGACTCGTGAAGGACGTCAATCTTTTTGATCGCTTCCGGATCCCTGCGGAATGAAGACTCGGTCCAGTTTATTTGGACTGCATTATTGTGCGGATTTACGTTCAAAGAAACATTATACCCAAGTTTAATCAATTTCATATAAACTATCTGTGCATCTTTGCGAGTGAGCAGAAAACATTGTTTTTTTGGATATTTTGCTTGAAGCGATTCTTTTGTATCAAATAGTTTGAAAAAAGGATCATATTCTCCTCCAAAATTGACCTCGAGCCCATCAGGTCTACCAGACCAACTTGAAATGTCATCGGGCCAGGAATGAAAGAGTTTCCTCCCTTCCCAAACTTCACCGGGCTTAACGAGTTCTAGATTCGGAGTCAAGAGTGAGTGGTCTTCCGTGACGTCCACAAGTCCTGTATGAGTCAGGACCCGATAAATCTTCTTTTGGCACTTGTGCCGGATAACGCGCTTGATGGGCTGCCACCCCTGGTGAGTCCATGCATCTGTATTATAAATTTCAAGACTATTCTTGTCAGTTCCTTTTCTCCAAAATCCTGGATATGCTTCCCAACAAGCAGGTGATGAAAGTTCATCAATTGATTTCATCTTAACGATTCCATTCTCGCGGACGAGCACGGGCGTTCCAGGCATCACAGAGTCCCCGTACCTTACCTTCGCGCCGGGAAAGTGTGCCTCGACATAGTTCTTGGTCTCCTCGATCATCTGGCGACCACGCATGGTGACTGTGGACGCGATGGCGACGAGAGGCAACATACCCTTTGAGGCGCCCGTAAACCCATAGATGCTGTTCATGGAGACTTTGTACGCGAGCTGCTGACCATTATAGATCGCCTCCATGGGCGTTCCCTCGTGTTGCGCCATCAGTTTCTTGGCTTTCTTGCGAAACGCCTTGAGGTCTGTGAGGATGGAGGGGAGAAGGGAACAGATGGCTTCGCCATCTGGGGACCGCTGCGCAAACTTGTGTGGCCCGTACGTCTCGTACTCAACACCTTCGAGGTTATCGTACTTGGGATCCATCACAAGGGTCGAAAAGCACAGGTTGTGTGCACACATGATGGACGGGTACAGAGACGCAAAGTCCAGAGCCGTGATTGGCCCATAGTATGCGCCCGTCTGCGCCTCAAGCACGGTCGCACCTTGGTATCCGTCCTCTGCGCTAGCAGAGTCGTTTTGGGGCCTCCTAAACGTTGGAATGATAAAGTTGAGTTCTCGCGCCTTCTTTGCCATTTGAGAAAACACCTTGATTTGTTGACCCCGTTCACTGAGGAAAGACAAAGGAACCCAACACGCCTTGGCCATTTCAATTTGGTTTTGAATTTGACACAACTTGTCCATGAGTTTGTGTGGCAGAACTGTATCCTGAATACAATAGGCGGCAACCTCCCCGAGTTTTGTAGGGTCACCTTCGGCGTACCTCCCAAAGATTTCTCGAACAGGCATATCGTTCTTTTGGTCTTTCAAAAAGTGTTTTGAGACATTGTTCAGGGAATAGGACTCGAGCTTGTGTTCGCGCTTCACGTCTTGGAACAGGTCAAACACGTACCGGCCTTTCATAGGGGTCATTTTCAAGAGATTGTTGCCGAGTGCTGAACTCGAAAGGTTCTTTTCGACGACCTTTTCGACCGGATCATCTTTGACGCGACCCCATACCGTGCTCGCGCCCCGAAGTACGGATCGAAAGTGAAGAAACTCGAGATCAAACCCGAATATGTTCCATCCTGTAATGATATCTGGATCCACTTTGATCAGGTACTTTTGGAACGCATCGAGGAGTTCGCGTTCCGTCTCGAACGATTCGTGACCCTCTGTTTGTTTGAGACACAAACACTTACGATCGATCCACCCGTCTTGCCCAAACGCTTTTGTGGTCATACCAATCTGGAAAACAACGTCGTTCGGGTTACGAGGGTCGGGAAACGCGCCCGTCGAGGAATAACACTCAATATCAAACGACATGATTCGGAGGGGCGCAACGTCATCACGCGCGACGGGCTGAATAAACCGCCAGTTAGGCGCCCATAAATTCACATCACACGTCGTCTCGAGATCGGGCTCACACAGACCCGGGTCGATCCACCCGGTCGAGGAACACCCAGAGACGTGCATAAACCTTAGAACCGGGTCGATATTCGACTCGTACACTTTCGCACCTGATAATTCAGGCCACTTTGCGTTTTCGATAGACCACGCGACGCCGCGGAGATGTCTGTGGCTCTTGAACGTCACCTGAATGAAATCTGAGAGTTCGCCATTCTGGAACCCCCAGAGATCCTTGGCGCGTTTATGTTCCGCCTTGAAACACTTGGACTTGACAAAGTCCAAGACCTCTTTTCCCATCTTTTTGGGTTTTATGAAAAAGTAGGGTTGGAACGGTGTTCCGAGTGAAACTGATTTACCATCCGCGTTTCGGCCGAATATGCGTATGGTAAACTGGTCGTCCGTGTCTTGACCCTCCCAAGCAATTGCTTGGAAAGGCTCCATATTATTTTAACGTTTTGAAGTTTTAAGCCCTTAGATGCCCGTCGTCTCGGTAACCTCAGCAACCGTGTAATTCTCGAGAATGAGCTGAGCGATACGGTACCCCGGGCGAATGACAAAGGGCTGCTGCATATCCAGATTCTGCAGGACCACCTTGATCTCACCCGTATAGTCTGGGTCGATGACACCTGCAAGGACGTCGAGTCCGTGCTTCACGGCCAATCCAGAGCGAGGTGCGATACGACCATAAGTTCCCGGCGGGAGCTGAACTGAAATGCCGGTGGAAACAACCACTCGGCGACCTGGGAGAACGACGTAGCTGTCAGTGCTGAAGAGGTCGTAACCAGCTGCGCCGCTTGAACCGCGGACAGGGAGCTG
>Ga0209083_1002757_pt1 | contig 15957 bp, 3 predicted proteins | sample AM7aDNAmetaG_FD_184132 | JGI IMG/M metagenome (GOLD analysis project Ga0209083, IMG submission 184132) | Freshwater microbial communities from Finland to study Microbial Dark Matter (Phase II) - AM7a DNA metaG (SPAdes) (version 3) | ecosystem: Environmental > Aquatic > Freshwater > Lake ...
CGTTGGGACGCTGATGATCGAGGACGGGAAGATCTCAGAGCATGGCGAGGAATTGGGATTCCTAACGCATGAGTTTGGGCGCAAATTGCACCGGACTTTCGAGAAAGCCTCGGCGAATTATCTTGTGAGCGAAGCCGTGAAGCGCGGTATTTTGGACGCTTCGCACGCGAATCGTGTGGATGCCGAATTATTGGAAACTCATTTGGTCAATGGAGATCCCAAGGTTCGCCAGCTGTTCCGTGAGTATAACGAGACGATCGCGCATTTGGTCAAGCTGAGTTATTTTGAAACAGGACAGCAGGATTATTATCTGACCGGCGGTCTTGCTTCTGGGGATGGCGGTGGGGTCATGCTTGAACAGATCAACGCGGGGATTCGCGAGTCGGCACCTCCGACTCCCGTTCGAGCGCACTTGGAATATCCCGAACTTGGCACTCACATCCACACGGCCGCGATTGGCGTTGCTCTTTATGCTGCCCTGAGCACTTCGAAGGCGCAGCGTTCCGAGATTCGGACGCAGTACGCCCCGGAAAAAATTACTGCACGGGTCGATGAGGCGATTGGCGTATTGCAGAGTCGGGAAACTCCGGGCGCGATCAAGGACAAGATTGCATTGATCCAAAGCGACCGAATCGTTCAAGAAAAGGGTGTGACGTTCATTCCGAAGGCCGAGGGTGGAAAACTCATGGTCATCGGGGACCTCCACGGCGATCTTGCGACACTCGAAGCGATTCTTCGCCAATATGATGTGGAAGCAAAACTAGCGAAGGGTGAGCCCCTCCAAGTGGCTTTCCTCGGGGATATGATTCTGGGAGGAGAGAAATCCCGGATGGTTCCTCTGTTGATGAGGGTCATGGGCTTGCTTGCAGCTTATCCGGACCGGATTACGATAACGCGTGGGAATCATGACAGGCAGGAGAATATCCCCGCGCCCTATACAAATCTTCTCACGGAAGTTCAGACGGATTATCAACAGGATAGCGATCGTGTTTATGCGGATTTGATCCGGTTTTTCGACGCTCTTCCGACTCTTTTAGTTACTGGGAACAAAATCGTTGCGGGGCATGGCGCGCCTCCGTCTGAAGCCATTTCCTCGATGAGGGATCTGGTTGGTAACGAAGCGCTTCTAAATTCGATTTCTTATAATCTTGCTTATGATCCAAAAACTGCGCAGTTGATAGATCCCTATACTCCTTACGGGAAGACCGTGGATGTTAAAACGTTCGATGCTTTCATGCAATCGGTGGGCGGGCTTGTTTTTGTGGCCGGTCATGAAGATAAATATCCGCCGTTCATGCCGAAATTCAACGGGCGTTTTGACACGCTTCAATCCTATGGGGGTAGCAGTCCTGAGACGCATGTTAATGGCCGGTATAATCAGCCTCGCTTCCTGGTTCTTCCGCTTGATCGCGAGATCGCTCAAATTCCGAAAGACGCCACTCAAGTGGTTTCTACGGACATTCTGTCGTCAGTATTGAGCTCTGGAGAAAAACTTATTCCTGGTTGGACGCCTTACGATTATTACATGCGGACGATCCGCGAAACGCGCGAACGGTTTGCCAAAGAGATCGAGCAAGGTCTGGTGACATTTACACTGATCAAGCCGGACGGTGTGCAGTTTTTGTGGAATATTATTGAAGATCTGAAAGCGCTCGGCTTCAGCGTTTATCTCGGGCCTTCCGTTCAACTGCAGAGCATCCTGTTCCCGAAAAACGGAAAAAAATCACTCTGGGATTATTTGGGTGTCACGACTTTGGTTCGGAGATTTCTTAGGGTGGAGTATAAGCCGAAAACGGAAACTGAACGGACGAAGAGAATTTCTGTAGCGTTGGAGATGCTCAAACGATGGGCCGTCGGGCTTGTTGCCTGGAAGTCCGGTGCCATGGAAGAGCTGTACCTCGAACATGGTGGTAAGGCATTTTTCACAAAGCACCTGATCCCGTTTATGCAGGCGGGTCCGGCCATATTTATCGTGTTGCGGCTCAGGGAAGGGAATGCCGTCGAACTGATGCGCAGAAACATTAAGACGATCAGAAACAAGTACAATCTTGCTGCAAATGATCCGTTTGCCGCCTTTAAAGCAGCTAACAGACTTCACTCTCCCGACAAACTTAGCGCGGTTTCCAGGGAATGGAAGGTTATCGAACAGGCAATCGGAGAAGCATTTCGCTCCGAACTTCGCGATGTTCCGTGGCGGGATGTGGCAGCTTCTGGGGCCGTTTCGTTTGCCTCTCCGCGGCGGTCAGAAAATCGCGTCGTACCCTTAAGAGATATTCAGACGCTGGTGAAGGCGTATTTGAGCGATACAAATCAAACAACGAGGGAGCACAAGTTGACTCTTCTTTCTCAGCCGAGGTACGGCCTCAAGCCGGAAGACCAGCCGCTTCTGGAAACTCTCCGGATGCGCAAGGAAGTAGAAAAGAAATTCACCTCAGGCGAGATTGATGCTCGTGTGATCGTAGACGTTGCAGAATCGAACATGATTGCTCCGATGAAGGCCTATTATCAGACGAATCAGCAAGACCTTTTCCCCGGGATCAAATTGGAAGACGTAGTCAGTTTTGGGAAGGCCCGCACAGGAATCGCAGGAGGTCGCTCTTCGGGAGTGGAGCGGGTCGGGAATACTCCTGCAATTCTGGCGCAGATTGACTATATCCTTGAGAAAATGAAGACGGATGTGAATTATAAACCGTTGACACAGGATGAGATCAAGGCTGGTAAGAAACGGATCTGGATTCTTGCGCAGGATGGCGGAGCCGGAACCCGGGCCGGAGCCTATACCAAAGCAAGTGGCCTGAAGGGTCCCGTGGAATTGCTCGGGCATCATCAATTAGCGCAAAGCATTGATCAGGTGAAGGTGTTGGCGGAACCTCTTCCTGCCGGCGAGTGGTTTATCGTAGCGCCTCCCGACAACATTATGCTTGCAGGAAAACCCGCGTATCAAGAGGGTCGTGGCCTTTATTTGTATCCGGCTGTCGGACGCGTTTTTGCGGATTTGGATGCCAACGGCGTTCCTGTACCCGAGACGGTGGTAGGATTTGACCCTTTGAATGCTCTAACCGAGCTGGGGCATGTGATTGTGGGACCTGGTAGTGTAGTAGAGAATTTTCAGGAAAAGCCGTCACCCGTCCAAGCAGTTTTTGACATGCTTCTTGATCATGCGATCGAGAAATGGCATGACGAGCGCAATCCGCAAAACCGCGGACAGGAGATCGATGGTAAAAGAGGCGTTTTCTTTGATGAATTCAGAGATCGTTTTATAAATGATAATCAGTTGCACATAAAGTCTCGGACGAATGATTTGACGAAGCTTGTGTTGCTGGCCTTCCTTCTTGGAGGGGATCGTGGGCTGGATACATGGATGAAGATGCACGAGTTGGTTTCCAAGGGGAATGCGTGGGGGTTTGCGAAGGACATCAACGAGACTCAGTGGAAACAAATTTGGAGTGATGCCCAATTGGCTGTCAAGACCAGTCCGGAGCTGAAGGAGTTTCTGGAAGGCATGCTGAAACATCTACGCGCGGAAGGCGCCAAAGGAAGTGGTGGTTTTGCCAACCTCAATACCTTCTACTTTTCATTTGACCTTTCCACCGCGAAAGCAATGCATGAGGGTTATGATCGTCCGATGCAGGATCCCAAGTTGGGGACTTATGCGAACCAAAGGAGGAAGGCTGATCCCACGACGACCCTGGATTGGTCGCGAATGGTCTTGACCCCTATGACCATGTCAAAGGCGCAATGGATGGCTCAGAAATATGATTTTACAAATCTCAAAAATGAAAAAGATCCTCGCCATATTGAAGCCGCGCAGAACCGGAAGAATTATCCGGACCGCAGAGATTTCGAGACGTTGTGGGATATCGCGGATTCGATCAAGAAGGCGGCGCGGGGCTTTTCGGCCGCTCCCTTTGGAGGTTTTTGGTTTGATTCCGGGAACGCCAAGGACGTTGAAGATCTTGTGCGGAGGGCTGTGGGGTCGAAGGGGCCTTGGGAACGGATTTTTATTCGCGGGACTCACGGGTTGCCGCTCTTCGGGATGCAACATGGAAATGTTGTTTATCCAAAAGGGCAGGTTGTTTTTGAGGATCCCGAAAACACATTATTGATCGACTCCCAGATCGAGTTGCCGGAAGGCGCTAAATTACAGATTGGGAAAGGTGTGGTTTTGGATCACGTTCGTTTAAAAATTATGGTTCCGAAAGGTCAGACCGTTCGGATACCGGATCTAACTCTCCTTTCAGCAGTGGATGTGGAAGGTCCGATGACTGGATCAGTTCCAGGGCATGTTTTTTATCATTACCAATCCCGGGACGGAATCAAATTTGATGATTCTCCCAAGTTCGTCAGCACGATCGCGTTGCGATCGGGTCATAACGTACAGATGCAACATGGGAATGAAGTGGATAAATTAAACGGTCATCACTTATTTGGGGTCGCCAAGGAGAATGGGCATGTTCAGGTGATGGATTTCGGGATGTTTCCTTTGAAGTATGTAGGTACTTTTGATCTTGAGAAAGAACTTAGGGTGGGCGGTGAACTCATTCCTTCCGGAAATCTTCCTCAAATCCCGGGGGCCTACACAACCGACGTAACTCCGACGGGTAAAATTTACTATATTTATCGTAGCACCAAAGATATTTGGGTCTATGAGCATCCAAAAGTGGATTGGGCGAAAGGAAACTCGGACACGGTTAAGTTAGTTGAAGATAATGGATCCACGATGGAGATTAGTGCGCTGTTTGGAAAAAAACAAAAGAGAGTCTCTTTGCCGGTTTCTTCGACAGAATTGCAACCCGGACAAAAAGCGCTTGTTCTGGGGGGTGGAGAAGTTGTGTTCGGCACACCGGGCATTACTTGGGGGAATCATCTGTTTGTTGACCGGGACTTGGATATCACTGATTTTGACAAAAATTTTAAGATGCTCACCGAGCTGATCACTCGCCGGCGGTCTGAAGTACGGGCCTCAGATATGGGAATTCAGGCTTTGGTAGAATCGTATATGGATGCTCCCGATTCAGAAACGCGTCACGAATTACTGGATTTTATGAGCCGGGAATATGGCCTTGCATCGGAAGACCAGCCGCTTCTCGAAACTCTCCGGATGCGCAAGGAAATAGAAGGCAAATTCACCTCGGGTGAGATCGACGCCCGGGTGGTTTTGGATGTCGCTGAAACCAACATGATCGATGCCATGGCGCAATATTATAACAAATATCAAGGAAGTCTTTTTCCGGGTATCAAGATGGAGTCTGTGGTTAGCTTCGGGAAAGCTCGTCCCGGTGTTCAGGGCGGACGTTCGGAGGGAGTTGAACGTGTTGGAAACACACCTGCGATCTTGGCGCAAATCGCTCATATTCTTAAAACCTATCCGCCGCTAACTCAGGATGAGATTAAGGCTGGTAAAAAACGGATCTGGATCCTTGCGCAGGATGGTGGAGAAGGAACGCGGGCAGGTATTTATACTAAGACGAGCGGCCTGAAGGGTCCCGTGGAATTGCTCGGGCATCATCAATTAGCGCAAAGCATTGATCAGGTGAAGGTGCTGGCGGAGCCGCTCGCTGCCGGCGAGTGGTTTATCGTAGCGCCTCCCGACAACATTATGCTTGCAGGAAAACCCGCGTATCAAGAAGGTCGTGGCCTTTATCTGTATCCAGCAGTCGGACGCGTTTTTGCGGATTTGGATGCCAACGGCGTCCCTGTACCCGAGACAGTGGTGGGATTTAGTAATTTAACTGATTTAACCGGACTTGGGCATGTGATTGTGGGACCCGGTAGTGTCGTGGAGAATTTTCAGGAAAAGCCGTCACCGGTCCACGCCGTTTTTGATATGCTCTTTGACCATGCTCTTGGGAAATGGTATGAAGCCAATAACCCTGGAGTTCCTGCGAATAATTTGAGAGCTCAAAAAGCCCTTTTCTTCCGATCGTTCGAAGATCGGTTTTTGGATGTTTCAAAACTGCGTACCGACAATCAGCGGTACCATCTTCAGGAGTTTGTATTACTCCCATTTCTCCTTGGAGGTGAGCGCGGTCTTGATACGTGGATGAAACTACACGAGATGGTTTCCAAAGGAAATGTCTGGAGGTTTGCGAAGGATATCACCCGTGCGGATTGGGAACAAATTTGGCGTGATGCTCAAGTGGCTGTCCGGACCGGTCCGGAGCTGAAGGTGTTCCTGGAGGGGATGCTGAAGTATCTGCGCTCGGAAAGCACTAAAGGGAGCGGTGGTTTTGCCAATCTCAATACTTTCTATTTTTCTTTTGATCGTGCCGCAGCCCAAGCGATGCATGAGGGTTATGATCGTCCGATGCAAGATTCCAAGTTGGGGACTTATGCAAACCAGAGGAGGAAAGCTGACCCCGGGACGACCCTGGATTGGTCTCGAATGGTTTTGACGCCCATGACTATGACCAAGCAAGACTGGATGAAAAAGAAGTATGACTATAAGAATTATGAAAACACTGAAGATCCCGTACACAAAGAGGCCGCGCAGAACCGGAAGAATTATCCGGACCGAAGAGATTTCGAGGCGTTGTGGGATATCGCGGATTCGATCAAGAAGGCGGCGCATGGATTTTCGGCCGCTCCTTTTGGAAGTTTCTGGTTTGATTCGGGGAACGCAAAGGACGTTGAAGATCTTGTGCGGATGGCTGTGGATTCGCAGCGTCCCTGGAAGCGGCTTTTTATCCGGGGGACTCACGGGTTGCCGCTCTTCGGGAGGCAACAGGGAAATGTTGTTTATCCGAAGGGGCAAGTTTCTTTTGACGATCCCGAAAACACATTATTGATCGATTCTCAGATCGAGTTACCGGAAGGCGTCACGCTTCAGATCGGAAAAAAAGTGGTTCTGGACCACACCCGCTTGAAAATCGAGGCGCTTCCGAATACAACGGTTCGTATTCCGGACGACACTATTTTCTCGGTGGTCGATGTGGAAGGACCCTTGGAGGGAGAAGTCCCAGGGCATGTTTTTTATCACTACCAATCTCGAGAAGGGATTGGTTTTGGAGCATCCCCAAAATTTGTTGGGACTGTTATATTAAAAAATAACAGAGCTGTTACGATGAGCCATTGGGATGATGTGGATAAAACAAATGGGCATCATTTGTTTGAAGTGCGAATGGACGGCGGGGAATTTCATGTGGCTGATTTAGGGATGAGTTCTCAGCGACTTGTAGGCACTTTTGATCCTCTCAAGCCGCTTGTGTTGGATGGAGAAACTATTTCGTTTGTTCAAATCCCGCAAATTCCAGGCCATTACACAACCGCAGTGACCTCGACGGGTAAGGTTTATTATCTTTATCATGATTTTAAGGAGATATGGGCTTTTCAGCAGCCTACGCCGCAGGTGATTTCTGACGAGGAACGAGCGAAAAAACAGGTTCCGGTTATCAAGGACAACGGGACTGACGTTACCGTTCGCGTCAAAATTGGGAAAAAAGAAAAAGACGTTACGCTTGCTTTAGATGCGTTCACTCCAAAGAATGGCGAATCCGTGCTTGTTCTTGGGGGGGGTACCGTTGTTCATGGTACGCCAGGTCTGACGTTTGGGAATCATCTGTTCCCGTCAAACAAAGATTGGGACGCGGCTGACTTTAATCAGAACTTCAAGATGCTGGTGGACATGGTTCAGGCTCGGGAACGTTCCGAAGTCAGGATTCTTAAGAATGATATCGAAAAAGCAATTCAGGCGGAACTGTCGGCAGGTGCGATTGAACAATTAGTCCATCGGTATCACGCGGACATGCCTGTGGACCAGATGCGGGCGTTTGGCAGTCTGCTTAACGCATCTTCAAGTATCGGAATTGCCAAGGTGTGGGAAGCAATTGTGGAGCTGAGCGCCTTATCGTCGATTCAGGTGAGTGCGAAGAGCGGAGGGAGCGTCGGAAAATCAGTTTTTGCCCATCTTGGAAGGGTTGTTCAAGTGGCGGAGATGATCGAGAAACGTGCCAAGGGGCAAATATCAGAAGAGGAACTCTTCGCTTTTATAGCATCCAAAAAGAGGAATGGAGATGCCGATCTTGACACCGAAAAGATGCGTCAAATCGTTAACTTGTTCAAGTCTGCTCAAGAGATTCCAAGGTTGATCCCCTTGATCTATATGGGGATTTGCCTGCATGATTACGGGAAAGTTTTAAACCAGGGCGATGATAATTATGCAAGCGCGCGCCTTTCAAGATCTTTTGTTGATCGCTTGGTCGAGGTTGGTTCATTGACAAAAGGGGAAGCGGACATCGTTGTTGGGATCACGGAATTACACACTGATTTTGGCGCCATGCACTTTTATTTCGCCCATCCCGAGAAGATTGAACGATATATTCGTGAGCATCGATTACCGGAAAAGGAATTTTTGCTAGCGTCCATGATAACCTATTTCGCAGACAACGGCGGGGCTGGCGATGGGTTGCTTACGAATGAACTGCTCAATAATGCGATTTGGCTTTCAAATCCTGAGCATCTCAAGATTCTGGCTTCTGAGTATGGGTGGCGCGAATTTGCCGAGCGTTATACCCGACATGCCAAAATGGTCGACGTCTCACAGCATCGCAACTTTGATCCCGAACCTTTTTATGCGGCGCATCCAGAGGTCAAACAAACGGTGGCGGAGATCGCGACGATGGGCGACGAAGGGTTGTTCTGGAGGTTCCAGGAGGTATTCATTGCTTATAGCTATTCGCATCTTAGGCGGCTTTCTGAACGGGATGCGGCAACGCTCGTTAAATACCTGTATTTCTTATCGAAGATCGCGCAATTGTTTGAGCGACAGAGTGGAAAATGGCCCGGTCATGTGATCAGGAAACCGATCAATTCGGACCCTGAGACGGACAACCGCTTTTTGACGTCGGTTTTTAACGGTATAGGCATTAAAGAGATCCATGACTTTTTTGCTGCGGAAGGGCTTTCTCGAGAGAAAATCCTCCAGAAATTTCAGATGAAGCTCGCTCAAGAGCCGGCCGGTTTTAGCATCGATTTCTCTTCGGGCGCGTTGTATCGGTCGGAGATGCGAAAGGACCTGGAACGGAATGTGCAGACCATTAAACAACGTTTATCACGCGTCGTGGCTGAGCCTTCGAGGGATTACGATCAAATCATTGTTACGACGACCGAGCAAAGTGAGTTTGCCGTGAAAGCCGTTTTGGAGCAAATGAAAGCCAAGGGAGAGGTTTTTCATTCGTCCCGTATGCCTTTTGTTCATACAAAAACAATGCGATCGGGCGGCAGTACTACGGATGCTATTGTTGCGGCCGACAAGGCGTTTACCGCTTTATTCGGCACCGAGAACTATGGTTTGAAAGAACTGAAGGGTAGGTCAGACGCGCTTATCGAGATGAGCGGGCGTGCACGGCGGTTGGAAAACATTTCAGCTTCAGCGGCATTTGAATCCAAGCCTCTCGCGCTTTTACCGAATTATCGGACATTTTTGAATCAAATCCTTCGGCAAAGGGTGGCCTATTTGGGGTTTGGCGCGGTGCCTCGAATGGCGGGGCTCTATGTTTTTTCCGCGGATGGAGTGAAAATCCCGCAATTCATGCCAAGGCTTGGTTCTAGCGGCATCCAAATGTTTGGTCATACCATGTCGGTCAACGATCCCAACGTTGAGGAATTAGGCCTTAACGTTCTGGATGATCCGATGAGGGGAGGCCCGCAAAAAATACGTTATTCTGCCGAAAAACTCAGTCGTGCGGAAATCGCGGATCTGCAACGCCGCGGCGTTATTACGAAATCTTATGTAAACGTTAATCAGGCCGACTATTATTTGAGCTGGGAAGCATTTTTGTGGCTTCGTGACAAGGTTCGCGATCTTGCTAAAGGTTTCGAAAGTTTGCCTGAGTCGGCTACGGCTCGTGATGCCTTGAAGCTTTTCTGGGTGGAGCATATCTTTGAGGCGGCATCGGTTGACGAGAAAGAATATGCGCGACGCTATCCGAACATGTCACCGGTTCTTCGAGTGATGATTCGCTCTATTGCGAATGAAGCTCGTGAGAAGTTCGGCATTTATGATCCTGCTACAGGTCGTTACTTTTTTGAATTCGTTAATCTGGGCCCGCTTTCGAAGTATCTCCATGTCAACCGTCCGGATCAGTATCAAGAATTTCTGAGGAGCCTAAGATTTGATCATAGCGTTCAGCTCCACCTCGGAATGGAGCCGCTTGGAGTGAACAACAAGTATGGTCCCGAGCTTGCGGGCCATTTGATCGATTCAGGAGTGCTCTTGCATCCGGACTTGGCCAAGAAAAGGAATATTAGCATGAATTCGATGGTGCTTGGTTACAGCATCCTTGGACCTAATAGCCGGATCGAAGGTGATGCGACCGTGGTCAACGGAGTAGGCGATATTGTGGCGCAAGACGGATCTTTGGCGCAGAACGTTTTGGCGCTTGAAGGTCCTGTGGAGATTCCGGCAGACCATACTCTGACGCATTATCTGATTCGTGATGCGGCGGGTCGTCCCGAGATCGTCCCAGTTCTTTTGCCCGTTGATACCCGTATGGAAAGTGTCGTTAACGGAACGCCGCTTGCTGATCTTCAAATATTCCCCCGTGCCCAAGGGGTGGTGGGGGCACCCTCCAAAAATGAGAAAGGGAAATATTCCCTAAATCAGCTTCGGAAACTGGTGGATAAACCGCTGACTTGGAAAATATTCTGGGAGCTTTTGCCGAAAGCGTCTGCCACTAAAGATTATCAAGCTGCACAGGTGGTCCTGGATCAGATTCGTGAGGAGTTGGGGTTGAAACAACAGGCAGCACGAGCTCGCTCTGAAATTCGTGCTGAACAGGAAAGGTTTGAGCAGTATCTCAAAGAGATAGCTCAGCTTTCTGAGATGTCCCGCACGTGGGCGCCGGCAGTTACCATTCTGGGTGGTCGGAAAGTGACCCGCGATCATCCTTACTATGAAAGGGCCTATGCCATCGGGAAAATGCTGAACGCACTTGGGGAGCCGGTTCGTGATGGGGCCTCCTCTGGGATTATGGAGGCGGCATTTAAAGGCCATCAAGCGGGCAGACAACCGTTGACAGGTTTGGCCGCCGCTAAGAGCGGAACTCAAGGGGTTCAAATTGTGATTCCCGGAAAGAACACCCGCTCTGATTATGTTGAGTCGCTTTATCAGGCGACGATGATGGTGACGAATGTTCAGATGCTTACCGAGAACATGAAGGGTGGGATCGTTTTCCCTGGTGGGTATGGGACTCTGCACGAGTGGTTCCATCTGTGGCGTAATAACCAACGGTATGTTCTAACCGCTACGGAATTCTGGCAACCGATCGTGAAGGCGTTCAACGAAAGCTGGAGCGCTTATGGTCTTATGCCGGAAGCCGGAAAACAGGAGCAGCTAAGGATGACTGACTCTGAAGAGACTTCGGTGGACTACGCGAGACAAGGCCAGCCAGTCATCGTTAATGAAGACGCTCGTAAGGCTGCGCTCTCTGAAGCGAAGAGCGTTTTCAGCCAGCTTTCTCAGTTGCCGCAGAGTGTGGTGATTGGTGGAGAGCTTCAGCCGGCCGGGGCAGAGGCCCAACTTGCCAGCCGACTTGTCAGTACTATCACGGCCCGGTCCGGTGCGTCGATTCGCTCGATCGATCAGGGGGCTACGTTTAATCGCATGCATGAGATTGCCGGTCGGGACGGTTGGTTGCCGAGGCTTCAGGGTCTCTTTTTGCAGGATCGTACTCCATCAATAGCGGGTACAACTGAAGCCGGTACAGAAGGACGAGTTGTAACGGTTCGAGATCAATCGAATTACGATTTTCTGCTCTCTTCGAACGCATATGATTTTGTGTTTTTGCCGGGTGGAATCAACACTATGAATAATGTGTTCCAGATTCTCGACGAATTGTACAACAGCACGGATGCAAATGAGAGGACGAAACGGGTTTATCTGGTCGGCCGGAAGTTCTGGCAGCCTATCTATAATGCTATTGTCGATTTGACCGTGAATAGAACGGACGGTTTTCAACTGATCAAACCGCAAGACCTTGATTTCATCCGTATCGTAGATGAAGATAACCTGGATGCTATGACTGGGGAATTGAACGCACACATTGAGGGTTTCAATCGCCCAGAATCTCAAGTGGCGCCGCAAATAGTTACTCCAGCGATGGTCCCCGCGCAAGAACTTGAAAAGGTTGTGCCGGCTACTTCTGTAGGTCAGGTAAGTGCGCCGGAAGCGGAAAAGACAACACCGGTTCGGTCGGAAGTCCGAAAAGCTCAAGCGAGAACGATCGCGGGAGTTGGAGCGGCGCAGGAAATGCGTTTTGAGACTGAAGTTCTTCCCGCGATAGTCGACCCGAGAGCAGGCAAGATCGAAGCTGGGCTGATCCAGGCGATTATGGATATACTTGGAATCAAGACGAGTGTTCTGCCGGCGTTCAAGGGCTATGGCAGTCACATCATCGAGTACAACCCGGCGGATGGTTTTAACGCCAAGCACATTGCTGAGCGTCTGGCAAAGAGTTCCGCAGGCAGCAAATTCACGGTGGCCGCGAAGAAGACCGATCAGAAGGCTTTGGAAGCGGAACTAGCCGAACTCGGTATCAAAGTTCAGGAAGAACGGTTCGAGCTGTACTTTGGCGATGATGTTGGGAATCTGTTACAGCGGTTGGTTGAGAAGGAAATGACCCGGCTTGGCATCGACGCGGGTAGGGTCGGAACGAATCATGATGTTCTTCAGGCGGTCGTGGCGGACGGGGTCAATTCGGAGAATCTGCTTGCGGCGTCGGCCTTGCTGAACCAGTTCGTGGAAGTTGTGACCGTAACGGGATCGCGCACCAAGGTGAGCGTTGCCTTCCAATTCAGTGTTGCCGAAATCCTCGGGGCTGCGATCCAAGCGGCCGAGGCCATCGGAAAATCAGCGTAACGATCGCATCCATTTTAAGACCGGGTCTTGGAGTTCCAAGATCCGGTCTTTTTATGTTAACAGGACGTCAAGCGTTCCCCGTTTCGCGTTTCTTGAGCTTCTGATATACTCACAGATATGAAAACTCCCTTGAAGATCGCTATCGCGCAAATGAATCCGACCGTGGGGGACTATGAGGCCAATACGGCGAGGATCCTGCGTTGGCTCGACCTAGCAGAGCGGCAAGGCGCGGATCTGATCGTTTTCCCCGAAGCTGCCCTTTGCGGCTATCCTGTTTGGGATCTTGCCAATAAAAAACAATTTCTAGCAGAAGGGATGAAATGCCTCACCCGTATTGCAGCTGCCACTCGTGGTAAGAAAGTCTCAGCAGTCGTGGGGTTTATCTCGCTCTGCAAACTTCACGGGGACCGACGCACGGGTAATACGCATAACGCTTTGGCCTGGCTTGAAAACGGTAAGGTCCGTACGGTTTATCACAAGCAGTTGCTTCCCACCTACGATGTGTTTTTAGAAGAGATCTTCTTCCGTCCGGGGACTGAGACGAAGGTTGTTCCATTTAAAGGCCATAAGATCGGTTTGACGATTTGCGAAGATATTTGGGATGAGCGGTATGAGGTGAAGCCCCTTGCCGCACTCGCGAAAAAGAAAGTCGATCTTGTTCTTAATATTTCCGCTTCACCCTATTACCGGGGTGTTGCCGCGGCCCGTGAGCAGCTTCTCAAAGGTCATGCCCGCCGTTATGGTTTTCCGATTCTTTATGTGAATCAGGTGGGGGGACAGGACGACCTGCTTTTTGACGGTCGGAGTACCTTTGTGGATGCGAAGGGACGCATTCTTTTTCGAGCCCCTGCGTTCGAGGAAGGTCTCTTCTTTTCTAAGGAGAAAATGGTCCTGGCGCATCAGTGTGACGAAGTTGAAGAAACGTATCGGGCACTTGTGATGGGTGTTCGGGATTATTTCCGGAAGAATGGGTTCAAGAAAGCCGTGATTGGTTTGAGTGGCGGGATCGATTCGGCGCTCGTGGCCGTGATTGCAGTAGATGCTCTGGGGAAAGGTGCGGTTAAAGGCGTGACGATGCCAGGCCCTTTCTCCTCGGAGGGGAGCTGGAAGGATTCTGAAGCATTGGCAAAAAATCTTGGAATTGAGTTCCAGACGCGGCCGATCAAGGGAATGTATGAAACGTTTTTGAAACAATCGGCCCGGGGAACGGGGAACGGGAAACGCATGCCGAGTTTAGCGATGGAAAATCTTCAGGCTCGGTTGCGCGGTATGGAATTGATGTTTATTTCGAATGATGAAAGCCGGTTGGTACTTACAACGGGGAATAAATCTGAGCTTGCGATGGGCTATTGCACGCTCTATGGAGATATGGCGGGCGGGCTCGCCGTGATCGGAGATGTTTATAAGACCGAGGTCTACCGGATTGCGCGATACAGGAATGCGCTCCAAAAAGTGATCCCGGAGGCGATTCTCACCAAGGCTCCCTCGGCCGAACTTCGACCCAACCAGAAAGATCAGGACTCGTTGCCGTCTTATGACGCTCTGGATGAGGTGCTAGGCCTTTACATCGAAAAAAATCTGAGTCGCGATGAGATCATTCGTAAGCTAAAGAAAAAAATCCCCGCAGCGGTCGTGGCGGATGTTGTTCTCAAAGTCGACCATAACGAATACAAACGCCGACAAACGCCTCCCATTCTACGCGTGACAGAAAAAGCATGGTTCGGACGTCGCATGCCGATCACCAACCGGTTTCAGGGATAAGCGGTAAGTGATACGGCCAAAACATATTCTCTCCAGACGGCAAATCCTCGTTAAAACCGAAATGGGAGTGTTCCTTCTCGAAATGACTGCGCGAGGGCTTTATGCCGTTCGGTTTCCGAAAAAGGCGGCGGAAAAAGGGAGCCTTTCCTCGTTGTGGCGGGTTCTTCGAAACAGGAAACTTGATCTCACGGGTTATACGACGTTTCAGCTCAAGGTTTATGCCGCGCTCAGAAAAGTTCCGTCCGGAAAGGTCGTGACGTATGGCCAGCTTGCGAAACGGGCGGGATATTCAGGGGCGGCACGGGCCGTCGGGAGTGCTATGAAAAAGAACCGCCTTCCGATCGTGATCCCGTGTCACCGGGTCATTAAAGGAAATGGAAGCCTGGGACAATATTCCTGGGGAATCCAGTGGAAACGGTATTTACTGAGAGGGGAGAGGCTTTTCTAGCGGTAGGCTGTTTTTCTTTGCTTACCTGCTCCTTTGCCTCTATAATTCGTTGAATTTTAATCTTGCCTCTATGCTTCGCGCATCGAGGCTTCTCAAAAAGGTGGGTCGAAAGTGCAGCCTAAAAAGATCGCCGAATTTTTACGAACGCTAGCGGAAGACAAGAAGGCCGAAGAACCGGTGCTTCTTGATATTTCCAAACATTCCAGTATCGCCCATTATTTCCTGATCTGTCATGGGAATAGCGATCGTCATGTGAAGTCCATTGCCATGCACTTGATGGACGAGATGAAGAAGCTGAAAATGCAGGCCTTCCACGTTGAGGGCCTGGTGGAGGGGAAGTGGGTCCTTCTTGATTTCGGTCCGGTGATCGCCCACATTTTTTACCATGAAACCCGCGAATTCTACGGCCTCGAGCGCCTGTGGGGAGAAGCGAAGAAAATCTAAAAGCCGGGAAACGGCAAACGGGTAACGGGTAACGAACCCGTTCGGCCTTTCCCGTTCACCGTTCCCCGCTGAAATTGTCTTATGAAAAAATCCATCGAAACGATTCTTCGAGACATCCTGCGTGATTATTGTGCTGCTCAGGGAGCAACACTTCCTGACAATTTCAGCTACGACCTCCATCCGCCTAAAGACAGTCAGCACGGGGATCTTTCGTGCAATGCCGCGTTCAGGCTCGCCAAAGTGACGCGCCAAAAACCTTCCGAGATCGCCGCCGAGCTTATCCGGTTGCTTTTACAGAAGCCATCCAAAGATTCTCCTGTCAAGAAAATGGAGCTGGCCGGCGGAGGATTCATCAATTTTTATCTTAGGAAAGAAGATCTTGGAGCTGTGCTTCTTGAGATCCACAAACAGGACAAAAATTACGGTAAGTCGGAGTTTGGTAAAGGGA
>Ga0209083_1002759_pt1 | contig 15955 bp, 16 predicted proteins | sample AM7aDNAmetaG_FD_184132 | JGI IMG/M metagenome (GOLD analysis project Ga0209083, IMG submission 184132) | Freshwater microbial communities from Finland to study Microbial Dark Matter (Phase II) - AM7a DNA metaG (SPAdes) (version 3) | ecosystem: Environmental > Aquatic > Freshwater > Lake ...
CAGTGAACCTGGCCCTCCAGACCGCTCTTCAAGAGCATCTTCCGCTTGCCGCAAGCCCGCAGCTAGCCGAAAACTCGCGTCTGGGCTTCGCAACTGATGCCAGCACGTTGCGTTGGGCTTCCGGCTTCTCTATCTCCAGCAACACGCTGGGCTTATCCTCATCGTTGTACGATGGCCGCGTCGGGCCACGTAGTACCGGCAAAGAACGCGATACCGAATCAGGAAACGACTACTTCGGGGCCAGATACTACGCAAGTTCAATGGGACGATGGATGAGTCCCGACAAGCCCTTCGCAGATCAGCACGCGAGCAACCCACAAAGTTGGAATCTCTATTCGTACGTCAGAAACAATCCACTCACGTCAATTGATGACAACGGCAACGTCACAATTGAACTGAGATACACGCCGGTCGCCGTCGGCAACCACACATACATCGTTGTAACCGACACGAATGGGCATCAAACGTACTATCGCGCTGGCCCGACTAATGGTGCTTCCAGTGGATGGATAACGCCAGCTTCTAGCGGTGCCAGCTCGCAGTCATCTGGCTCCAATTCGTCGAACTCTTCCAACTCCACTACTCCGGGAGCAGGGCCGGGTGGTGCGGGCGCGAATACGGGTCCTTTTGGGGCACTCACGGCTGAGCATGGAGACTACGTACCTGGGACGGTCGATTACGAGACAAAACCGGCAGCCTCAGTGACCCTACTTTCCAACGATCAACCTGCATCTGGATACACAGATCAGCTCAACCAATACGAAAACACCATCAACGGAGCGAACATCCCCTACAATCCACTCAGCACGAACAGCAATGCGTATGCACAAGGTGCAGCCCAGTTCTTAGGGCTTACGCCACCTGCATCGCCGCCGGTTCTAGCGCCGGGGCACGGCACTCCGCTGCCCGTCCCACCACCGCCTCCACCGCCTCCTCCGCCACCACCACCCTGTTCTGTTGCGGGAGCGTGCTCGAAATGAAATCAATGTCTTCAAGGTTAATGTTCCTAATCGTTGTAGGAGTTGTCTGCGCGGTAGCAGTTGTATGGTGGTTTTCAATGCGAAGAGACAATCAAGCCGTAAACGCGGGTGAATCGATGGGCGATTTTCATAGGGTGACTTCGCAAGCTCTGGAACATGAAATCCGGGATTCCCTTCCGTTGGGAAGTTCACCTGATGCTGTCGAGGCGTTTCTGAAGAAGCGGGGGATTGAACACAGCTATGACAAATCTAGTAGGACTCTCTACGCGACGGCACGCAAGCTGAAAGGTAGCACGATCATCACCACCGAATCGCTCACGCTTAGGTTTTATTTCGATGAAGCCTCAAGCCTGAAATCCATCGACGCGAAAGTTAACTACACCGGCCCTTGAACAATGCGCCCGGCATACTGAGCCGCTGCTGTGATCCAACCGCAAGCCGTCCTCTGGGGCGGCTTGCTTGCTTCAGAGGCTCCGTCCGGCGTCCTCAGCACATCAGCAAGAGCCCGCGCTGCTCCGCATCGGAATTAGGGGGTCGCGGTAGGGATACGGATTTCTCCGTACCCCCCGCACAGATCCGGACAGGCGGATTTCCCGCATCCGGCTCTTGCCTTAGGTAGTGACGCGCAGACGGCGCGAGGGATAAGGATGGCAGATATGGGCCGGAGGCAGCCAGCTACGGATGAGCCGTTGCATTCGTTCCCACTTGACGCGACCATGCTGGCTTCGTCTGCACAAGGCATGATGCCAGAGGTTGCCCACGGTGAAACGAAAGTGAGCCATGGCAGGTCTGTTACCCGGTACTCCGAAATAACGGAAATGCCCGCCCACAACGGACCTCAACCAATTGCCAACTTCAGGAACAGGGTCATGCATTCGCCGTCGCAACTCGATCTTAACGCGCAGCAACGTCGCCTGCATTCGTTTGCGAATCGTCTGCCGAAGCACCATAAACCGCCCTCTCTTCGTCTTCCCGCAGATATGCTTGAAGCCGAGGAAATCGAAGGTCTCCGGCTTGCCCATACCAAGCCGCTTTCGGTTGGCCGCCGCATGGCGTCCGAACTCGAAGAGCCGCGTCTTCTCCGGGTGCAATTCCAGTTGGAACTTCTGCATTCTTTCCTTCAGTTCCGCCCAGAACCTTTCGGCATCGTCCTTGAACTCGAATCCAACCAGAGCGTCGTCAGCGTAACGCACCACGATTACATCGCCGTGCGCACACTTCTTACGCCATGCCTGGACCCAGAGATCGAAGACGTAGTGGAGGTAGATATTCGCCAGCAGCGGCGATGCACTGCCACCCTGCGGCGAGCCTGCCTCCGCGAACGTTCGCACTCCCTTTTCCAGCACGCCCGCGTTCAGCCATTTCTGGATGAGCCGCACGACGCGCCGGTCCGCTATCCGATGCTGGAGAAACCGGACCAGCCACTCGTGCGACAGCCGGTCGAAAAAGCTGCGCACGTCCAGGTCCAGCACCCAGTTCACACGTCGCTCATGGAGTCCACAGAACAGGGCGTCCAGCGCTTTATGCTGGCTGCGTCCTGGGCGGAACCCATAAGAGAAGCCGAGGAAGTCGGTTTCGTAGATTTCATTCAGTACTTCCACCGTCGCTCTTTGGACAAGCTTGTCCTCAAGCGCCGTGACGCCGAGCGGTCGCTGCCGCCCGTCCGCCTTCGGGATGTACACCCTACGCACCGGCTTGGCCCGGTACGCTCCGCGCTTCAGTCTATGGGAAAGGTTCTGGAGATTCTCCTCAAGAGCCTCGCCGTAGTGCCGCCACGTCTCCCCGTCCACGCCGGCTGCCGCGTGCCTCTTCAACTGCGAGTAAGCAAACCGCAGGGTGTCGATCCGGTAGATGTGATGCATCAGAGCGGTGAACTTTACATCCTTGTTCGATTTTGCCGTTTGTCGTACCTGCGCCAGCTCGCTTGGCGCGTCTACCCGGCTCTGAGTCCGGAACGCGTTTTGCTGGCCCAGATTCCCCTTGGCCAGACCCCTTCCCTCCATCTCCTCCGCCACCGGTACTCTGGTTTTGTTCGGAGACTTCCCCGGTACTATGGGTCTGTCCGACTTCCCGTGTTCGTTCATCATCGGATTCCGTCCTTGGACTTCCCGATACGTCCCGAGAGCACTGGCTGCCTTCGGGAGAACCCGGGATCTCTCAACTTCCGTGCAAGATATGTCCCTACGTGCCAGGGTCACAGACCGCGCAGGACCCCGGCCCAGCTAGCAATGGCGCTGGACCGGATATTGCCTTCCGCGTTGTGTCAGGGCGTCGGCGTCCTGAAGTTAGGGGTATTTCGCGGCTCAATTGCCTGGCCCGTAGTTCCTCCTGTCTACGCTTCGTATCTGGCCTTACGACCATGCCCGCAAGACTCGGAGCCGGTGTGGCTTGCTAGGCCTTCACCGTACGACTCTTTCATTCGCTACATCTTGCCGGTTAGGTGCGGTCGGCATGTGTCCCTTGAAGTCAGTTGCTACTGCCCTCAAAGAGCACGGTGCTTACGCACCGGGTTGACGCTACGACACTCCACCCCCAGCGGGGTGCTGACGAGCAACTTGCGGTTGCTATATAGCAACCTGAATAGAATGAGAAGGCTACAGCCAGAAACCGCAAAATATAAGGCGTTTACAGGTTTACGCAGGTAAACGTGTTGAAAACAAGCGACTAAAGGTAAAACTCATGGAATCGCAGTTGCTATATGGCAACCTTGCGGCTGACGTGCGTTAACGTGTTGAAAGCAAAGGATCGAGGCGGAATGGGCTTCCCGGCGCGCTCACGCGCGGTAGCCTCCGCTCCGGTCGTCCGTAAAGGGTCTCCGCTTCGCTCCGATGAACGCGCCAAAGAACGGCGCGCCCTTGACTGACGCCTCCGCTGCGGCTGTTTTTCAGCTATGAGAAGAATGTCTTCTTCTCATGTTCCAAACATGAGAGAGCGACTGCGGCAAGCCGGAAGCGCATCGGCGGGGCCAGCGGCGCGGAGTTGAGCGTAGACACCATCCCTAAGCCTGACGGCTTAGCGTGGCCGGTTCCCGGCGCGGCATCGAACCAAAATCAAGCAGAGATCGAACAAAGGCCGGATGCTGTCCGGCCTTGTTCGTGGAGGGTTTGAGGTCTGATCGAGGGGCGGTCATGTGCGCTCAGCGGTAGGCTTCGCGGCGGTGCTTGACGGCCAGGACAAGGATGGAGTCGCCGAGGTCGTGGAAGCGAACGCGGTAGTCGCCGACGCGCAGCCGGAACTCAGGAGGTTCGACATCCTGAAGGCGCTTGACGTCGCCTTCGCCGGTGTCGATATAGCGGGCCAGGGCGTGCAGGATGCGGAGCGCTGTGTCCTTGTCGATGGCGCGGAGGTCGGCCTTGGCCTGGTCGGTCCAGGCGATCTTCCTGGACATGTCTACTGGCCCGGCGCTTGGGGTTCGAGCGGGGTGCGGCCCATGCGCTCAAAGTCTTCGCCGGTCAGGCCGAACTCGGCGAGCACGTCCTCATTGGAGATGGGCTCGTTGTCCTTGAGCCAGACCTTGGAGGCGGCGGCGGCGCGGGTCTCTTCGTCGCTAATGAGTTCGTCCTCGTAGGGTGCGTTGGCGAGACTGCGGGCGAGCGGATCGGCCACGATCCTCAACATGCTGATGACGGCGGCGACCTGGCCGGGGGCCATCGAGTCGATCAGTTCGTGGGCCTGCTGCTTCGGGTTGTTTGCGGCGGATGCCATGGGAAAAATCCTTATTTACCAGGTTATCGTTCAGCGGACCAGCGACGGGCTTCCTGCTGCAGAATCATCGAATCGAGGACCTGCTGGACGACCTTCTTGGACTCCGGGTCGAAGCGGGAGACGGCCTCAAACTGAAGCTTGAGAGACGCATCCGGCCCACGTTCATCCCTGGCAAAAAGTAGCTCATCCGCGCTCACGCCAAGAGCGACAGCGAGACTGCGGACGACATCGAGGGTAGGCTGCGAGCTTCCGGCCTCATAGCGTCGAATCTGGGCCACATGGACGCCGATCCTCTCGGCGAGCTGCTGCTGGGTCATGCCCTTTTGCTTGCGCAAGGCGACCACGTGTTCGGGGAAGTTGACGGCCCACTGATGGTTGATCGGCACGAGTACAGGGTAAGCCAGCATGGAAACCTCGCAGCAAATCCGTTGACCTAAGTATCGCCTATAAGCTATATAAAAGCTAGCTCATATTCCTCTTGACAGGTTTTCAGGCGGAGGGCGGAAGCGGAGGGCAAGCGGATGGCCAGAATCCCAGAGGCAGAAGTGGAGCGGTTGAAGCGGGAAATCTCAGTCCAGCGGCTGGCCGAGGCGCGAGGAATCAAGCTGACGCGGCAGGGCGCGGACCTTGTAGGCAAGTGCCCGTTTCATGACGACCGGACGCCTTCGCTGGTCATCTCGCCGGGGAAGAATCTCTGGCACTGCCTGGGAGCCTGCAACGTGGGCGGCGACGTGATCGAGTGGGTGATGCGGGCCGAGGGCGTGAGCTTCCGCCACGCGGTCGAGATGCTCCGGCAGGACCATCTCCCCTCAGCAGCCGAGCCCATCCAGCCGGTCAAAACATGCACGGTGCGGAAACTGCCCGCGCCGGTGACGGCGGCGGCCGAGGACGGCAAGCTGTTGCGGGAGATCGTTGGTTTTTACCAGGAGACGCTGCACGAATCTCCGGAGGCGATGCGGTATCTGGAGTCGCGGGGGTTGCACTCATCCGAGATGGTCGAGCAGTTCCGTCTGGGCTTCGCCAACCGGACGCTGGGCTACCGGCTGGAGGCGAAGAACCGCGCCGGCGGGGCGGCGATCCGGGGCCGGTTGCAGGAACTTGGCATCCTGCGCGACAGCGGCCACGAACACTTCAACGGCTCGCTGGTTATCCCGGTCCTGAATCCAGCCGGTGACGTGATGGGGATGTACGGGCGCAAGATCACGCCGAACCTGCGCGAAGGAACGCCGCTGCACTTGTATCTGAAAGGCGAGCACTGCGGGGTGTGGAATGAAGAGGCGTTGATCGCTTCCAAGGAAATCATCCTGTGCGAAGCGTTGATCGACGCCTTGACCTTTTGGGCGGCGGGCTTCCGCAACGTGACGGCCAGCTATGGCGTGAACGGCTTCACGGCCGACCATCGGGCGGCCTTCGAAAAGCACGGCACGGAGCGGGTTTACATCGCCTACGACCGGGACGAGGCGGGCGACCGCTCCGCGGTTCAACTCTCGGAAGAGTTGATGCGCATGGGGATCGAATGCTTCCGCGTGGAGTTCCCCAAGGGCATGGACGCGAACGCCTACGCGCTGAAGGTAACGCCGGCGGCCAAGAGCCTGGGCGTGTTGCTAAATCGTGCGGCATGGCTGGGAAAAGGCCAGCGTCCGGCAGTGAGTGCCGTGGCGCCGGTGATGGCCCCAGAGCCAATCATCGAGCCGGAGTTCGAACCACTGCCAGCAGAAGCAAAAGCAGCAGCTAAGGAAAAAACCATCATGGAAGAAACGCCGGAGCCGGAGCCAATTGCGGCGACCATGCCGACAGAAGCGCCCACCGTTGCCGTGCCGACAGAAGAGGTTTTTCCCTTAGCCGCTGTTCCTGTGCCAACTGCTCCCCAGGTCGATGTGGCGGTGGAGATGCGCGGCGATGACGTGGTGTTGAAGTTCGGCGACCGGGAGTATCGTGTGCGCGGCCTCAGGAAGAACACGAGCGCGGAGCTTCTTCGCGTGAATCTTCGCGTGATGGGCGTCAACGCTCATGGCGACGTGGCCTTGCATGTGGACACGCTGGAGTTGAACGCCTCAAGGCAGCGCATGGCCTTTATCAAGCAAGCCGCCGAGGAGTTGGGCATCAAGGAAGAGATCATCCGGCGCGATGTGGGCAAGGTGCTCATGAAGCTGGAGGAGGTGCGCGACGCGCAGCTTGCCGAGGCTCTTGCACCGAAGGAGCCGGAAATCAAGCTGACCGAGGACGAGCGGTCCGAGGCGCTGGCGCTGTTGCGCGATCCACGCTTGCTCGACCGCATCGTCGAGGACTTCGCCCGGTGCGGCGTTGTGGGTGAGGAGACCAACAAACTGGTCAGCTATCTGGGCGTGGTCTCGCGGCACCTGGACGCGCCGCTGGCGGTGATCGTGCAATCGTCATCGGCGGCGGGCAAGAGTTCGCTCATGGATGCCGTGCTGGCCTTCGTGCCGGAGGAGCAGCGGGTCCAATACTCCGCGATGACCGGCCAATCGCTCTTCTACATGGGCGAGAGCGATCTCCAGCACAAGGTGCTGGCCATCGTCGAGGAAGCCGGCGCGCAGCGGGCCTCCTACGCGTTGAAGCTGTTGCAGTCGGAAGGTGAACTGACCATCGCATCGACCGGCAAGGACCCGGCGACAGGCCGCCTGCTGACGCATCAATACCGCGTCAAAGGCCCGGTGATGATCTTCCTGACCACCACGGCGATCGACATCGACGAGGAACTGCTGAACCGCTGCCTGGTCCTGACGGTGAATGAGGAGCGGGCGCAGACACAGGCCATCCATCGGATACAGCGCGAGTCGCAGACCATCGAGGGCCTGTTGCGCAAGCGCGACCGTGACGAACTGCTGCGCCTGCATCGCAACGCGCAGCGGCTGCTGAAGCCTGTCTCGGTTGTGAATCCCTACGCGCCAGGCTTGACGTTCTTGGACGGCCAGACACGAACCAGGCGCGACCACACGAAGTATCTGACGCTGATCCGCACCATCGCTCTGCTGCATCAGCATCAACGAGCGCGGCAGACGGTCGAGCACCATGGCCGGACCATCGAGTACATCGAAGTGGCGCTCGACGACATCGCGGTCGCCAACCGGCTCACGGCGGAGGTTCTGGGCCGTTCGCTCGACGAACTGCCGCCGCAGACCAGGCGTCTGTTGCTCCTGGTCGATGCGATGGTCGCGGCGGAGTGCAAGCGGCAGCGGATCGAGCGGGCCGACTACCGCTTCTCGCGCCGTGAAGTCCGAGCCGTCACCGGCTGGGGCGACACGCAACTGCGCCTGCATCTGGGCAGGCTGGAGGAGTTGGAATATCTGCTGGCGCATCGCGGCGGGCGCGGCCAGAGCTTCGTTTACGAGCTTGCCTTCGCTATCGAGGGCGACGGTTGCAAGCCAGTGATGGCGGGGCTGATCGACGTGGAGAAGCTGGGAGGTTACAAGTACGACGGCAACTTCGCGGGGGTAAAGGACAGGTTGGCGGGGCTGGAGAACAAGAACGCGGGCTTAAAGCGGGGCCAAAACGGAGTGGTAGCGGGGGGATCGCGGGGCGATGAATCTCCAGTATCCATCGGGGTTAGAGGCTCTTTTTATGAAGATGAGCCAAAAAACACTGTTGGGGAAGAGATGGAAGAAGATGCCGTTGTAGCCGGGCTCCATCATAACAATGGCAGCAAGAAACGAGGCCAGTGATGGCCCGCGTAGAGAAGCGCAAAGCCCCGGCCCCGGTCCAAACGCCGCTCGAAGCGCTGATGCGCGAGCACTTGAAAGCTCTTCAGGTCCAAAACTACTCCGAGTACACCGTGCGGGGCCGCGCCGGTCACATCGGCTTCTTCCTTGCATGGCTTGCCGAACGCGGCATCACCGAGCCGGTGGAGGTCACGCGGCCCGTGCTGGAACGCTATCAGCGGCATCTGTTCCACTACCGCAAGGCCAACGGCGAGCCGTTGAGCTTCCGTTCGCAGCACGCCCGGCTTGTGCCCTTGCGCGTGTGGTTCCGGTGGATGACCAGGCAGAATCACATCCTACATAACCCGGCTTCGGAGATCGAGCTGCCGCGACTCGGCCGCGCCCTGCCGAAAAACATCTTCTCGGCCGCCGAGGTCGAGCGGGTGATGATGCAGCCCGACATCGAGGAGCCCATCGGGTTGCGCGACCGGGCGCTGCTCGAAGTCTTGTACTCGACCGGAATGCGCCGTCTGGAACTGGTCCGGCTGAAGCTCTACGACCTGTCGCTCGACCGTGGCCTGATCCTCATCAACCAGGGCAAAGGCAAGAAGGACCGCTATGTCCCTATCGGAGAGCGGGCCATCCAGTGGCTCGCGAAATACATCCGGGAAGGCCGTCCCCAGCTCGCATCCGAGCCCGACGACATGACCGTGTTCCTCACCGCCCAGGGCGAGCCGTTCAGCCGCGATCATCTGAGCTTCGCGGTCAAGGAGCGCATCGACGCCGCAGAGCTGGGCAAGACCGGATCCTGCCACCTGTTCCGCCACACCATGGCCACGTTGATGCACGAGAACGGGGCCGACATCCGCTACATCCAGCAAATGCTTGGCCACGAGGACTTGAAGACCACACAGATCTATACCCAGGTGGCCATCCGCACGTTGCAGCAGATCCACGCCGCCACGCATCCTGCAGAGTTGCACGACGGGCCGCAGGCAGCGCGTCTGCCGGCGGAGCGGGCGGGCCTGATGGCCTCTCTCCAAGCCGACGACAAGGACGACAAAGAGCCGGGCAGCTAAGGGAAAAAGGCCAGGATGTTCTTCTCTTAGCTGCTGCTTTTAGCCATCCAATCGAGCCCGCAATCGCCCGCTGATCGCCGGCACAATCCAATGCGGAATCGGCTCCTCTTCGCCACCCTTGAAGCCGTACAATCGGAGCCAGTGAACCTGGCCCTCCAGACCGCTCTTCAAGAGCATCTTCCGCTTGCCGCAAGCCCGCAGCTAGCCGAAAACTCGCGTCTGGGCTTCGCAACTGATGCCAGCACGTTGCGCTGGGCTTCCGGCTTCTCTATCTCCAGCAACACGCTGGGCTTATCCGCATCGTTGTACGATGGCCGCGTCGGGCCACGTAGTACCGGCAAAGAACGTGACTCCGAATCCGGTAACGACTACTTCGGGGCTAGGTACTACGCATCTACGATGGGCCGTATGATGAGCCCCGATCCATCGCAATTGTATTTTGCAAACCCGGCCTATCCGCAAAGCCTGAATCTCTATAGTTATGGACGGAATAACCCGCTTGTTAACACAGATCCGACGGGGATGGACTGCGTTAGGGATAATGGTGATCGGACCGCGACCACCAACAGCGGGGACTGTGAAAATAAAGAGCATGCCAATCAGGAGCACTACATCGACTGCGATGGTTGTACTGCGAATGCAACGGCCGCTTCGTTAGATAAGCCTACCGGTACCCTCACACTTACAGATTCGACGGGAAAGTCTGTGGGTCCTTCGATTGGTGATTGGGCAGCCCCAGAAGGTGTGTCAAACAGCGTTACGGTCAATGGCAATACAGGCCAAGCGGTAGTTACCGGTGATTTTGTTGGAAATCTTGGGATCCCTATGCAGGAACTGGGGCAACTTCCCAATGGCACTCTCAGAAATCCAAATGCTCCGCCTTCTCTGCCGAGGTTGAAAGGAAAGGATCGAGGACTCTGTGCGTTTGGAGCAATGACGAACGAAATGATGGGGGGTAATAGTGGTCCGCAAGACTCTAGTGACACTGCTCCAGGGAAAGGTGGCGCAGTGCCAATTCCGTTCTATACAACTACTAGAGGTGGGAAACCGGTAACCAGACAAATGGGTGTCGATGAGGGGAACGGCGCAAAGGCAGGTGCTGCCACGGAAATTGGCAATTGGGGATTGAATGCGCTTGCTTGTTTTTTGAACAATCTATTTCGGTGATCCTATGGCAGAGAAGAAGGACTTTAAGCAAATCAGAGAAGATGTCGAGGAGCGCCAAAGAGGGATTTTAGTCCCTGATTTGATACGTTCAGGTCGCTCTGTTGATGAGTTTATGTGGAAAGGAGATCCGAATGCCTCGCTTGTGCAGAGGATCGGCCTGTTGGTCTTCGGCATGTTCTTCCTTTTCTTATTTTCCATCGCGGTTTTCATTATTATTGCTACTCGGACCTGGGAGGGGCTTCTAGTCGGATTACCGGTGGGTGTGATTTCTAGTATATTTTCTTTCCGCTTTCCGCGAAATGCATTTAGAAAGAAACGTCGATGAAGTTTTCTAGTTCGGCGGCTAGCGCTTTCACCATCATGCAAGGCCGGCGGGTGGCCCCGGTCCCGGTGACCTTTCCAAACCACAATGAGGGTGCCCCCGGTCCCTCGCAGTTGGGGACCGGGGTCGATGTACGATGAGGGCACGTGACTATGACGGAACCCGCCGTGTGTGCATCTCACGTGTGTTTTTCGCCATGCCACTTCACCGGCAAAGAACGCGACGCCGAATCTGGCAACGACTACTTCGGGGCTAGGTACTATGCATCTACGATGGGACGCTGGTTGAGTCCTGATCTTCCGTTCGCTGATCAAAATCCCGAAAATCCGCAGAGCTGGAACCTGTACGGTTATGTTCGCAACAATCCTCTCAGCAGTATCGATACCAATGGCCGGGTAACGTGGCTGATTGGCGGAACTTGGCATAAGGCGAGTGATTGGACCGCGTCATCCCCGCTCGGTCAGGAAATGGCCGGGTTCTTCGATCCCAGTGATGATGATGTTGAACAAATTGAATGGAGCGGTGGCAATTCAGCTGCCGCAAGAGCCGAACTCGCCGCGAAGATCACGGCAGCGATGGCAAGCCATGCATGGAAACCTGGAGAACAAAACAATATCGTTTGCCACAGTCATGGCTGTAACGGGGTGATGGGAGCCCTTCCTACTCTCTTGGCCGACGGATATTTCGTCAACAATTTAGTCTCTCTTGGACAGCCTATGCGGGGCGATTATCCATACAGTGGAGGTGTTGATGCTTGGTGGAACGTCTACGCAGGTAATGACCTGGTGCAAAAGCTCGGAGGGAGAATCCCGTTCTTCGGAGGACGGACAAATTCTAATGCAGTGAATATTCAGGTAAACACCGGAAAGAATTTTCTTCAGGCTCATGGCGCGCTACACAATGACTGGCTGACTCGGATGCAGTGGGAAATGTTCATTAGACAAGATTCACAGAATCAGCAGCAGAACGACGATGCGCACACACCGCTGCCGCGGTGCAAGGGACAAGACCCATGTTATCCGTGAGACGTGCTGCAGATGAACAAATCTGCGTCTTTTACAGCTAGACCAGATCAATGGGCGATGGAGGCGGTGCTTATGAATTCGAGACTTTGGACGGGTGTGGGCGCGCTGTTCTTATTATCGGTTGCATGTTACGTTGCCTTGGCAGCAAAAGGCAATCCCAACTATAGGTTCTACTTACCAAACGGCTATGTCGGATGGATTCAGATTATCTTCAACGACCCTCAATCTCCGCCTTTTTCGATAGAGGATAGGAAGATCAGAGTGGAAGTTCCGGAATCAGGGATTGTCAGGACATCGAACCTCCGGATCCATGCGTCTCTTTCGCCTGACGAGTTTTACTATAGAGACCCAATCCACGGCGGAACAGCGCAGAATCGCCCTGTTCCAGTCGGCTACGTCCTAGCGGGCATCGACCACGGTGGATTTGGTGTCATGGATACGGGAGGGAAGGGTCCGGGCTACTCTTGGTTTATATTCGTCGGCCCGCCCGAGTTGCGAGCAAAGGTCGCACTAGGCGACTGGAATAAGGTAGTAGAGGACTATCAGAAAACTCATGGTGGTAAAGCACGGATTGATTTTTCTGGCCCCTACCCGGTCCCTGGAAGAATGGAAAACAGCACAAGTCCCGATGGGTTAGCGCCTGCGACGCACGCCCCACACCTATGACGCACTGCGCCGCAAATCTCCCAAGCTTGTGTCATTTGCAATATATTTCTACCGGCAAAGAACGAGACGCGGAATCGGGGAATGACTACTTCGAAGCCCGCTACTACAGTAGTGCGATGGGCCGGTTCATGTCGCCGGACTGGAGTGCTCAGGAAGAGCCGGTACCGTACGCGAAGCTGGACGACCCGCAGAGTCTGAATCTCTATGCGTACGTTTACAACAATCCACTCGCGCGTGCTGATGTTGATGGGCATTGCCCATGGTGTATTGGCGCAGTCGTCGGTGCGATTGGTGGTATGGCCGCAGAGGTTATTGCAGACAAGATATCCGGTAAGGAAATTACTGGGCGCGGGCTATTGGGAGCGGCTGTTGGGGGTGCAATCGTTGGCGGCTCCATGGGAATGGCGACTGGCGAAGGGATCGCAATTGGTGCAGCAATTGCTGGTACCGCTAGTATCACCGGAGGAATCGCGGAAAGAACAATTAAGACAGGTAGTTTGGACAAAGCAACCGAAAACCCAGGCGAAATTGTCGCTGATGCTACGGTCGGGGCAGCGATTCACGTCGGGGCAGGTGCGGCAGCAAAATTGGTGGGATCTCTGACATCAGGAGGAAGAGCTGTAGCAGCGGGCGAGAAAGCTCTCGCAAAGACAAACAGTCCAAAAGCGTATATCAAGAAAGCTGCTCGGTTAGCAGCCAAAGAAGGTGCACTGGAAAAGAACACAGAACATCTTGAGACGGGGATAGCACAGGTGACTCATCCAGCAGCAGAGGCTGCTCGCAAAACTCATGAATGAACTAACTGAAACAAGGAAAGGGCATCCATGAAATATGACTGGTGGCTTACACCATCCGCCATGATGGCGGTGTACTTAGTGCAACTCGAAGCTCGATTGGAGCGAGCAAAGAGTAGAGGTAATGCGCTCGTCTTCAGGGGTCCTGTACTTTTGCGCTTGATGTTGATCGTTTGCCTGGTTGTGCTGCCAGTCTTCGTTGTTATGCATTGGGACAGCAGAGATCCGCTACCCGGGATTTGTCTCCTTTTCTTTTCTTTTATTCTGGTATTTGTATGGCCAGCCGCTTTTGTGGTAGATGATGCAGGTCTTCGTCGGATTCTGTGGTGGAAACCGGTGGTTATGATTCCTTGGAAGGATGTCGCAGAAATCGAAAAGAACGCGGCAGGAGATGTCATGGTAATTGGTATGGGTAGTACGCTAACCTTTTCTCGTTTTCACGTCGATCCGGAACGTTTTGAAAAGGAAATATCAAAGAGAAGCGGGAAATTGAAAATCAATAAGCCCAAATTCCTTATCGATTTGAATATCAAATAAAGCAGACCAGCCGGAGGAGGTCCCCGGTCTCGATTCAGAGGCCGGGGATTGATGTACGATGAGTGGGAGGATGGCTATGACGCTCTCTGCCGTTTGTGCATCCGATGTGCGTTTTGCGCCATCCCGTTTCACCGGCAAAGAACGTGACTCCGAATCCGGCAATGACTACTTCGGGGCCAGGTACTACGGTTCGAGTATGGGGCGGTTCATGTCGCCTGATCCGTCGGGGTTGTTGGCACAGAAACCACAAGACCCGCAAAGCTGGAATCTCTATGCGTACGCTCGCAACAATCCACTGATAAACATTGATCCGACAGGACTGGACTGCATCTTTGCAAACAATGCCGGGAATGGTGTCGAATCCATCGATCACAACAGCAATGCGGGCGAATGCGGTAGCAAGGACGTAGGTGGAACTTGGGTAGCTGGTTATGTGGATGAAAGTTGGGCACAGTTCAACAACACAAGCGGAATGTTTGAAGCTGCGGGTGTGGATGGAGGTCAGGTAAATTTCGCGGAGTTCCAAGCAGGCGCACAAACGGATAATAGTGGAAATTGCACGGGCGGTGACTGTGGTGGCTACGGATTTGCTTCGGCGAGTGCTGATTCGTTGACAGGCCAATTACGGGGGAATTCTGTAGGAGGGGGATTAGACGGATTACTAACATTTATGACAGGTCGAGACAGAGCGGTCAACGATTTTTGGAAGGCGGTCGCTGGCCCGCTGAACGGGAAAGACAACTGGGCTGGACCGAACGGAATGGGTGTACCTCAAGGTGCGGGCGACTGGAGAGCGGCTGTTCACGACTACAACTTCAGCACTAACGGGCCTATCAAAATCGGAATGTATTTCAATCCGACTTTATCGCCTGCTACATCGAAGGCCCTCATCCAAAGCAATATGCAATTGATGAAGACTGGGGGCTTTCAAGGTGCCAAGGAGAAGATGGTCTTTGGTCCCATAAACGCGTTTCAATGGTACGCGAACAGTTGGAAGTAGGGGTGTGCATTGTGAAATGTTGGAATAAGATCGCTGTCCTCCTGCTCACGGTCGCTGTTGTCCAAGGGAGTGCTCAGTCAGTAAAGACTCAGACGAGTGATTTCTGGACCGATCCATCTAGCGGCCTGATGTGGACGGGGAAAGACAGCGGTAGAGACGTGAGTTGGAAAGGTGCGGTGAGGTACTGCCGCGATCTCCGATTGGCCGGATACTCGGACTGGAGGTTGGCATCTCTCGAAGAACTGAAGGGTATTTATGACAAGAGTGTCAGTGCTCCCGGACTAGCTGGTCCTTCCAAGAAAGCGCGAGATTTTACCTGGCACGTTAAGGGGAATCTGTTCTTGACCGGCGATGTGTGGAGCAGTGAGCGCAGGAATGATGATCGCGGGAAGCCTTCGGGGTATGCGTGGTACTTCGACTTCAACGAAGGAGGATCGAAAAACGACCCGAGCGGCTGGCCTTATGCTGGGAGACGGGTGTTGTGCGTACGTGGTCCTCAGAAATAAAAATTCCCTCGCAGGCCGTCTGGGGGCAGCCTGTTCTGTATCTCTGAAAGCGCGCTGCCTACGGCATCGGAATTAGGGAGGACACGTCTCCCCCAGCCGGTAGCTGCGGAGCAACCTGCGGTTGCTGTGCAGTAACCAAATCCTGAAAAGCAGCGTCTAAAGAAAAAATGCTCTGGGCCGCACTTGCCCTGAGCGTGGCGCAACCAGCGCCCGGTGAACGCGCATGAGCCGACTCCCCATCGACGAATCGCGGAGGCTGTTTTCGTTTAGCCGCCCAGGCACGAGCGCGGCGCAGGCCGCGCAGCCTTGGTGGCGGGTGGCCTCGGTCCCGGAGAGATTTCCAAACCACGCTGAGGGTGCCCCCGGTCCCTCGCCTTTGGGGACCGGGGATGGAAGCGCCGCGCTGCCCAAACTGCTCCCAGTTGGGGTATTCTCGCAGTGTATGAAAGGCGAGCGCATCCGTTATCAGCAAACAGGGGAGTTTCACTTCCTCACCTTCAGCAGTTTCCGCCGTC
>Ga0209083_1002762_pt1 | contig 15950 bp, 10 predicted proteins | sample AM7aDNAmetaG_FD_184132 | JGI IMG/M metagenome (GOLD analysis project Ga0209083, IMG submission 184132) | Freshwater microbial communities from Finland to study Microbial Dark Matter (Phase II) - AM7a DNA metaG (SPAdes) (version 3) | ecosystem: Environmental > Aquatic > Freshwater > Lake ...
CTGACCGCCGTTCAGCACACTCAATTGGGAGCTGGTATTGGTGCCGCCGCCCTGGACAATGACGCCCCCCTGCCACATGAGCACGCCATTCCCACCCGAGACCGACAGATAGGAAGTGTCACTCAGATAGACCGTGCCGGTGCCGGCGGTGCCACTTTGGCCAAGATTGAAGTCGCTATAGCTGATGAGCCGTCCGCCGTTGGTCAGAACCAGGCTGTTGCCGGAACTCGTGGCACTGGCGCTGATCGTCACTCCGGGGACATTGGTCACCACGCCGCCGCTGATGACCAGCGTGTTGCCGGTCGCCACACCGCTCCCGACGGTCAGGTTAGCCCCGAGCAGATTCCAGGTCGCGCCAGCATTGACGTTGACCGTGTTGCTGTTTGCGCCAGAGCCGACAATGAGTGCGCCGCTCCACAGGTTGGCGTTGGTCACGGTCATTGTGTTGAAGTTGGCGCCGGCCGCATTGCCAACGGTGATCGCGGCGTTGGAGACGGTGCTGATCGCGCCAAGACCGCCGACATTGTAGGCGTTCGAGCTGCCGGCAACATTGACCACGCCGCCGAGCCACTGGCCGCCATTGCTGATGGCGAGCAGGTTGGAGTAACCGGTGCCCGCTGCGCCAATCGTCACGGTGGCCCCGGCGACGTTGGTGACGATGCCGCCGCTGATCGCCAGCGAGTTGCTCGTGGCGTTCGCCGAATTGCCGACGTTGATCGCACTGTTCAGCATGTTCCACGTTGTCCCGACCTGCACGGCAACAGTGTTGCTCGAGCCACCACCGGCGCCGACGGTCAGCCCGCCGCTAAACAGCGTGGCGTTGGTGGCGGTCATGGCGTCGTAGCCGGTCAGGTTGCCAACGGTGATCAAACCGTTGCTGACGAAGCTGGCCGCGCCTAGGCCACCCACATTGTAGGCGTTCGAGTTGCCAACAATCGTGACTACGCCGCCGAACCACTGGCCGCCATTGCTGATGGCGAGCAGGTTGGAGTAGCCGGCGCTCACTGTGCCAATCGTCACGGCGCCGCCGGCGACGTTGGTGACAATGCCGCCGTTGATCGTCAGCACATTGCCGACGGCGGTGTTGGCGCCGACGCTGATGGGCTGGGCGTTCACGTTCCAGAGGGTGTTGGTGAGGACCGTCACGGTGTTGCTCGACGCGTTGTTGCCAATGATGATCGCGCCGGTGCTGAGCAGGTTCGCGTTGGTGAGCGTCAGCGAGTTGTTGGCGGCACCGTTCAGGCCGACCGTAATGCTGCCATTGGAAACCGTGACCGCCGCGCCGAGGCCGCCGACGTTAAAGAAGTTATTGCTGGCACCGGCGGAGTTGCCGACGGTGAGGTTGCCGCCCGCAAAGCCGGCTCCGTTGCTCAGCGTCAATCCGTTGAAGGAGTCGCCCACGCCATTGCCGATGACGACCGCGCCGACGTTGGTGAGATTCGCGTTGTTGACGTTGAGAATGTTGAAGCTGCCGGCGTTGCCGATGGTGAGCGGTTGATTGTTGAGCTGCCAGATGCCGCCCTGGCCGATGCTGCTGGCGCTGGTGACCAGGCCCGTGATGCCCGAGAGGCCGTTGCCGATGGTCACTGGCCCGGCCGTGGCCAAGGTGCCACCGTTGTTGAGGCGAAGCACGCCATTGGTGCCGAGCCAGTTCAGCGTGGTGATACCGGCCAAAATCCCGCCGTTGTCGATCTGCAATCCACCGCCGTTGCCGAGGGTGAACGTGGTATTGAAGAGTGTTGCGTTGGTGAGGACCAGCCACGCCTGGCCACCGGTGCTGTTGGAAATCGCCAGCGTGCCAAGGGTGAAGGTCACAGCGCGATTCAGGATGTCCGTGTACGAACCGCTAGTCCCGGTGTTGTTGGTCAGGTAGGCATTATCGCCGGGATTGGCGCCGGGAGAATTCGCGGGCGTTGCCCACAAACTGCCATTCGTCCAAAAGCCCGACGCACCCGTGGCCGTGTTGGTCCACGTGTAATCGGTGGCGTGCGCGGACAAAGCGAACCCCAGCCAGGCCAACGCAATCGCCAGCCACCGCCCCGCCCCGCGCGGGTAACCCCGACTCAAAATTGTCCCGGGGCTACGCAATCCACACCTCGGGTTGGCGCCGGTTTCCCGCCGAAAATAGTTGGACAGGCGTCCCGCCTGTCGATTTGCCAGCCGTGGTAGGGCGAGCTGTCCCTAGCCCGCCGAATCCTAAATCGCGGACGGCTGGGACAGCCGTCCCTACCCATGACAACTCTGCGCCCCCCGCCGGAATCCCAGCGCCGGCGACAGGGCCGGCGCTGGGGATCTCCAAGGGCCACGCGCGACCGACCTCAGACTGAAGACTGGTGAGGTTGAGGCCCGAGCCGATCGCGTTGGTGGTACGACTCAACCATGGCTGGCTATGCGATCGAGAAATCGCAAGGTAGGTGCGGGTGAGCGCCAAACCAGGGTTGATATTTGTTGATTCTGCTGAAAAACCCTTGCTCCCCATCGACGCCGCCTGAAGGCTGGACACCCAACGCGCGGAACCTCGAAGAAACCGAGCGTTCGGTGTCCACGCTTTAGCGGGTCCGCGGGGGGGGGCAGCGGAATCAATGGTCAAGAAATAGCGAGATGACCGGATCACTCCACCGGCCACGCCAAAATCCAGCGTATGCCGACACCAAACCCCGCTTGGGCTTATCGTTTGTATTCCGAAACTGTTCACCGATTTTTCGCCTGTTCCGCCATCCAATCATCCGCAAAAATACGTCACAAAAAACCTGACATCTGTCCATTTTTTTTTGAAAAAACGTAGCTCGCATCATCGTGAACACGAACCCCACCAAATCTCACTTGAGAAAGTAGCATAAGCCGTTGGTCTTAGCAAAGAAATATTAATGAAAAAAATCGGTTAAATAAATCATTTCAACATTGATTAATTAAACCCTGATTAGGCTGACAAGTCAGCGCACTCTGCGATCGGATCAAACTTGCCCGCACGGTGCGCGATTGCGCACCCTCCATCACTGAACTTACCTCCGCTCTAACTCGGCCTTGATCGCAGCCAAGAGGTAGCTTGCAGGATTTGCGACTTCCAAGCCCTCCGCTGCCGCCGTAAGTTCGGAAACAGGTACTTTGCTGATGCCCACCACCTGCTGTGTTGCCACCCGCATGTTGATGGCGAACAGTGCCCCCTGATTACTCCGTCGCTCCCCCCGGCCACTTCGAATACGCGCACTGGGCTGCAGACTTTTCGATCTGGTCAGGAGTCATCCCAGCGGCTTTGAGGTGTTCCTTGGCCCACTCCGCTGGTTCGGCACCGATCCGCGCCCGCATATCCGCTACGCCCGCACGGGCCATCTTCAGCACGTCAGGAACTTCCAGCGCAAGACGGAAGGTAACGGCAGCCTCAAGGTTCTTGGGGTCACCTGCCGAAGCGGCGAGCAAGTCGTGCGCCAAACCTGCAACACTGTCGCCTCCGAGGTCAGCGTAGGCGTATGCCAGCGCCGCCCACAGGCGCATCTCCTTCCAAAAATAAACATCACTGCGGAAACCGTCCGGGTAATCAACCGCCTTAAAAATCGTCCCGCCTGAGTTTCCCCGCAAAAGCCGGCGCATCTCCGTGTGCCAGAGTTTCATGAACTCTTTTGAGAACGCCGGCCAGCGGAAACCCGCCGTGGTAATTCCGGCAACAGGAACCTTCGTCGGTTTGAAATTGCTCATTGGCACGATTGTCGCAAGGGACGGTGATTTGTCAATTCGCATCCCGCAACCCAAATCCTCGGCTCCCCACCGACGCCGCCTGAAGGCTGGACACCCAACGCGCAGAATCTCGAAGAAACCGGGAGTTCGTGTCCACGCTTTGGCGTGTCCGCCGGGTTTTTCAGCGGAATCAACTGCCGTTAGCTCACGGGCCAGGCCCCGGAACAGAGCCCACAGACCGCAGCCAGCCAATCCGTGATATTGGAGCACGGCGTGCGAGTGCAACCGGGCGACACCGCCCGCCCCATGTCAGGGGAGGAAGCGGGCTTTCTTCAGCTTGTCGGGCAGATAGGTGTCGAGGACAAAGTTCAGGCCGTGCTTGGCGAAGGCTTGTTGCTCGACGCGGACTCCCAGCTTGATCATCTGGTTCAAGGCGTCCTGCCATTCCTTGTGGTGGCGGATGAACGGATCGTTCTTGAGAGCATCGTTGGCACGTTTGATGTCGGCTTCCTCGAGCGGGTGCGTGGCGTCTTCAAGCTGGTAGTCGTGGATGTCCTGCGGGGTGACGCCGAGATAGTGCGCCTGTGGCACACAGAAAAACCGATTGATGTGCGCCGCTTGGCCGGAGCCGACCTTGAGGGTTCGATAGATGTTGCAGTAACCGTAGGGGTCGCCATCGGTGAAGGCCAGCACGGGCAAATGCTGGTCATCGGCGAGCCGGCGGATAAAGCGGCGGCACGCGCGGGTGGGGACGCCGCTCATTGAGATCAGGACGCACTGGGCGCGCTCGTAGTAACGATGATGCACCAAGCGCTGGAACAGCGATGCGGTCTCGATGGCGAGGATGAACTTGGCTTTGCTCGCCTCAAACCGCAGATGCTCGACGCGCGACGGGATGCTCCAGGCGCCGCTGCCGAGCTTCGTGCAGTCGATCCGGATGGGTTTGCCGGTGGCCGGGTCCTGGTCGATGACCACCAGCGGGCCGGTGACGTCGCCGCCGCGCTCCTCGGGAATGTAGCCGAGCTGTTCGCGGTTGATGGCGAGCATGGCTTCGATGTCGTCGAGGAGCGTGTCGCTTTCCGGTTGCTCATCGAACCGGCATTCGCCCCAGCTCTTGCTGTTGTAGTACACCTCGCGTTTGCCGGCGATGTCGTCCTTGTCCAGCAGGTCGTTCTTGGTCGTGGCCAGCAGGCGCATCGACTGGGCAAAAGTTTTGACGGTGTTGTACGACAAGGTGCGCGTGGCGGTGCGACCGAGAATCTCAAAGTGCCCCCGCTTGACGTCGTACTTCACGTTCTGCAACGAGCGGATCGGGAATTCCATCGACGGCTTGCGGTGTTTTTTGATGATGTCGGCATGGATTTCCTGCGCCACCGACACGATTTTCTGGGCCGCGGCTTTCTTGGACACGACGGTCGGTGCGGCGGGGGCGTTCTTGGTCTTGGGCATGGCGGGTCCTTTGGGGTCAGACGTCCAGGTGAGTTTTTTCCAGCATCTTTTTCAGGTTGCCGACGACCTTGTGTTCTTCCTTGTCGGTCAGATCGAGAATGTTTTTCAAGCCGAGGGCGAGGTGCGGGATGTAGAGTTCCATGTAGCTGCGTTTGCGGGCGGCTTCGAGTTCCCGATGGCGTTTGTGCAGGAACACCGCCAGCCGCCGGCCGCACTCCTGCAGGCCGAGCGTCAACTCGTCGATGATCTCGGCGTAGCTGGCGATGGCGTCTTTGCTTTCGCTGGTGAACGGCACCCAGACGCTCGCCAGATGCACGAGGACCAGGACCGGACCGATGGGCAGCGCGTCCTTGGGCTGGCTCAGGCCGTAGGATTTCCAGTTCACCCCGATCACCGCCCGGGTCATCGCGCAGGCACCGGCCTGGTAGAGCAACGGCACGCGGTTGGCAAACCGCAGGACGCGGACCGGTTCCTCGGCGCCGACCCCTTCGTTTTCCTGGGGGCGCGCGAACGCGAGACCGATCTCGATCTGGAACGGATTGCCGCGATACACCGCCGGTTCGCGCGTCACAGCGGTGAAGAAGTCGGCGGCAATCTCCTTTTGCAGGCCGGCGAGGATCTGCGCTTCGCCGATGGGCGACAGGCAGTCGGTCGGCGGCCGCATCAGCTTGGTTTCCTTGATCGCCTTGTACAATGCCTCGCTCTCGTGGTGGGCGATGCGGGTCGGGTTGGTTTTTGGGTCGATGCCGGCCCGGGTGCAGACGTCCAGGGCCGTCTGGGCGCTGACGCGCGAAAAATCGTTGGCCAAGGCCGCACGCACCGTCCGGCTTTCCGTGTCCTTGAGCATCTGCATCAACAAGCCGAGCTCCACACCGTGCGGGTGCGGCAGAATCTCATCGGGAATCTTCGGCATCTCGGTCACGGCGCGGCGGTAAGTGATGGCGGTGATTTCCGATTTGCCGGCCGCCGCTTCGGCTTTCGTTTGCAGCGCGAGCCGGTAGTGCAGCGTCAAGTGCGGGTTGACGATGGCGCATTGCTTCAGGAATTCGTCCACCGATTGTTTGGCGCGCTGGTAGGCAGCTTCCATCTCGATGGAGACCGAAGTGCCGTGTTTCGAGATGACCGGCGGACCATCCGGCTCGCCGACCGCGGTGACCGCTTGGAAAGTCGGCTCCCAATCCTGTTCCGTGTCACTGAGGATGGCCGGTTTGTTCTGTTTGGTGTCAATCTGCACCGCCATGGCATGCGCTTTCTTGGCGCCCTTGATTCGCGAGAGAATGCGCGTGGCGGCTCCGGTGGTGAGTTGACCGTACATGCCGGCGGCACTGATGCCGATGCCCTGCTGGCCGCGGGACATCCGCAACCGGTGAAATTTCGAGCCGTACAGCAGCTTGGCGAAAATTTTCGGAATCTGGTTCTTGACGATCCCCGGTCCGTTGTCGGTGACAGTGACGCGGAAACGGTTGTCGGCGATCTGTTCAAGTTCGACCGCGATCTCCGGCAGCACGCCGGCTTCCTCACAGGCGTCCAGCGAGTTGTCCACCGCCTCCTTGACCGCCGTCAGCAACGCCCGGCGTGGGCTGTCGAACCCCAGCAGGTGCCGGTTCTTGAGAAAGAATTCCGACACGGAAATGTCGCGCTGCTTGGTCGCCATGCTCTCGGCGGTTGCCGGTCCGCTACCTGTTCGTTTGGCCATGGTTCCTCAAAGAAAAGTTGCGCGATGCTAATGCAAGCGAAGGGGCGAGGCAAGTTTTCCCGGCGACAGTTTTCCCGGCAACGCGCGGTTCAGCAGCCTTCAGCATGGACAAAGTCCCGCCGTCCGCGGCCAGCAGCGTCCCCCGCGGGACGGCCCGATTCAACACGAGCAGGAATTGAAATTTGCCTGCCGTCGTGCTCCCCCGCCGTTGGCCGCCTGCCAGGCGATCGGCTCGGCAAATACACTGTGCGGGTCTTGGGCGCAGTCGACTTGATAGCGGGCGAAATCTGCCGGTGCATAGTTCTTGCCGCCCAGGCGCGCCAGCCGGCCACTCCCGGTTTCCCAGTAGCAGTGATGATCCAGGATCAACTTTTTCTCATCCACTGGATCGATGATCGAATAGATCGCGGCGCCCCGGGGTGCCTCGGAGAAAATATTATGCCGGATATAAACATTCCCCTTTTGCGTGTGGGGATCGATCCGCCAAATAAACACATGGTGCCCCATCGGTTGCGGGTAGATCAGACACATCCTGGCGATTCCAACGCGCAGGGGAATCGTTCATCGTGGGGATCAAGCGCCACGTCGTCGGCGCGGAGCAACTCCTGCAAGGCGCCGACCGCAATTTCAGGCAACTGTTGGCCGGCCCCCCGCGCCACCACCACCGCCAACCCGGCGGCGTGCCCCAGTTGCATCATCGTCCGCGACAACCGGCAGGAGGCCGCCGCGATATGCGAGAAGCTCGCGCCGCGACAGGCAATCGCGAGGTTGGAATATTCCCGCGGCAACAGGCAATCGTACGGCACACCGTATGGCTCAGACAATTCCCGGCAAAGGTGACCTTCCCCATGGACATCAAGCGCATGGTCCGCAAGTGTGATCCAGCGATCGGCATTCTTCTGACCCGAGCACCCGGACCGGACATCATTCTCCGTCAGCACATATTTGCCGACGAGCCGGGGACCTTCCCGGACTCCGGTGAACGGGAAAAGACTCTGCAGCCGGTACCGGTCAAACCCGTGTTCGCGCTGGAGCCAGCGCCAAAATTGATAAACGCGGATTTCACAGAGACGTCGGCCGGCCTGGTCGTCAAGCCGGTGAAACTCAATCCCTTCCATGACCGGCAGCAGGTTAAGGTTCAGATCGCCGCCCGGATACTCTGTGATGGAGACCGGCGCGCGCCATTCAACAGCGGGGACATGCGGCGGCAGCGGCTCGACCCTCGGGGAGGTCGTCGGGGTGGCACGCAGGCAAACCGTGACGCCATTCAACTGATCGAGGTGCGTCATCGGCGCGCTCGGCTCTTGATACAGCGAAACCGGTTCACACCCCAGATACGTTTGGCAACCGACCGCAGTCGCCAGCGGCAGTTGCGCAGTGGCGTCCACAAAGAAATCGGCCTGCACCCGCTCCTGCCGCCCGCCCGACTCAATGACAATGGCATGGATCCGCTCCCCGCTGGTTTCGGCGGCGATGAACGAAGATCCGCGTCGCCACTCGACGCAACGGGTCGCCTGCAACAGCTCCGCCAGAGCGGCGGCCAGCGCGTCCGGCTCGAAGGTGACTCGCAACCAGTTGTCCGGCGGAAGACCGCTGCGGCGGAGGCTGCGCTGGTAAGAGTGTTGTGGCTCGCACCGCGACCAGGCCCAGGGTTGGGCCGGCGTCCAGTGTTTAATGGTGCGACTGACACCGATCCTGTTGGGTTGGCAGGTCAAGACTCGGAATAGTTCGGCGGGAAAGCCCGGGCCGCCGATCCCGGGTTCCCAAGTGTTCACACCTCCAAGTGTACTGGTGCCACCGAGCATCGACCCGCGCTCAACAAGGCAAACGTGCAGCCCACGCCGAGACGCAGCAAGTGCCGCGCCGACCCCTCCGCTGCCACCCCCCACCACGCAAAGATCGTACGTCATCTTGGCCTGATTTCCTGCCCGCGAGGCAGAACCGTGCATTCGAGCACGTTCAAGTCAGCCACACCAACGCCAGAATGATGAGCGCACAAGCCCGGCGAAAAAGTTTTTCGTCGCAAAACGATGTTAATCCTTCGTGGTAATGTTATTGACCAAAATCGGCCACCTGAGAGCCTGTTTCAAAAGTCCTCCCCGGCGGACGACGCGAAGTCCAGAGGGTCCCGTGACTGCGGGACGCCCTCAATTTGCCAAGGAATCCGGCTGTCGGGCTGGCACGCCCAACGGGCTGCCAGCCGAATGCTCCGACATTCAAACCACGCTCTGCGGAAGAAACTACCGAATACGATGGGGAATATCAAGTGGCGCGAGAAGGCTTCTTTGGCAATTCACCGGAGTGAGATCGGCACGCGCTCGTCAGAGCATGGTCTGATTGCTCATGCGGGCGGTGTGGTCGGAATATCGATTTGTGCAAAGACTCTCGAAGGTGCTTCTCCGCCCATCTATTCTACAGGGAATGAAGTGGGCAACGGCCCGCCGTCGCAAAGATCTCCTTTCCGAAAAATTCATCCGCGATTTACATCAGCACATGTTCGATCAGACTTGGAAATGGGCTGGCCGGTTCCGCAAGTCCGACAAGAATACTGGCGTCCACTGGAGCACCATCCCAGAAGGAATTCGGAACCTTTGCGACGATGCGAAATATTGGGTTGAGCACAAAACGTATCCGCTAACGGAAATTGCCGTCCGCTTTCACCATCGACTTGTGTCGATCCATCCATTTCCCAACGGAAACGGACGTCACCGCCACTTGATGGCCGACTTGATCCGGGCTGAGCTCGGCGAGGGACGGTTTACTTGGGGGAGTGCCAATCTAAACCGAAGCACCCTCGGTAGCCACGTGTGGTCGCCGCCCGTACTCTGACTGCATGGTTTATTCGCTTGGCTTTCTCCGCTGCTGCCACAAATGGATCCGCTGCCCAATCCCTACGGTGACTTGGGAACCATCCATCCCCAAGGCAGCACCAGATCATCCGTGTCCAGCGGACGCGCTTGGCCGCCATGCAATACTACGCCGCGGACGAGTGATGCCTTGCGCTTCAACGAATCACGGAAAGCGCGAATCCCGATGGTGTCACTGGTGGTCACCTGGCTGCCAGCCTTGATCTCCAAGGCCACAAATTTCCCGTCCTGCTCCAAGATGAAATCCACTTCGTGTCCCGTCCGGTCCCGCCAGTAATGCAGTTGACGCCGTTGGGAATCGAGCGCGCGCCACGTTTCGAGGGTTTGAAACAGTGCTTGTTCCAACCAAGCACCCGCATCCAGACGCTGTGCGAGATCTGCGGACGACTTGATTCCGGCGAGCCAAGCCGCGAGACCGCAGTCCGTCCAGAGCAACTTCGGGGCTTTGACGAGCGCGACCGATGGATTGGTTGCCAGCGGGCGAATGCGTGTGATCAGGCAGCCGGTCTCTAACAGATTCAGATATCGGTGTGCCGTCGGGTGACTCAGTGCGGCGTCGCGGGCCAGGTTGGCCTGGTTCAGCAGCTTGGCGGTTCGTTGGGCCGTCAATGCCATAACGCGTTGAAAATCCGGCAGGCTGGCCACTGCGCTCAACTGGCGCAAATCACGTTCCAAGTAAGTCTGCACGTACGCGCCAAACCACAAGCCACGATCCGCTTCGGAATCAATCTGCAACGCGGGTGGGAATCCGCCGCGCAGCAACCAAGTGGTCCAGTCGCCCGATTCGGCCGGCCATTCACGCCAGTCAAAATCTGCGGCAAACAACCGGTCCAACGGCAGCAAAGCATCCTTGCGCTCTTGCCATTCCGTCGGACAGAACGGGGGCAGCTCCAGATAGATCGCCCGGCCCGCCAAGGTGTCTGCCACGTGTTTCATCAGTAACAGATTGGCCGAGCCGGTTAAAATGAAGTCACCCGCTCGCCGGTGGGTGTCGACTGCGCGTTTGACCGCCAATAAGAGCTGCGGATCCCGTTGGACCTCATCCAAGATGACGGGGCGGGTGGCGAGCAGCGAGTCGGGATTGCGCTCGACCTGATCAAGCACGCCCACATCATCGAGAGTGAAATAAGACCGGGCTGGCATCAGTGCTCGTGTTAGCGTCGTTTTCCCCGTCTGGCGTGCGCCAGTCAGCACACTCACCGGTAAAACCCGGAGCGCGGCTTGGAGATTGCGTTGAAACCAGCGGGGTTTGATGCTGTCCATGTAGTGAACTAAATCATTTCACGTGATGAAATACAATTAAATTTTTGAATATTGCACTCTAGCGAATTCCCGAACTCGCTGACTGAGGTTAAAATAAGAGCTCTGTCACAGGCATTCCGGACGAGTGCCATCGGTTGCCACCGTTCACCCTTGTAGGCGCCACCACCCTGCAAGGGTTGGTGTCGGCGCCGCTGCGGTCTCGGTTCCGCCAGATCCTCGAACTGCAACCCTATGCCGTCGCCGATCTGCAACGCATCGTGAGTGGCGCGGCAACCAAGCTGGCGTTCACACTGCCCCCTGGTTGTTTTCTACGACGCCCCAGCGCTGGTTAATGGTCCCGCGTTTCGGAGCGCGCGGTAGCCACGGAATCGGACTACTCGTGGGTGGGAGTGCCTGCGCCAGCTTCCGCAACTGCGGTTCTGCAACCCCCGCGCGCGCCAGCAATACACCCATCCGTCGGATCGTTCCCTTGTCACCGTAGTCCAATGTGCAACGGACCAGTTCCGCTGCGCGCACCCGTTGCGCTTTCAGTTCCTGGCGGATCCACTCATAGCCACGCGGGATGCCGTTGAACCGCGACCAGTCGTACACCGCGTCCACCAGCGTCCGGGCCCGCGACGCATACACCACCGTCACTCCTTCGGGCGTTTGAAAGGTTTCGGTCGCACCTAACCGCTCGTCTGCGACCTGAATCAACATCAACGTCACGCTCCCAACCCGCCGTTCGCCAGAGAGCCGGTTGTTGTAGGCATACAGCCGGTTCGGCACCTGTTCATCCAAGCCATATCGGTTAAAGGCGTTGGGACCGCAGACCTGATATCTTCCGCCGACAGTCGCCATCAACGCATCCAGCGCGAGGAATTCGCCGGGACTCCACTTGCCTCCCAACGGAAGATTGGGCGGCATCAGGTACACACCGCGCCAGACACGGGTAATCATCCCCGCCTGCGACAGCCGACTCAATACTTTGCGTTCCTGGCGCGCATTTAAACTTAACGATTCACGCAAATCGCCCATCTTGATCACGCGCAGTTTCCGCATTTGCGTGTAGGCGAGTACCTGGGCTTCCTGCCGTCCAATCTGGGTTTTCACAACTGCATTCTATTTCTTTGATAATCCCCTGACAAGGGATTTATGCACTAATACAATACAACCACAGAATGGCCCACCCGCCTCTGCAATGACCGTCAGCAACAGGTAGGCACGATGCAGGGGCGCCACTGGCTTGGATGTCGGCGATCAGGTTCGCGTGGAACTCGTGGCGACCGATGTCGAGCAGAGCTTCATTGACTTCAGAACCCTCAGACGCACAAGCACCAGTCTGATTACGTGCGCGGCGTGCCTGGACCCGGCATTGTCGTGAGGTTGCCCCCACGCCACAGCAGTTGCTGATGATCGCTAACGCCCTACGCTTGGCCGGCAAAGAAGTCCACGCATCGTGTACACTTTTCCTGGCCTTTAGTGGCTTGCGGATTAACGAGGCTTTGCCGTTAGATTGGGAGACCGTGGACCGCCGCGGTGAGATCATTCATGTGAAACGGTGCTTAAACATATTATTACTACGTAATATATATGTTAAAACATATTGTATTCACAATAATAATATGGCATAAGATATTATTATGAATACTAAATTCAGGAGTCTTTTGGTTGACCAGCTCTCAAATCGACTGAAGGGCATTGACCGTAAAGAACTGCGCGAGCCTCCGACCAAGGGGTGGATTCGTTCGATCCGTGAAGCCCTGTCGATGAGCGCGGGCCAATTGGCAAAACGGGTCGGAGTTGCACAGCCCAATATTACGGAGTGGGAACGGCGCGAAATGGATGGCACAATTACACTGAAGAGCATGCGCCGCGTGGCGGAAGCGATGCAATGCGATTTGGTCTATGCACTGGTTCCAAAGAAACCAATCAACAGCATCTTGGAAGAGCGCGCCAAGCAGGTTGCCGCTGGTTCGCTTGAGCAGGTTGCCCGGTCAATGCGGCTGGAGGATCAGGAGACTTCAGTGGCTCATCGGGCGCGACTGGCACAACAACTTGTTCGGCGGTTGCTCGAAGAAACTCCAAAGCGTCTTTGGGATGCCTGAACCATCGGAGCTGATATGAATTTTAACTATCCAGAAGGCGCAACCCCCATTGACGCTGACGAAGCCTTGGGCTTAATTCCACCGCATATCACATTGCAGGGAGAACTGAACGAGTGGGAGGAGCAAAATATTCTACAGGGAATGAAGTGGGCAACGGCCCGCCGGCGCAAAGGTCTCCTTTCTGAAAAATTCATCCGCGATTTGCATCGGCACATGTTCGATCAGACTTGGAAATGGGCTGGCCAGTTCCGCAAGTCCGACAAGAATATTGGCGCCCACTGGAGCACCATCCCAGAAGGAATTAAGAACCTATGCGATGATGCGAAGTACTGGATCAAGAATAAAACATATCCAGTAACGGAAATCGCTGTCCGCTTTCACCATCGACTGGTGTCGATCCATCCATTTCCCAATGGAAACGGTCGGCATAGTCGGTTGATGGCCGACTTGATCCGGGCTGCACTCGGCGAGGGGCGTTTTTCTTGGGGTAGTGCCAATCTAACGATAGCGAGCACTGAGCGTCACCGATACATTGATGCGTTGAAGACCGCCGACGCGGGCAATATCAAACCGCTAATCGACTTTGCCTGTAATTGAGCGTCGATTGGAGCGCTTATCCGCCAGACCAAATCAGATTACACGATTGTCTTTCCGGTGAAGTCGTCGAAGAAGTGAATTTTTTCGCAACGGACAAATGAAACAACAGTACAGTTCGTGTCGAAGGAACAACGGCTGCGCCAGAGGTGTTGGCAATATGAAAGGTGAGTTTGCATAGTACCGGGTGAGGTCCTGGCGCGGCCGTGTAGAACGTTCATGAAACGGGCTGGCGGCTACGACGGCGGCGACGCGCCCCCCAGAGAGTCACGCCGCCAGCCAGCCACATCAACAGCACATTGGGTTCGGGAATGACCGCGAGCGATTGGTTGAACATCACGCCGCTCAACAGGACCTGATTGCCCACGATGGACACCCGCGCCTGACTCGCATCCCAACCGCCGCCGCCGAGGATCATGGCATTCGTCAAACTCGCCGCCGGTGCCGCCCCATTAAATTGAAATAAAACAAAGCTGTCCGTCAGCACCCCACTGCCCTGCCATTGCGCCAGTGCCGCCACCCCGGGTTCGGCACCCAGTTGCAACGTCCACTGATTCGAACCGAAATAATTCAGCCCGTTCAATGTGGTCACGGTCACCTGATCCGTCGCCGTCATTCCCAACTCCCAATCGTACACAAAGCCATTCGACAGATTCAAACTGCTAACTGTCAACAACCCGGCCCCACCCTGACCAGGCGACAAGATCGCCCCGCTGCCCAGCGTCAATGCGCTGGCAAAGACCCCCGTTCCGCCCACAGTGGCGCCACTGCTCACAAACACACTGGTATTACTGAGCGTGGCTCCCAGCAAGAATGTCCCGGCATTCACCGTCAAGGCCCCGCTGAAACTGCTATTTCCGCTCAACCGCAGCGTGCCGGCGCCGGTTTTGATCAGCCCGCTGCCGCTCGTCCCGCTGATCGCACCGGTCATGTCCACGTCCACAAACGCACTGCCATTGTCCACCTGAATCGTGCGAACCCCGCCATTTAGATCGAGCGCATTCATAAACTTGACCGTGCTATCGGCCTGGCTCGAACTGAATTGCAGAGTGCTGCCGTTCGGCACAAAGCTACTCGCGCCCCAAGCCAATGTCCCACCGGCCCCGCCCAGATTGACCGTCAACGTCCCGCCCTTGGCCGAGAAACCACCGCTACCAGCCCACTGGATTGAGCCACCACCCGTCCCCAAACTGCGGTTCAAGGTCATTGGAGCACTGCTTTCCAACACGCCATTGGTAAAGATCAGCTTGCTATTCGGCGACAACCCGCTGGCGGAAACGCGCAGGATGCCACCAGCAATCGTTGTGCTCTGCGTGTAGACGTTGTTCCCTGTTAACTCCAAGGCGTTGGGCCCGGTCTTGAGCAACCCCGAGCCATAGCTGTCGAACGTGATGTTGCCCGCGGCAACAATGTCAGCATTGCTCGCATTGAACGTCCCGCCCTGGGCGCCCGCGATCAGCAGCGGCAGATTGATCGTCTGGATATTGGAACTCAAGTTCACCACGTCGCCCTGGAGCGTTACCGTGTTGGCGCCAGCCAGCGCGCTGTTGAGCGTGAACGCTCCCGCCCCATTGGTAAATGTGATCCCCACAAACTGGGCATTCACCAGATTGTTCGTCGTGTTTAATTGGGAATTCCCCAGGAAAATCGCAATCCCATTCGTCGGCACGACATTGCCCGCCCAGTTCCCTGGGTCCGACCAGAGCGCGCTATTGGCCCCGAGCCAGCCAATGCCCTGCCCGGCAATCGTCAGCGTGACCCACCCGCCGTTCGTCCCGAACGTATACAACCGGTTACCGGTCTGCGTGGCCGGATCAATGAGCAAATTCGTGGTGCCGCTGCCCTGGATCAACCCGGCGTAACTGATCAGCTTATACGTTCCCAACCGATCAAACGTCGTCGTCGTCCCTTCCTGATATAAGCGGAACTCGCCCCCGTTGATGGTCAACCCGTTGGTCGCCGTCACGAAGAGCTGATCATTGGCCAGCCCGTTAAACTCGTAGTTGAACAGACTGCCGTTGCTCACGGTCAAGCTGGTCAGCGTCAGCGACCCGACGCTGCTCCCGGGCGCCAGAATCCCGCCGCTGCTGACTGTCACATGCCCGACCGTCCCGCCGTTGCCAGCCAACGTCGCCCCACTGGCCACCGTCACCAGACCGGTCGTGACCAACTGCCCCGTCACCTTCAGCGTGCCGTTGCTGATCAGCGTCGCCCCGGTATAGGTGTTGGCCCCGCTCAGCGTCAGGGTCCCACCGGTTGTCTTGGTCAACCCAACAGTTCCAGCCAGCACCGCCGCCACGGTCCCGGCCTGACCGTCGTAGT
>Ga0209083_1002763_pt1 | contig 15946 bp, 18 predicted proteins | sample AM7aDNAmetaG_FD_184132 | JGI IMG/M metagenome (GOLD analysis project Ga0209083, IMG submission 184132) | Freshwater microbial communities from Finland to study Microbial Dark Matter (Phase II) - AM7a DNA metaG (SPAdes) (version 3) | ecosystem: Environmental > Aquatic > Freshwater > Lake ...
GCTTAGCGGTAGCTATCGAAGTATGACCAAAAAAAGATGATCATAGATGAAGAAATGGACGCGATGAGCGCGGAAAACGCACTATTCTCGGAAATTCCTCCTCAAATGCAAGTAAATAGGAATTCTCTGGTGTTTCATTTAATTTTTCTAAATCTTCAGAGAAGTGATAATTTGCATGATGAAGATAAAAGCGAATTAAGTTCCACCCATCCCATTCTACTGTGACTCCTTGACCTTCTCTAATGGGAAATAGGTCAAGATAGTTCTCAAGAGTCAAATTTCCCTCTCGTGCCAAATCAACTAAACAAATCCTTACTTGGTTTCGAAGGTTCTTCTCATTAAATGCTTCTGGACGCTGTATTCTGCGAAGATCTTTTGTATTCAATTGACTAGATAATTCATTTGCCACGGTAGATGCAATTATCAAAGCCTTCTTCGAATGGGTTCGAACAATATTCTGATAAAGATTGTAAAGTTTCGGTGATGCACCTTCTCTCCTGCCGTCGGGGTATAGAGCTAGATAATCGCGTCTCTCCAATATACATCTGAAGAGGGAATATCGCGGATTTTTCTCTTCAGAACCAATCAACATCAGTATATCCTTTTCTAATCCATTAATTTTAGCTTCCCACATGAAACGAATAGCAAAATTGGGAATCTCTTCGATCTGGCATTCAGGAGACGCACCAGAGTTACTAAATCGCCATAAATACAAAGTTATTTCTTCTGTACGCAAGATGGCATGATTTTTTGAAATATTATTAAAAATCTTTAAAATTCTGTTAAAAAACTCTTTGCTCCCACCTTTCTTCCCCAGCGTTTCGTATTGCGCTAAATTGATTTTCCCATTGCCTTCCTCCACAATTCCACGAACTAATTCTAACCAAAAATCTGTTGAGGTACTTTGAAATACAGCCAATCTACCTTCGAGGAGCATCAAGCCTCGTGGCAAATAATGAATTGCAAAAAGGCATAAAGGACATATATGTGGCGACTGAGATGCCGCAGGAAGCGCCTGGGCATCATTTCCCAAACTACCAGCTAATGGAAACCAATCTCTGCCAATCCACTTCTCATCATTAGCATTTTTCCCATTTTCTATGATGGCTTTCTTGCACACATCACTGAAATTGAAATTCGTTTGACAACCACAGGCCCAACATCTCGGCCCATTTTCAGACTTGCCAATCTCAGATAGCAAACCATTAAGAATACTTGTATAAATCTTCACGTTAATTTCTGAAGGTCCTTTGCCTTTCTTGAAACCGTAAGATGGCTGAAATAGTGGATTATTTGTACCGAAGACTTGAGTAAACGCTTTTAATTTTGAATTTAGATCGGCTAAATGAGTGCCGTCTCCATGTACTGATTTGATATGGGCTAATGTGAGTTGGCTAATATCGTCGATCTCTGGCCTCACTAGAGAACAGATCACGCCAAGTCCGGTATCCACAAAAGGATTTCCAGTAAGTCCAATCTTCATGTCTTCATCCATTAGATGGGCCACCTCATAGTTGGGTTACTTACAATACGATAAAGCTTTCTGACAAATATTTGTAGGCTATTCAATGCATGCAATTTCGCGTTTATTCATCATCCGAAACTTATTGCTGCTCCGCCACCTCCCGCACCCGGTCTCGTATCTCAAACCACTATCTCGTACATCCCGTTCCCGAATGTGGCCATCTTCCCCACATGGATGAGCCTTCCCAGCTCCAGAAGCGCCATGATCTCCTGAGGAAATTCTCCTTGGTAGGTTATCTCCCCCGCGAAGAATGGTGGAAGATGCTGCTTTTTCATACTCTGCTTATGGAAGTATCTCTCCGCTCTGATCTCCTCTGTCTTGGCTCTCACTATGCTTACGGATCGGCATGCACCGAGCAAAGCAAGCACCTGTTCGTTATCATACAGCATTCCAGAGCCGTAGAACTCCGCCAGGGCATTGGCCCGGAAGAGCATCTTGGACATCAAGCCCCGGAAGCTGGGGGCCGCCGTGAACCTGTCGTCCTCCTTTATCTGCGCAGGGGTGAGAAAGCGTATTGTGAGGTCGCCTCTATGTTCCGCAGAGCCTTTGAGCATCTCCTGGTAGCTCAGAGAAATGGCCCTGTTGAATACCGTATCTCCTGAGAAAATGTTATTGCGGGTCCCATATCCGATGGAGTCCACGGTCTCTATGTGAAACTTGCCGTAACCCAGGCGGTATCCTTTGCTCATTCCGCTCTCGCCCAAATTTCTCAGCGCCAGCAGGAAATAGGGCAGATACTCAACACCCCGTCCGATAAGGGTGAATCTGAAATCGGTTGCCGATCCGGCAGAATGCCTTCCTGAAATGGGCGGATCGAAGACAAATGGCCGGGGAATATCACTCTGCTTTCGCAGCACATTTACGCCTTCCGGAGGGCTGCTGTTAAAAAAATAATCATAAACGCAGAACTTCTGAAGTGGGCATGCCTCACAGACTCCGGGCTCTTGCCCGCCTGCTCCGGGCCGCTGGGTGCAGACCAAAGAACGCAGATGGGCACCAAAGCCGCTACGCAGGGTGTTTCCTGACCAGCGGGAGAGGTCGGCGTCTGAGTCGAATTTAATTCTGGCTTCGAACTGAGATAGCGATAGGTCACCCATGGCAAATAGATGAATCGAATAGTGCAAAAATGTTGCGATGAGACTGCCATAAATACTTCTGGGTCAAGCCACTATCATCGGGAGGAACGTTACGATTTATTGATTTGAACTAATCGGAAATTCCGATATGTTGGTTTCAGCCCTCAGTTCCCTTTTCATCAGGATAAGCCTTGCAATTACTATTCGACGGCCTTTCATGAGCTGACACACTGGACCTTTCAGTTCCCTTTTCATCGGGATGGGCCTTGCAATTAAGGGCTCGGCAATTTTCATCAGCACCCCTAACATAGACTTTCAGTTCCCTTTTCATCGGGATGGGCCTTGCAATACCCTACCAGCTACCGGATTGGCGGCGGTTATTCTTAACCTCTTTCAGTTCCCTTTTCATCGGGATGGGCCTTGCAATATGTGGCTGGAATGCGTTCGCTGCGGTGAGATCACAGCTTTCAGTTCCCTTTTCATCGGGATGGGCCTTGCAATGGCCTGGTAGTCCTGGCAGGTGCCGCAGATGTGATCCTTTCAGTTCCCTTTTCATCGGGATGGGCCTTGCAATGCATATCACAGACCTGAGTCCAGGCCCGGGCGATGTCTTTCAGTTCCCTTTTCATCGGGATGGGCCTTGCAATTTGAGATTATTAATCATTGCGTCTATTTCAAAACCTTTAGCTTTCAGTTCCCTTTTCATCGGGATGGGCCTTGCAATGGAAGACATTCAAGCAGGTCAGCAACCTGCTTCATGCTTTCAGTTCCCTTTTCATCGGGATGGGCCTTGCAATTGCGGCGACGCTCCGATCAAGGTCCGGTACCAAGATTACTTTCAGTTCCCTTTTCATCGGGATGGGCCTTGCAATCATCGTCACCCCTGGCATAGCTACTCTCCTGGAGAACACTTTCAGTTCCCTTTTCATCGGGATGGGCCTTGCAATCCACCCCAGGACAGCACAGGGCCGATGTGGCGGAAGTTGCTTTCAGTTCCCTTTTCATCGGGATGGGCCTTGCAATTCAATGGTACGTATTCAATCTATCGTACAACAGATATCTTTCAGTTCCCTTTTCATCGGGATGGGCCTTGCAATATAAATTATGTCAGCCTCATAACAATCTACAACAGCCTTTCAGTTCCCTTTTCATCGGGATGGGCCTTGCAATAGCAATAATATGACACAATGCTATCCGTTCTTCATTTTCTTTCAGTTCCCTTTTCATCGGGATGGGCCTTGCAATAAAACCAACCAAAGAAGGCATAAAAAGCGGCATAAATCTTTCAGTTCCCTTTTCATCGGGATGGGCCTTGCAATTCGAGGAGAAGCCGGGCCTCTTCCTCAATCTCTTCCTCTTTCAGTTCCCTTTTCATCGGGATGGGCCTTGCAATTTTTTTGATATGTTTTTCTACATATTCTGATAACTTCTTTCAGTTCCCTTTTCATCGGGATGGGCCTTGCAATTTTTTCGCCGCACTTCGGGCATTCAGCCCACTTAGTCTTTCAGTTCCCTTTTCATCGGGATGGGCCTTGCAATTTTGGCGCGTTCCCCCCGGTCGCTCCTTTAACAATCAACTTTCAGTTCCCTTTTCATCGGGATGGGCCTTGTAATTTAAAACGGATAGCGAACTACTGTTCGTTATCGCGATCTTTCAGTTCCCTTTTCATCGGGATGGGCCTTGCAATGCGAGGTTGCCCATAGGATGTTTGCGGTCGAACTCACTTTCAGTTCCCTTTTCATCGGGATGGGCCTTGCAATAAGGTTTGCCGGGATAACGGCTTCGTTCGGGTGGAGAACTTTCAGTTCCCTTTTCATCGGGATGGGCCTTGCAATTCTGCGAAGGCGGCGAGCTTGGACTGACTCATGATTTCTTTCAGTTCCCTTTTCATCGGGATGGGCCTTGCAATCTACAACCTATTCCAGCCGTGGTTCCGGGATGCGCTCCTTTCAGTTCCCTTTTCATCGGGATGGGCCTTGCAATACATTATCCCAGGGATTCTCGATGCCTCGGTAGACAATCTTTCAGTTCCCTTTTCATCGGGATGGGCCTTGCAATTGAAATGTTGGGGCATGTGACGCACCGGCAGGGGGAAGACTTTCAGTTCCCTTTTCATCGGGATGGGCCTTGCAATGGCCCTTAAAAGGAGTTGATTTGGCTTAAATCTTGTGCCTGAATGGTCCTTTCAGATGGAGCCTATTCGCCAGCCCTTCGGATGCAACGGGGTATATAAACTCTGGCGAAAAGCCCATTACGATCAATATCAGAAAATCAAATTTAACCTTCTTTGAAAGAAGAGTGCAAAGCTCACCAATTCTTCGCGGCTGAGGCTTACTCCTCCTTATCTACCCGCAGTTTCTCCACTATCTCCACACCAAGCCTATATCCGCTCAATATCCATCGCCTGCCCGGATCTTCTTGAAGCCAGCCAGCATGATGCACCCCAGCAAGGCGCAGTGCAGCCTCCCTAGATCTCGCCCGCCCACGCGTTCCGCACGCATGCTCGCGCGCGTCCGCGTGCCCGGAGCCGCACTCGCAGGGACGGCGATCTGGGGATGGCCAATTGAGGATATCCGGGGAAAAACACAAGAAGAGCCCTTCTCAAGCCCGAGAAAATTGCAGGCAACAACAAGTGCATATTCTTGATATTAGATAAACAGAATAATTAAAATGAAGACAAAAAAGACTAAGTGCTGCTGGATTCGAAGAGAAAATACATCACACGCTGCCCTTCAAAACTCCAGGTTGTCGAACTTTTCCAGCTCTTTCGGCGTGAAGAACTCGGACCAATCAGCGGCGCAAACTTTCAATATGGATCTGCCGCCTCGGATATCCTTTTCGGTATGCACAAGTCCTTCCTTTTCGAGTCTTTTAACTGAGCCGTATACCTTTCCGCTCGACCAGCCTATCTCTTTCGCCAGCTCATAAATGCTATGTCCGGGCTTTTTGTTGATTACTTTGTAAAGATCGTAATCGGTATCAAGACCTTCTGTAATTCGAGCATCTATTGCTGCCACAGGCTTCGTCTCAACTCTTGCGCTCAATTCCGATCCACCACTTTGTCCAGGTAGGTATGTATTGCATAAATACCGATAGGGCGTTGCGCGAACTCATCGCCCTCGGATACATAAAGAAACATCCCACAGGCAGCGAGACTATGTATGAGCTCGATGAGAGAGGATTTGAGACATGCCGGAAGATCAGAGAGCAGAGAACTGCTCGCTGAGCCATGCATACCGTTTTTGAGTTTCTTGTTTCCAGAATATGGCCGTCAAAATCTAATGTTCAAGGGCGTAACTCAGGAAAAACCACATGATCCCTATTTTCAAATCGCATCTTCAGCCGAATCATCGCCATCTCATCTTCGCCAAATCTCCATCCCTGCCCGATCCTCTTGAAGCCAGCCAGCATGATGCACCCCAGCACGGCGCAGAGCTGCTCCGCCCAGGCCTCGCCCGCCCTTGCGTCCCGCAAGCATGCTTGCGTGCGCCCGTTCCCAGACAAGCGGCATCCATGTCCGGACGCTTAAACGAACATCGCCAAATGCCGGCTGGCAGATAGGCAAGTTCGTATCGGATTATTGCGAGACGGATTTAAATCGAATGAAATCCTGTTCTTCTCTGTGATAACCAAAGCGGTTTATGAGAATGGGGTTCTCAGGCCTCTTGAGAAGCTGAGCCTGCGGCAGGGGGATGAAGTCGAGATCTAAATAAAAGACGCCGTTCTCAGAACCAGTGGCATCATCAAACTCGATCCAGGGACTGCAAGAGAGATTGCAGATGGCGATGAGTTTTCCCTGCTGTAAGATAAATGCTGGAGAATGTGCCGAACGGCAGCAAGATATTCATAGATTCAAATATATTTATCTACCATTTTCTGGAAGCCCTCTTGGATGAGGTCGGAGTAAGTTCTCAAACCTCAATCTCGTACATCCCGTTCCCAAAGGTAGCCATCTCACCCGCGAAGAATGGTGAAAGATGCTGCTTTTCATACTCTGCTTATGGAAGTATCTCTCTTTGAGTCAAGCTGCTGAGAACCATTCTTCTCGACAGATCCCAGCTTCATCTAAAACAGTGTCCAGCAAAGAGGGGTCTATCTCTTCACCATGATGAGGATTTGGTATACGTGCTGTTACCATGCCTCGTTTCATGTAGGCGTGTTTCCCACCAGGATACGGGCCATCAAATCCCAGCTTTCTTAATCGCCCAATTAGCTCACGTCGCGATACTGGTGTTAATCTAGACACCTGCGATAGGCTCCGCTGATGCTTCTATGGCCTGGTTATCCATCGATGGAATTGTCAACCCTAATCTCAAGCGTAAGGCTATCCAACCTTCAATAACCTCGACAAGCTCGGTACGTGCTCCTTCGATAGTCTTGCCCGTAGCCCAAACACCTTGAAGACCAGGGACGGTAGCAACATACTCGCCGTTATCCAGGATCTTATATTTGGCTTTGGATAGTGCCGCCGTAATATATTCAGCAAACATGTCAAGATCCTATATGCCTTGAAGGGATTTAACATTATTCACCATTTTGCTGGGCGGCTTCGGGCCTCGCTTGTATCCATGTGGAAAAGCTCTTAGCTTCATCCTCTTCGGCATGATCTGCAAATATCAAAGTGCAAAGCGTGACTCTCTGAGTGATATTCGAGATATTGCCACTAACGACTAGGATTTCGAGCAAGTGGATTGGATCACGGTCTGGAAACCCTCCTGGGTGGGATCGTAGCAAAATCACCCGCGCCATCCGTCCGGGCTCCTGCGCGCGCCCGCGGCCTCGATAGTTTGTAACCACTTGGTATCGATCAATAAGTCCAGGGAAGCGGAAGCGTGCCCGCTCAGTAAGCAGCTAGGCATTTAATTTAGAATAAGTGATAAAATATTTTCTAGATAATTGGTAGAATAAATTCAATTATATCTCCAAAAAGGAAAGACGAAGGCCGGAACACCGGCCAAATCCCATCGGACTACTTAGCCTTAGCCTGGAACTTCCTGTAGAGGTCCATCTCCACACCGGTAGGCTGGACTATCTTCAGAGCCGCATCGAAGTGCTTCTTTTCTATCTTGTTGTCGCAGAACGTAGCATCATCCTTGCATGATCCATTCTGTACATATTCGCGGATGGCCAGCATCACTGCCTCGTTGACGACCGCTCCCAGGTCTGCCCCGGAGTATTTGTCTGTCAACTTGGCCAGCTCCTCCACTTTGACATCGTCTGCGAGAGGCTTCTTGGCCATATGGATCTTCAGGATCTGCTGGCGAGCCTGCTCATCAGGCAGGCCGATCTCGACAAGCCGATCGAATCGGCCGGGACGCAGCAATGCCGGATCGATAATATCCGGCCTGTTAGTGGCCGCGATCACCATCACGCTGTTCAGGGATTCCAGCCCGTCCAGCTCCGTCAGGATCTGAGATATCACGCGTTCAGTGACATGCGAGTCGCTATTCGACCCGCCCCTGGCTGGTGCAATGGAGTCGATCTCATCCAGGAAGACCACGGACGGCGCCGCCTGTCTTGCCTTGCGGAATGTCTCACGCACAGCCTTCTCGGATTCGCCAACCCACTTGCTCAGGAACTCCGGCCCCTTGATGCTGATGAAATTGGCCTGGCTCTCCGTGGCTACGGCCTTGGCGAGCATGGTCTTGCCTGTGCCGGGCGGCCCGTAGAGCAGAATGCCGCGAGGGGCCTTGGCATCCATATACTCGAAGAGCTTGGCGTAGGTCAGAGGCCACTCTACAGACTCTATCAACTGCTGCTTGACGTCCGCAAGGCCACCGATATCGTCCCAATGCACATTGGGCGATTCCACCATGACCTCACGCATGGCAGATGGGTCCATTTCGCGCAATGCCGCCAGGAAGTCGTCGTTGTTAACCTCGATCTTGTTGAGGGTCTCGACTGGTATGGATTCAACCTCCAGATCAATTTCAGGCAGCACGCGGCGGATAGCGCGGATGGCAGCTTCGCGGGCGAGCGCGGCCAGGTCAGCGCCGACGAAGCCGTGCGTTACATCGGCCAGCTTCTCCTGGTTCACGTCCTTGGAAAGAGGCATGCCTCTGGTATGGATCTGCAAGACCTCCAGCCGGGATTGTCTGTTGGGAACACCGATCTCTATCTCCCGGTCAAATCTGCCCGGGCGGCGCAGCGCCGGGTCAATGGAGTCTGGCCGGTTCGTAGCAGCGATGACCACCACTTTTCCCCGCGTCTCCATGCCGTCCATGAGGGCCAGCATCTGGGCCACGACCCGCCGCTCCACCTCGCCTGTCACCTCTTCTCTCTTGGGCGCAATGGAGTCAATCTCATCGATGAGGATGATGGATGGGGCGTTCTCCTCAGCAGTCTTGAAGAGCTGGCGCAGCTTCTCCTCGGACTCGCCGTAGTACTTGGACATGATCTCCGGGCCGCTCAGGGTCTGGAAGTGAGCATTGGTCTCGGATGCCAGGGCTTTGGCGAGCAATGTCTTGCCCGTGCCGGGCGGCCCGTAGAGCAGAACGCCTTTGGGGGCCTCTACACCCAGACGCTCGAAGAGCTCGGGATGCTTCATGGGAAGCTCGATCATCTCTCTGACCTTCTTGATCTCGGCAGAGAGGCCTCCAATGTCCTCATAGGTGATCCTAGGTCCGACTTTCTCTACTTCTTCTTTTGCTGGTTTATCAGAGATATCTATCTTGGTCCGATCGCCTATCACTGCTGCTTCTTTGGAGGGTGCCACGCGGGTGGCCATGAGCTCAATCTTGCGGCCCATGACCGAGATCTCAATGATGTCTCCCCGGGTGATGACACGGCCTTCCATGTACCTCTTCAGGTACTCTTCGCCACCGGTGATGCGCAGAGGTACCGTGGGCGCGAAGACCACAGATTCCGCCGTAGTGGCTTGTGCAATCTTTAAAGGCACTTTATCGTCTATGCTCACGCCAGCGTTCCGGCGCGTGTTTCCGTCCAGACGAACGATCCCGGTGCCTGTGTCGTCAGGGTAGCCGGGCCAGAGTAAGGCTGCCGTCTTCTTCTTTCCCTGAATGCTGACCACATCACCGGCCTGCCAGCCCATCTCGCTGAATACTGCTGGATCAACCCGGGCGATACCCCGTCCTACATCAGTAGGGCGCGCTTCAATAACTTTGAGTGTGATATCTCCTGCCATCAAAATTCTCCAACATGTTTGGTCTTCGTAAGCTTAAATAATTTTTTAATCTTTGCCACTTTTCACTCCCGGATACCTTAATTTCATTCTTCGAACAGAGAGCATCTCGCCAGGAAGTCATTGCCTGGAGACTGCGGTCTGCGAGCATCGTTTTTTCCATCCGGGTATATGATACCTGATATTACTAACTTCTAGTTAGTGATACAAGACTATTTAAACATTTCTGTTGGAGGACGTTAGGACTTCTGGTTATTATTTGACAGATCTGAGAAGAGCATCATATATATCGGCATCGTCAGGCCTCACCCCCTATAAACCCCCTTTTTCCGGGCGAGATTGACGGCTGCCTAATCTGCGGACTGGATTGATTTGACGCGCGAACCAACGGGGTCACATTCTGGCGGCCTGCCGGTCTTTAAACATGTTCTGTGATCTCCGTGAACTCTGCGGTTGAAGACGCCGTCTATCGCTGATCTCTTATGAGGCCTTTTACCAGCTCATGCTTGGCTCGGGTGGCCTGGAAAAGATGGCAGAACATCTTGGGAGCCTGGGCATTGATGACCCTCACGCCCTCTTCGGTTATTCCTCCCTTCGTGGCTACACAGGAGATGAGCTCCTCAAAGCCTTCCTCTTCCAGTAGACGGGCTGTGCCGATTATGGTCTTCTTCATCAGCTCTTCCGCCTGATCTCTTGGGATGCCCATCCAGGAAGCTGCCAGGGCGAACTCCCTCAAGAGGGCGGCGATGTAACCCGGCCCGCAGCTGGTGAGATCCGCCATCACTTCGAAATGGTCCTCTGGGACAACGATCGGGTCCCCGATCGCTCCAAATATGGAAAGAAGCAGGGATCGGTCGATCTCGGTGGCATTTTCTCCCAGGGCTATGAGAGTGACTCCCAACCGGTTTTCGCAGGTAATGCTGGGGATGGCGCGGGCGACTCTTGCCTGGCCGTGATCCTGCAGTTGCTGCAAAGAAAAGTCTCCGGCAACAGAGACGATCAGCTTTTCTGCCGTTATGAGTTCCCCCAGTTCGTTCAAAACGCCGTTGATGTCCAGAGGGCGCACACAAAGGAAAATGACATCAGAACTCCGCGCTACCTCTCTATTGTCTCCGGCTTTTACTCCAGTCTCCCTTGCCAATTGCTCGGCCTTTTCCGGGGCCCGATTGCTAACATAGATGTCTTCCGCCTTTATCGCACCTGTCTCGACGAACTTACGGACCAGAATGCTCCCCAGGTGACCGGTGCCAATGAAGCCGATTGTGGTCATTTAACGACTCCGGAGGGATTCGAGCCTGATGGCTCGACCGACTTCAAGTAGTCGTCCATTATTCGATTGAACTTCCGGTTCATCCGCCGCAATCTCCTCCCGTCTCATAGGCCAGACGAAGCCTGTCTGCGACATCGCTGGAAAGCCTTTGTCCGGCCACGGTGAAGAAGACCTCTGCAAAATCGGGCTGGAGACAGCAGAGGCCTTCCGTTCCTTCCAAGATCAAGTCTGAAAGATAGCTCATATCCTCTGTCGGCAGTCTTTTCAGGCGCTGCTCGAAATCCGCGACGCCTCGAGAATGGTGATTCGCCACTGGCGGCAGAATATTCATGTATTCGATATCGACTCCCCGGTTTTGCAGCTCCTCCAGCTCAGGTACCAGCCTTTTTAGAATCTGCAAGTCCCGCTCATTCAGATCTCGACCCATATCGCCTTCAATGCTCTGCAAAAATATAGCATTATCCTAACGATTGAGTTATCCAGTGCAGGTAGGGCGGATAACCGTCGACTATGGGAAGCACAATGATCTCCGGAACTTTGTAGCTATGTAGCTCATTGATTCTCGATATTAGCTGCTCGACCATACTCTGCTCCGTCTTGATTATCAGGAGCTCCTCGCCTTCTAAATTGAGCTTCCCTTCCCATAAATAGCAGGACCTGACAGGCATTATGTTCACGCATGCTGCCAGACGCTCATCCACCAGGGCTCGGGCGATCCTATCCGCGTCTCCTGGGGCGGTGGTGCAAAATGCCACCCGGAAGCTATTCGCGTCCGACCCACCGCTCTCCATTTTCTCCTATCTCCTTCTTCCAGATGGGCGCTCTTTTTTTCAGCTCCTCAATGATGTATCGGCAACCCAGAAAGGCCTCGTCCCGGTGCGCAGCCGAGCAGACAATGGCCACGATGTTGTCGCCCACAGACAGGAGACCGACGCGGTGGACGATCTCCGCCGACTTCAGGCCGAAGCGGCCCACAGCCTCGCCACGAATGCTCTCGAGCTCCTGCAGTGCAGCTTCCCTAAATGATTCCAGCTCCATCATCTCGATGCCGTCATCCCTGACCGTGCCCAGGAATGTCACAACTGCACCGGCATCAGTTCTCCTGGCCTTTTTGATCATCTCGTCCAGTGAGAAGTCCTGTTCGGTGATCTCGATCATAGAACTTTCAGCCTCCCGCCACGGGAGGAAATATGGCCAGCTCATCGCCTTCGTGCATTTCCAGAGAAAGATCCTGCAGAGGATCTATCCTTTTTTTATTCCACATGAGCAGAACATAATCACGAAGGAGACCGGAATTGTCAAAGGCCGACTCTTTGAACCGCGGACTGTAACTGGCAAGCTCATTCAATATATCTGCAATCGTAGAGCCCTCTTCTGCATCCAGTTCTCGCTCTTTTCCTAAAATTTCCCTGAAGCCGGCGAACGCTCTGACTCTTACCAACATAGCCCGGTTATTCTCCTATTTCTTATACATCTCACTGAAGCTGACGGGCTTCATTCCCGATTCGGTCTTTTCCGTAAGGCCGCCCTTCTTCAGGGACTTCTTGACCTTTTCCGACTCATTTTCCCGGAGCCTTGCGATCTCCTCCTCGGAATCGAGGCCCATGACGAAGGCGCCGTGGCAGGGCTTGACATAGGTGAAGAGCAATTCCTTTCCCATGACGCCTATAGCCACCGGCGGCACGCCGATGAGATAGTAGTCCTTGAAGAGCTTGTAGCCCGGATCGACGTAGTAGACCTCTTCGGAGTTCTTTTCAATATAAGCACGGGCTTCCTTGAAGGAGGTACGCTCCAGATAAAGCTTGTACTTCATCTGCTCGATACAGCTCACAGGACCACCTTATCGATCTTGTTCTTCAGCGGGTTAGGGTTGTGGGTTGCCTTGGCCACGATCTTCGTTGCCGGATAGTCGATGCTCTCTCCCAGTGCCTCGGCATTCTTGCCGAAGACCACAGCATAAGGCTTGGCTTTGGAAATGGCGCTGAATGTGGCTCCATAGGTCATACCGGCATCGCTATGCATGAAGGCGAAACAGATGTCGAAGTCGATCTTCTTCTCCACGATCTCGCCTATAAGCTCGTCTACGTCAACCATCTTTTGCACATAATAGCTCTCCGGATCGGCGGCCTTAAGCAGCTTGACTGCGGCATCCGTTCCTGCCACGGTCACATCCCAGCCTGCATGGCTTAGCTTGTGGGCGAGGTAGATCACCATGCTCATCTGCACCGGCACTTCCGGGCAGCCCATCACCAATAGCGCCTTTTTGCCTTCTGTCATATGCTCATCTCTTGGCATGATTCAGGGTTTATGATACGACGAATTTCGATTGTTGATTATGGTTGAATTCCTGATTAATTGATTAATGGTCTTTGATTGTGATTCAAATCTACAGTTAAGGCAATATTACTATTAAAACTCACTATAGCCTCACTATTATGATGACTCTCCATTGTGGTCTCTTATCTTGTATCATCTCTGCAATCCATGCAGCCCAAATTCCGCTCGCAGGCCACCTCATCCAGACAGGCAGAGAGTCCATCCCAGAGCAAGAGACGGTTCGTCAATAGCTCTCCAGCGCCTTGTATGTATTTCACGGCTTCAGTCACCTGAATGGAGCCGATCACTCCGCAGGTGGAGCCCAGGGCGGGGAAGATTGCGGCCGGAGGAGCACGCGGGAAGATGCAGCGCAGGCAAGCAGTTTTCCCGGGAATTATGGTCGTCACCTGGCCCCGGTAGCCGCTGATGGCACCATGGAAGAGCGGGATCTTTCTCTTCAGTGCGGCACGGTTGAGGAGGTATCGAGTGGGGAAGTTGTCCATGGCGTCCATAATCAGATTGCAGCCTTGCAAAAGTGTGTCAATATTGTCTTCGGATATTGTCTCCACGAGTGCTTCAACCTCGACCTCCGGGTTTATGCTGGTTATGGTATCGTATGCCGACAACGCTTTGTCTCGGCCCACGTCTTGGCCGCCATGTAGAATCTGCCGGTTCAGGTTGCTCAGCTCGACCGAGTCGCAGTCGACTATGCAAATCTTGCCAAAACCGGCTGCTGCCATATAAATGGAAACGATCGAGCCCAGACCGCCAGCTCCGGCTACGAAGACGCTCGTTTTCTTTAGCTTTTCCTGGCCAACCTCACCAAAAAGGCGAATCTGGCGGGAGTATCTCGTTTTTTCAGCATCTTTTAGCATGTTGATTCTAGCCGCCGTGTACAACCATTATGATCTTCAACTCATCCCCAGCGTCTACAGTCTCCTCTTCCGAGACTATCCTGCCGTTTTTGGCGACGATCACCTCAACAGGGTTTATTCCAAGGCGTCTCAACACGTCCTCGATGGCGGTATTCTCAACGGCCATCTCTTTTCTGCTGCCATCAGGCAAGAATATCCTCACTTTTTCTCCTAGACCGCTCCCGGGTTAACCAATGCCGCTGTGTCTGCTCCTGGGCCCGCTCGCCTCGCAGAGGGCGTGAGACGCTCGCGCGGCATGCTCGTATGTGCTTTTGGCGCGTTAGGTTGTACTCTGGTTCACGATTGTGAATGGGGCATCAGATGCATGTTTGATATTTAAGAGTTGGGGGTCGTGAATAGGATTGAATTCAATGAACCATAAAGATTTTCCCTTCGTCCTTGCAGAGGGTAGTAGTATATGTCAGATATCGCACTTATTGGCGAGCGAACCTTCCTGTATGAGAAGCTTTTCCAGGATCTGGGCACGACCTTCCAGTTCCTCCAGCCCGGAGTTCTGGGAAGTCCTTTTCTACCTTCGTACCGGATGGTGATGATTCCCACGGGCTTTGCCAATCCACAGTACTCGAGGACTTTGCCGGCGCTGCAGAGTATGAAATCGAACATAGCCGGTTTTGTTAAGAAGGGCGGCGTGCTCACCGTCTTTGGACCGATGGTGCCGGAGCATGACTACGAGTGGCTTCCTCTGCCGCTCAAGTATGTCTGCGAGCTGGGCACGCAGAATGTCGCGCCCTCTTTGGAGGGGTGCTCCTGCCTGCTCTGCACCTCGACGCCGGAATGCGATGGCTACTTGCTGTCGGGCGAGGGCTTTGAGACCGTTTTGAAGGATGCTAAGGGCAGAGCCGTTCTGGTTATGGCAAAGTTTGGAGAAGGTCTTATTGTAGCCACTTCAGTGCATGAGTTTCCTGCCGCAGAATACATAAAGTGGGCCCTGGAAAAGGCGAGACCCGCCAAGCTTTGAGAGGATTTGGCTTGGACGAAGAGATGCCTCTGGTCAAGAAGAGCAAGCTTCGCCTGGAGATTGAGGCCTTGCTCGAGAAGAAAGGATTGATTCTGGAAGAGAATGTCTCAGTGATGGACCTGGAGAGTAAAGAAGCCTATTACTTCAAAGATTATCACGCGGCTCTGGAGTTTCTGAAGGGCAAGAAGGGACGGTGGTACATCACAACGCCAGGGTTTAGGAATCGGAAAGATCGCCGGTGAAAGGCATTAAATAGCATCCAAAAAAGCATATTTTTTTTTACTATCCGTCCAAATGTCCCCTACATTAAAGTATCTTCGCGTGCAAATTCAAGCACTGGTGGGACAGATGGTACAAGTAGATGAGACAGATCTGGTTTACAAAGGCCCTTGGGTGAGAAGTGCTCAGCAAAGGTTATTCCAAACACTTGAAGCAGACTACAGCTTCCCGAAAGCTACCTGCCGATCCCTGGTAAATCTGATGTGGGATTTTCTCAACGAAACCTTCAGTGAGAAGCTTCATGAAGGCCAGATCACTTTCTATGCTGCTTCTGCATCAGAGCCCCCTGGAAAGAGACTTTCTGAGATAAAATCGGTACCAGTCCATCTAACATTTCATGATAGAAACGATATGAATATCCTAACCGAGAAAGGCACTTCCGGTCTTCGAAAGCATAAAATTCTTCGCATGACCAGCGAGGCTTTGGATCAAGACGGTCTTTTGA
>Ga0209083_1002770_pt1 | contig 15918 bp, 15 predicted proteins | sample AM7aDNAmetaG_FD_184132 | JGI IMG/M metagenome (GOLD analysis project Ga0209083, IMG submission 184132) | Freshwater microbial communities from Finland to study Microbial Dark Matter (Phase II) - AM7a DNA metaG (SPAdes) (version 3) | ecosystem: Environmental > Aquatic > Freshwater > Lake ...
CCGTCTTATGCCCGGCTTTAAGTATCTCAAGCATTGCGCGATAAATATCAGACACGTCGCGGTAACTAACGAGGTAACCTCCGGCAACGGAGAGAACGGCAAAACCCGGCTCATCCCATTTTAGAAACTCGACCTTTGCCCCTTTTTTAAGGGAGAAATAGTCAGGATATTCCTCGGCAAGAGCCGAGAAAGCCGGTGTCTTATCCAACAAAAGCTTCGGATGAGTCATATACAAGACAAACCTCCTCCGGGGAATTGCCTTCTTCCTCAAAGATCATAATTTCATTCCGTCCTTTAAGCCACGGCTCCGGCAAGTAATAATCCCTTTGCGGTTTCGGCTGCCAGTAGCGCCCTATATTTATCCCGTTAAGGTATATCTGCCCTTTTCCCATTCCGTCCATGCGGAGTCTTATGGGAAACGCGGGCCAATCAAGTTCGAACACGGACTTCCAGATGCGTATCGGCTTCAAAGAAATACGCCTGCCTTTCGCGAGAGGTTCGAAAGCGGCAAAAGAGATTTCCCCCGAAAGTTCCCCGGAACACTCGGCAAAACTGCAGGATTTCAGAAAATCCGCATCGCTGCCTTCATGATAAACCTCGGCAAGATTTTTCCCTTCCCTGACATACTTTGTCACCTCAAGCTCAACAATTCCGCCGTTAATGTGCGAATTCCTTCCATAGTAAAACTGTTTACCGTTCAGAAAAAGGCTTTTGTTCTCGTAATCCTTTACCATGAACCTGGTGAAATATCTCTTACCCTTCACGCCTGAAAATGAAGCCTCGGCCTTCAGGAATTTCCTTTTTGAAGGCGGTTCGTTCGGCCAGACTTTAAGGAGCTCGCCGCCGCACCCGTAAACCTCGCGGTCCCGCGCCCTGTCAGGCACGAACCTAAAACTTTCCGCTGCCTTTACAGTCCATACGGGATTTATCGCTTTCGCTTCGGTAAAAACCGGCCCAAATATGCCCTTTAATTCGCCCACGCTCAGGGAATAGTTGAATCTCCCCATATTATCAACAAGGAAGAGCAATTCATTGTCCCCCTTTTTAAAGTTCACGCGTATCGGATTTTTATCCGCGCCCCGGCCGAAGGTCCCCCTGTACTCTCCGTTCGCAAAGACCTTAATCCGGTCACCGTACTTTGTGAAATAGAGCGCCGCCTCTTTGGCTTCTTTTGAGCAAAAGCGCGCCCTGTAAAGCCCGTACCCCGTGTATCTTCCGAGTTTTTCAAAAGGTTCAAACTTTGAAAGCCTGCGCCAGCCGCCTACAACCGGGTTTGCCGCTTTCCAGCCCGAGAGTTTTGGCAGGGCAGGCAGGCGGCGCGGCGGCATGGACCGCGATATTTTCGGAACCTTAAGCCCCTGCATTGCGTAGTTTATCCTGCTGAATTCAACGAACTTCGCGGTTAGTTGTCCGGTTTCCGACAGGGGCGCGTCGTAATCGTACGATGCCGTCATAAATACGCGATCATTGCCCACCGTGCGTCCGCCCCAGAATCCGAAATTGGTCCCTCCGTGAAACATGTATTGAATATACATTCCGCCAACCCCGGCAATCTCCCTCAACCTGCGGGCCATGGTTTTGGTATCCCTCGTGTTGTGCCCCTTTCCCCAGGAGTCGAACCAACCGGTCCAATATTCAGACACAAGAAATGGCGCTTTGGGATAGGCTTTACGGTAGGCTTTGGCGGTCCTGGCAAAACCCTCGCTGTTGTTGTGAGTTTGAAGCACGCCCTTGACCGGCTGGGCCATATGGTCGCAGGAACTAAGCGGCACAGTAATGCCGCGCGCCCGCATATCATCCCTGAGGTATTCCATATACTTTTTTCCGCCGGCGCGTTTCGGGAAAAGATACTCGTTCTCTATCTGGACCATTATCACATTTCCGCCCTTGCCGTACTGGTGCTTCTCAATTACCGGTATGCACCTGTCAAAGAATTTTCCTACGGCTGAAAGATAAGGCTTGTTGTAGGACCTGAGTTTAATTCCGGGCTTTACATTGAGCCACGCCGGAAAGCCTCCGTTGTCCCATTCCGCGCAGATAAAGGGGCCAGGCCGGGCGATAATACACATTCCCGCCCGCTCGCACTCCGAAAAGAACGCGTCAATGTCGAGCATGCCGGAGAAATCGAAACGGCCCTCTTCATATTCATGCGCGTTCCAGGCGAAGTAGGTTTCAATTGTATTGAGGCCGGAGAGCTTCGCCTTCTCAATGCGGTCCCGCCATAACTCACGCGGTATCCTGAAATAATGCATTGCTCCCGCCGCGATACGAACCTTCTTCCCGCCAATAAAAAAGAATTTACTATTATAACTAATTTCTGACATTTAACCCTCCGGGGCCGCGAGGCCTTACTAAAACTGGTATTGTTTATAAGCCACACTTCGTGCGACTTGCTCTGTAATGTTCTTAACGTTACTAACGTTCATAACGTAATTCAAAACAGAGGCTTATTCATCTCACTTGAATTTTCAGGCATTAGAGGCTTTACGTTAAGAACGTTAAGAACGTTACGAACGTTATGAACGTTACAAACGCCCATGTTATTGTTTTAACTGATTCTTTATCATTACAACCGCATCTTCCCCGTTATCCGCGTAATATTTCTTTCTCATTGCTATTACTTGAAATCCGAATTTGCCGTAGAGCTCCTGCGCCGGAATGTTTCCGGCCCTTACTTCAAGCGTTGCGAAAGTCGCGCCGAGAGAAGCGCCGAGCGCGATTATTCCTTCCAGTAATTCGGCTCCGTATCCCTTTCTGCGTTCTTCCGGAAGGACAGCGATATTCACAATATTCATTTCATCCTGCAAAAGCCAGAATCCGGCGAAACCCAGGACTTTTCCGGATTCTACAGCGAGCAGATAATGAGCCGCCGGGTTTTTCAGGTCTTTGTAAAACAGCTCCCTGGACCACGGGAGCGTCGAAGAGGCTTTGTCTATGAAAGTCATTTCGTCCAGCCGGTTTTCTTCTGGCTTAATAAGTTCAGCCATTCTTCCTGCCCAATTCGGCGTCCGAACTTCTAAGGTACATCGGAAGAAGCTCTCCGAAACTCCCCGCCAGGCCCTCGCTTATCAATCCGGAGCCAAGCACCGCGGTTGCAACGGCCGAAGGCATTCTAAGATTTTCCGGGGCTTCCTCCGCGCCTTTAATGGCAGAAGAGAATACTCCTCCGAATTTCGAGAAAGCGTCTCCCTGAAATATTACAGTACCTGCGCCAAACTGCAGGATTTTTTCCGAGGCGGCGGCAGCCGAAGCATTGGTTTCCTGGGTGAGTTTTAACAGGTTCTTTCCGTTTTTTGCGTATAGAGCGAAGAATACTTCATTCTTTTTGCCGTCAAGAGCGGGACAAATAAGCTCGTCGTAGGTTTTAGAAACCCCTTCCGCCGCCAGTATCTTTCCTGCGGTTCCGTTCATTCGCAGAGCCAGAGCGTCAAGCGAGGAAACACCTGCTATTGGCAGCCCTAAGGAGAAAGCAAGCCCTTTAGCGAAACTGAGCCCTACTCGAAGGCCTGTAAAGGAACCGGGCCCCTTTGAAACGGCTATGCCGGAAAGTTCTTCAAGACGGGTTTTAGCTCTTTTTAGGACGGTTTCGACATTTTGCGCCAGGCGGGATGAATGCGTGAGACCTTCATCGGCTGTAATTTCAGCAAGCACCTTGCCGTCTTTTACTATTGCCGTGCTGTTCAGGCGCGTGACCGTATCAATGCCAAGAATTGTCATTTGTTTCGATTCTCTTCAGCCCCGGGCCCGGTAAAGCGAAAAACGACTTCCCCTTTCTTCACAAGCCCGAGTTCTTCCCTGGCTATGCGCTCAACGGCTTTTAGATCCTGTTTCAACGCGGCTCTTTCAGCGTCTGTCCGGTTGTGTTCGGTTTCAAGTTTATCTATTTCTTTCCCGAGACTTGCTGCCTCTGATTTCATCCTGACAAGGTGCAATAAACCGCGGTTGCCGGCTACAAACATATAGGCGCAGACCAAAAGAACAACCCAGCGAATAATTTTTCTTTTTAGCGCTTTTTCAGGAGTGTTGTCTATGCGTATCTTGCTCTTTCCTCCCATTCTAATATTGAGCATGCGGTTCTTATCCATCATATTGCCCCTATGAACTTCGCGCCTGCCTTTCTCAGCGCTTTTAGTTTAGCCGCGGAATCTGACTCGGTATAGCACCTGACGAGCGGCTCTGTGCCGGAGAGCCTTATCATAAGCCAGCTTCCGCCCTTTAGCAGGAATTTAAAACCATCGGAGGTATTGATCTTCGACACTTCGAATTCCCCAAAAGCTTTCGGAGGATCGTCCCTTAGTTTTTCGATAAGGCGCGTTTTCGAGCTTTCCGCAAGCCTTATATTATCCCTGCCCGTGGTCACATAACCGACTTCTTTGTATATTCCCTTCAGGATATCCCCGAAACTCTTCTTCTCGGAGGCGGCCATCTCCAGCATAAGCATGCAGGCAAGTATACCGTCCTTCTCCGGGACGTGCCCGAGAACAGTCAAACCGCCGCTCTCTTCCCCGCCGATAATCATCGGTTCCTTTACCATTATCTCTCCGATATACTTAAAGCCAACCGGGGTTTCCCTGACAGGTATGCCGTACTTTACGGCAATCCTGTCGATAAGGTGCGTTGTTGCGACTGACCTGACTACACAGCCTTTCCAGCCGCGGCTCTTTTTAAGATAAAGCAGCAGCATGGAGAGAACCTCGTTTGGGGTAAGGAAAGTCCCGTCCCGGTCCATTATTCCAAACCTGTCGGCGTCGCCGTCCGTGGACAGTCCAAGCGTGAGTTTTTGGGCCCTAATGGCAGAAATCAGTTCTTTGAGTTTCCCGGGGGCCGGTTCCGGGGAACTGCCGCCGAACATAGCATCGCGGTAATCGTGAAAAACCGTTACTTTGCTGCAGCATTCACGGAGCAAAACATCAAGATATCCTCTGCCGGTCCCGTAAAGGGGGTCCATCCCTGCCTTAATTCCTGATTTTTTGATGAGCTTCAAGTCCACTTTGTTCCGGATATCTTTAAGGTAATCCTCGCGAAAATCCGCCATTTCAATTCTTGAACTGTCTCCCGTCATTGCCCTTATACCGGGGTTGTTTGCGAGCGTCTCAAGGATCTTTGTGGTTTCCGGAAGCGCCGGCCCTCCCCAGGAGGGCGAGAATTTAATGCCGTTATAGTCGGGCGGGTTATGGCTGGCAGTGATATTGATGCCGCCCGCGAACTTCTTCTTTATTATTTCATACGAGATAACGGGAGTTGGCGTGTCCCTCTTGGTGAGCACAGCCCTTATGCCGTTGGAGGATATTACTTCGGCGCAGGCAAGAGCGTATTTCTCGGAAAGAAACCTTGTGTCATAGCCGACAATCAGGCCGTTCTTCAGAAAGCCCTTTTCTTTTGTCTTCGCGTAAACCGAGATCGCCTGAGCGGCTTTCCTGACGCCGTCAAAAGTAAAATCGTCGCTTATGACTCCTCTCCATCCTGATGTCCCGAACTTAATTACCAATGCTTCCTCCGGTGAAAGGTTACGCTTTCTGCCACTTCCTGACCATCTCGGAATATTTTTCAATGAGTTTTTTTGCGGCTTCTTCTGTCTTTGCTTCCGCGTTAACATGGAAGAGCGGGCGCTCCCCGTCTGGAATAATAATAACCCAGCCTTCCTTTTCCCTTATCTTTATGCCGTCCAGAAGTTCGGCGTCGTGATCCTTGGCATACTCGATAATGTTCCTCATTACCGTACCCTTGAACTCCCACTGACTCGCCACGTGAGCTCTTAGCATCTTCGTCTTCGGCAGCGAATCCAGCACCGTAGAAACCGTGCTGTCCAGTTTTGCGCAGGCCTCCATCAGCTTAACGACAGACATCATAGCGTCCTGGGCAGGCTGAAATTTTGGATAAATATATCCGCCTTTTCTTTCCCCCACCATTACGACTTTCCCTGCATGAGCCGCTTCCATCATTGAACGGAAGTTAGTCTTGGTCCGGAGCACCTTCCCCTTGAGTTTTTGTGCAAGTTCATCTATCGCCGAGGAAGCCGTCACCGGCACCGCCACCGTGCCTCCAGGATTCATCTTAAAAGCCATGTAGGACATCAGGCAGAGGGTATCGTCGCCGGACATCACGCGCCCCTTATCGTCCACAAGGAATATTTTTTCTGAACCCGCATCGAACATGAATCCAAAATCCGCTTTCAGCGTGGAAGTGATATTGCTGAGCTGGTTGATAGAGTAGCTGAAGTCGTTTGCCGTTTTGGTAAGTTTCTCCTCATCAAGGTAGGAATTTATTGCCACTATTTCGCAGCCGAGTTTTCCGAGCATCGCCGGGAAAACCGTTGACGCACTCCCGAAGGCGTAGTCCACAACCAGTTTGAATTTTCTTTTCCTGACAGCCTCCTGGTCAATCTGCCGCATAAAACCTTCGCGGTAGTGGTCCATGGCGTGGGACGGAAAGGAAATTTCGCCCACTTCGTTGTAGGGCGCCCGCCTGAAGTCCTCGCGGAAGAACAGCCCCTCTATGCTCTTTTCTTTTGATTTTGGCAGATCCATTCCGTTTTCGTCGAAGAACTTAATGTCTATCAGCTCCGGATCAAGTGGGGATTTCCTGACGTGCATCCCGCCAAAACAGCGCAGGGGTTTCACAACATACCTTGCCACCGGTATTGGGGTTACGCCGAGGTCCTGAACGTTTACACCGGAGGATAGCAGGCCTGTCATCATCGCGCGGTTCGTCATTCTGGAGATCCTGTGGTTGTCCCTTGAAGTCAGAACCACGCTTCCTTTTGCAAGCCCCGCTCCGTAGGCCGCTCCAAGTTTTGCCACGAATTCCGGAGTTATCTCAATGTTCGCAAGCCCTACCACGCCATAATCTCCGAATATGGTCCTGCTCCATTTCTCGCCCCAGATGAGGCTGGAGTTTAGTATGGCTCCGTCATCAACATTCTTGTGCGGCCAGAGTTTCACGCTGTTCTTTATTACAGCTTCTTTGCCCACCACGCAGTTATCGCCAATAACGGCGTTTGGCTCCACGGAGCTCTTCGCGCCAATCTCTACGGATTTGCAGATTATGCACTCGCGAAGCTGCGCGCCTGCTCCGATATACGCGTCATCCCATAGGACACTGTCTATTATCTTGGCGTCGGCTTCTACCACGCAGTTGTCGCCGATACTGGAATTGCTTACCTCGGCGTTAGCTTTAATCACGCAGTTCTTGCCGATGACTACGGGATTCTTCAAAGACGCCGTCGGGTGAATCTGCGTTTCCTCGCCGACCCAAATTCCTTTCCCGATCTTGTTCATCTTTTTTCCGGGCACTTCGACTTCCACTTTTCCGGCCATCACATCATAATGAGCGGTGCGGTATTCGGTCAAACTGCCGACGTCTTTCCAGTAGCCTGAAGCAATGTATCCAAATAGCGGAAGTTTCTTTTCCAGCAGGAGCGGGAAAAGGTTCTTCGAAAAGTCAAAGTTGGTTTCCTCGGGGATGAAGGACAGAACTTCGGGCTCAAGGATGTAAATTCCGGTGTTGATGGTATCGCTAAAAACCTCTCCCCAGGAAGGTTTCTCCAGGAATTTTACGATGCGCCCGTTCTTTTCGGTGATAACCACTCCGTATTGGAGCGGCTCATCCACTCTTGTGAGGACCATTGTGGCAAGGGCTTTCTTCTTCTTGTGGTATTCTATAGCTTTGGTGAGGTCGAAATCGGTAAGGACGTCTCCGCTTATTATCAGAAATGTTCCGTCATCAAGGTGCTTGCCTGCGGCCTTGACGGCGCCGGCCGTGCCAAGTTCGGTCTCGGTCCTTATATATGACATCTTAACCCCGAATTCCGAGCCGTCTCGGAAATAATCTGTTATGACTTCAGGCTGGAAGTAAAGAGCCGAGACTATATCGGTCAGCCCGTGTTTCTTGAGCAGGTCGATAATATGCTCCATCATGGGTTTGTTTGCAACAGTAGCGATGGGTTTCGGGATATTTGTCGTCAGCGGGCGCAGCCGCGTGCCAAAACCTCCGGCCATTATGACTGTCTTCATAGGCACCTCGTTTTGGAAGGTATCACGGCAAGAACCGGATTTTGCCGCTTACAAATTATATATCTAATAATGCGGCAAGTCAAGAAAAGACAAGGGTTTTTGCTTGAGAAATAAAGTCCCTTGCTGTACAATAACATAATGTAATCCTGTCACGGAGAAAAAATGAGAAATGGTCTTCCGCTCCTGCTTGTTGCATCTATATTTCTTGCTTCCTGCTCCGGGAATAACAAACCGGCAGCCGGCAGTCCGGATGCCGGACTCTCAGCCGCAAATCTTTCCACTCCCGAAAAAGCAGCCTCCCGTCCGAATACGGAAGTTAACGCCACAACCGTAATCAGCGGTGAACTAATGGAGTTGAAGGTGAAAGAACTTCACGTTGGAACAGGCTTTGACCTGTCCACCAGAAAGATTGCGGGAGAAAGCGACAAACTTCCCCCGGCCACAGTCAAGCTCTGGTGTTATACTATAATCACAGGGGCTTCAAGCGAAACGTTTATCAGGCATGTTTATTACTGTAAAGGCAGGCAGGTTGCAGACGTAAAGCTGGATGTGAAATACCCTGTATTCTCAACCTGGAGCTCCAAAACAATTTTGACTGAAGGGAAGGGCGCCTGGAAGATAAAGGTAATAGATTTTGACGGAAGGGTCATAGGCGAAAAGAGCTTTATCCTGGAATAATCCTTTCTATCCCGTGACGACTCCGGACCGGGACTTAGATTTATTTCGTTCGTGCCGTCCGAAAATAATACTCTCGCCTTCAGGACTCCGTATTTATTTTGCCCCGTTTTCCTCATTCAGCGTCGGATCAAACTCAAGCGTAATATCTTCCGTGCCTGTTCCGCTGCAAACAATCTTGCACTTTCCTGTTTCGCTGTTGTATGAAAACCTAAGTATCTTTCCGGACTTGTCTTTCAATTCACTTTCCGAGATATGGCGTGAATTGATTAGCTCATCCACTCCTGAGGGAATTGAACCGGTGGCCCGGTAATAACTGCGGATTTCTGATTGCAGGCGTAGCATCGAAGGAACCGGGCCTTGTTTCTCCTGCTTCCCGCTTCCTATCATAAAACCATAGATTGCTATGCCGAGTACAAGAAACAGCGCAAAGCCAATAAAGAATTTTTTCATTTAGGCCTCCGTATCATATTATTATAGCACATCAGGCGGAACGGATGCGCTTTACCTGATTCGCTGCCCCAAAGAGATAATCCTTACGGCCCGTTCAGCTGCGTCAGCCAACAAAGCCGGAGCATTCAAAATAGCGTCCTCCAGTTCCATGGGGCCGCTAACCAGAGTTGATATTCCCGATATCCCGGCACCATATATCTTCCCTGATACAACCCCTATCCCTCCGGCAATGCAAAGGACAGGAACACCGTACTTTTTCGCCAGGCGCGCGACACCTACAGGCGCTTTGCCGAAAATACTCTGGTCGTCAATCATGCCTTCTCCTGTGACCAAAAATGAAGCGCCCTTCAGCTCTTTACCCATACCTGAAAGGTTCATGACTATGTCAATTCCCGAGCCCATCCTGCCGCCAAGGAAGGCATATATTCCCGCTCCAATGCCTCCGGCCGCTCCTCCGCCCTTTAGCTTAAGGACATCAACGCCCAGATCCCTTTTGATAACACGCGCGTAATTGGCAAGCGCTCTTTCAAGTTTTTCCACCATTGCCGGAGTAGCGCCCTTCTGCGGGCCAAACATTCTGGAAGCCCCGGAACTTCCGAGCAGCAGGTTCTTAACATCCGAAGCTATCGTTATGTCCAGCGCTTTGAATCTGGCGGAAAGTTCAGGATTCTCCACGCGGGCCAGCTCAGACAGTCCGCTGCCCCCGAAGCCAATAGGCCTTCCCTTTCTGTTAACAAGCCTGAATCCCAGAGCCAGCAGCATTCCCGAACCGCCTTCGTTGGTTGCGCTGCCGCCTATGCCTAAAATTAGTTTTTTACACCCTTTATCAATTGCGCGGGCTATGAGTTCTCCGGTTCCGAAAGTTGTAGAAACCATAGGATTCCGTTCTTGTTTTCCGAGAAGCCTGAGTCCGCTTGCCTCTGCCATCTCAATAACACCTGTTTCTCCGTCTCCCAACAACGCATATCTGGCTTTTGTCTTTACGCCCAGAGGCCCGGTTACCGCTGCCGACAGCATGCGACCGCCGGTCGCGCGGGAAAGCACTTCCATCGTTCCGTCCCCTCCGTCAGCCAGCGGTTTTTTTATAATCCTTGCGCCTGAGTAAAACCTCCGGATGCCTCTCTCAATGGCATCGGCAGCTTCATAAGCGGTAAGGCTTCCTTTGAAAGCATTGGGCGCAATAATTATCTTCATATGGGTCTCCTCGGGTGGCGTGCCCTATTTTAGCAAAATTTACTCCAACAATAATAGGAATTTGTAAGCCTCGTTGTTTACGTTACAAACGTTATAAACCTTACGAACCTTATAAACTTTTGCTTTTTTATTTATTTGTATTTCCTTTTTTATTATGTTATTTTCCCCTATGGGCATTATTGTTTTTCTTTCTACAATCTCTTTGTACTTGCTCTCCCTTGCCCCGGGGATAGTCGCTGCCGGCGACAACGCGGAACTGATAACCTCAGCCTGGACGCTCGGCATCGCCCATCCTCCGGGCTACCCTCTATTCAGTTTCCTTGGAAGGCTGCTCTGTTTTCTCCCTATTTCGTCAATCGCGGCCAGGGTTAATCTAATGAGCGCTCTTTTTGGGGCGCTGACTGTTTACTTCCTTTATCTTTCAATTCTAAAACTGACACGGGACAAACCTGCATCAACTTTGGGAGCTTTGTCTTTCGCGTTTTCGCTTCTTTTCTGGAAATATTCTGTTATAGCCGAGGTTTTCACGCTCAACACCCTCTTCGCCGCGGCTATACTTTATCTGCTGTTGCTGTGGAAGGATTCAAAAAACGCGGCGCTGATTTCACTTTCTGCTTTTCTTTTCGGACTCGGGCTGACCAACCAGCAGACCCTGATATTCATTCTGCCGGCTGTTCTGCTCTTTATTTTTTCCGCGGGGCGCCCGGCGCTTTCCATTAAAACGCTTTTTATATCCTTCAGCCTGCTGCTTCTAGGCTTGCTGTTTTACATCTACCTGCCGCTTCGGGCAGCTGCAAATCCTCCCCTCAACTGGATGGATCCTCAAACAATTGAAGCCTTCAAGCGGGCAATTTTTAGAAACATTTACGGAGGCGTCTCACTCAATTTGTCACAGATATTCCAATATAAAAACAGCGTATTTTACGACTACTTGCTCAATCTTCTCTCCGCATTCACCTATTTAGGCGCCCTATTCATTGCAGCCGGAGTCTATTACCTTGCCAGGAAGAAAGACCTGCTCGTAATACCGGCGATGCTGTTCTCTGGCATCTTCTTCGTTCTGCTTCTGATCTGGGACAGGAATCCCGTCTTTTTTTCGATAGCGAGGCGGTTCTACATTCTATCTTTCTTCTTCGGAGCTGTGCTGCTTGGCTGCGGTGCATCAGTTTTGACTTCACGGATTCCGAAATTTGCGGGATACGCTCTCTTGTCCCTGCTTCTTTTCCCTCTAATATTTAATTATGGAACAATAGCCGGCGCCACTGACAACTTTCTGGAAGACTTTTGCAAGGATTCCCTGCGGTGCTGCAATAAAAAGCCGGTGCTCATAGTAAGCGGAGACTCCACTATTATGGGATTTGATTATCTGTCCTTCGTTGACGGGCGCCGGCCTGATGTTCTGGTATTATCGATCGAGAAATTGAGCCATAAATGGTATGTGGACACGCTGCGCAGGCGGGAGCCCGGCATTTCGCTTCCTTTCGAACGGATACAGATCAACCAAACACTTGAAGCTTTTATTTCCGGCAATCCCGGCAGAAACTTCTACACTCTCGGCATCCCCGGGAATAAGGCCGGCACAACTTATCTTCTGTACAACAGGCTGCTGGTGTCGGAAGCAAGACGGACTCCGCCTGACACCGGGGTTTTCAGCGAAATAGACGGACTCCGGCGCAAAGCGTCGGTTTTTTCCTACAGCGCAGACACCAACACCCCGGCGGATTTTCGTGAGGAACTTATTCTGTTTTGCGCCCGTACCCAGATGGAAGCCGGCTTCTTCTTTTACTCAAACGGAAGGATTAAAGAGGCGATACCTTTCTACGAACTTTCGCTAAAGATGGCGCCGCGCCTTCCGGATAGCAACAAACATCTTGGAAAACTCTATTTTGACCTGAAGGACCCTGCAAGAAGCAAAGAATACTTCGCAAGATACCTCTCGTATGACGTATCCCATGACCCCGACAGTAAGATAATGCGTGATTTTGTCAATTCAAAGTAAAATGCCGCCACCCTTGCAGGTTGCGGCATCTTAGAGTGCGAAGAGATTTTCAAAAGCTACTTTTTAATAGTCACTTTCTCCATTACAACTTTGTTCTTTGGCCTGTCGCCGGGAACTGTCTCCAGTTTCGAAATCTTGAGCACCAAATCCATTCCCTGGATTACCTTTCCGAAAACAGCGTGCTTATTATCAAGCCAGGGAGTCGGAACCACTGTTATAAAGAACTGGCTGCCGTTGGTATTCGGGCCGGCGTTTGCCATTGAAAGCATCCCGGGTTCGCTGTGATTCAGAGTCTGGTGAAATTCGTCTTCAAAAGTATAACCCGGCCCGCCGCTTCCCGTGCCCGTCGGGTCTCCGCCCTGGAGCATGAAATCTTCGATGACCCTGTGAAAGATCACGCCGTCATAGAAGCCTTTCTCGGCAAGCTTGATAAAGTTCCCCGTAGTCTTTGGCGCCTTATCCGTGAAAAGCTCAATCTCAATATCACCAAGATTGGTTTTTATCAAAGCGGTAGTTTTATTCATTTTTCTCCTCTGTCAATTTACTGACAAACCATGTCATCTCACATTATAGAGGGCAGTTCAACAAAAATCTCACTCCCTTGTGAAGATTACTTCCATATCCGTCTTCTCTATTACTTTCAAACAGCAGGAAATATCGCCGCGATCGCTGTTTTTTGTTTCGCTGCGATAGCTGACCAGAAAGCTTTCTTTTGCTGCCCTCGCCGCGGCTATCCTCATAAGTCCCGGACCGCATACTCCTATGACCATTCGCGTAGAAAAATCGACATACGGCATTTCCTTCCCGGGAAACACCAGAGAATAGAAGTCATTCCATTCATCCACAGATCTGATTATAAAACTCTTTTTAGGATGAAAAGCGCGCAATACTTCTGTTTCCCCGCCATAAGCGGCGCTGTAGGTTTGGCCCTGCGAAACCCTGCTGTTTTGGTCAATCAGCCCGACTGCGGCGGCTTTATCCGATAGAACGCTTTCGAAAGGCTCTGTCCGCCCTCCGCCGTGCTCATCAACGCCGGCTTGCGGCCGCGGCGCCTGACCGGCTTGGCTTTTCTTGGCTATGTCCCAGGGAAAAGATATTTCGTTCGACGGGGGGATTGTCTTCTGCGGTGCCGGTACCGCGGCGCCAGACTTTAAGAAAAAGAATACCAGCGCGGCGGCGGCTAGCCCTGCTCCCCATTTCAGGAAGGGACTGGACAAGTCCCAAAAGGTCTGCCGCTTCTTAATTTCTTCTCTGACTTCTGAAAGAAGCCTCGTTGATGCCTGGTATCTCGGAATGTTCCGCAGAAGTTCAATAATATTATTAAGCCGTTTGAGTTCTTTTCCGCAGTTTTCGCAGGATGCCAAGTGCTTTTCAACAAGCGCGGTTTCTTCCGCTGAAAGCTCTCCGTCAATATATCCGGACAAGAGCCCGTTTATGTCAGCGCAATTCTCAGGCATCTATCACTCCCGAAAGGCTGTCCTTTAAAGCAAACCTTGCCCTGCTAAGCCTCGACTTCACCGCGCTTTCCTCAATACCTAGTATTTCGCCAATCTGTCCGTAAGACAGGCCTTCAATATCGCGCAACAGGACAATCTCCTTGCATTCCTCAGTCAGCGCCATTATCGCTGCCTGGACTGAGAGTTCCAGCTCTTTTTTTTCAAACAGGCGGTGAGGCATGTCGCGAAATCTAAGGTTCTGAGCTCCCTGCGCGTCCGCTAAAGCGGCACCGGCCCCCTTCTTCAACAACTCACGGCTCTTAAGCCTGTTCTTGCAGATATTTACCGTATTCCTGTAAACCCAGGCGGAGAGAAGGCTCTTTGCCCTGAAACTTCTGAGATTCTTGTTGACGGAGAGGAAAACCTCGCGAGCAACGTCATTCGCTTCCTGCCAGTCTCCGAGAAACCTGTAGGCTGTGTTAAAAACCCTGTCCTTGAAACCAAGAACAAGCTCATTGAAGGCGCTCTTGCGCCCGGCGCGAAGGTGTCTTATGAAACGCGGATTATCACCAGCCAAGCTTCCTCCCTTCTTTAGGCAAGACCGTACTTTTGGTCCTTATCTGCCGTTTCGTCCTCTAATAGTTTATTTTATCCTTGAACGCCTTACTTTTCAAGAAGTTCCTTGTCTTTGCGGCGCTTTTACGTTAAAATCCTAGAGTGCAAAGACTCATCGAGTTAACCAAATCAGATCAATGCAAAGACTGCAAAGTCTGCTGCAGGTTTCCGGAACAATCTCCAAACCTTAAACCCTCAGGCCTTAATCTCAGAAAAACCGGTGAAACATTTACCTGCGAAGCCTATGATACTGAAGCCTGCAGGTGCGCGGCTTATACAAAGAGGCCGTTTGACTGCGAAATTTATCCTTTTGCCGTCTCAAAGAGCGAGGACGGGGCGTGCACGCTTCTGGCTCTTGACTCGCTCTGCCCCAACCATGAAGGAATACTCTACAAACTCAAAGAAACAGATCTTGCCGGGCTGGAATTTCCTGAAGGAACGGAAATCGCCTGGGAGGAGACTTTTATCCCCATACGCGTGCTGAAAAACAGCGGAAATGGAGGAAACAAGCTTAACACGCTTCTCAATGAAGCCGTTTTTTTCTTTAGGAGTTATTTTTTCAACACCGGCAGGCTCTCCGCCCTGGGTTTTCCCTATCACATGATTTGGAATCATACCACTTCATATTTTTGGAAGATTATCAATGGCTCTTTCTGTCTCTTTTCAAAGACCGGGAAAGATTACTGCCTTCCGCTGCCCCCATACCCTTACTCAAAAGAGGCCTGCAATGAATGCGCTGTCCTGCTCGCCGGACTAAGCAGCAGCGGTTTCACAGCCTTTAACGCTTCAGCGGAAACTGCCGAACAAGCCGCGAAAGACGGATTTGCCTCCTGCAGAACCTCCGAGGAATTCCTTTACAAAAGAACCGCGCTTGCGGAACTCAAAGGGGACAATTATAAAGCAGCCAGGTGGCTTTGCAATGTCTTCGAAAAGAACAGCGATATTTCATTCAGGAAATACGAATCTTCCGACCTAACTTCTTGCGCGGAAATACTAAACGCCTGGTATAACCAAAAAGTCGGGAAAACCAAATATGAGGAGGATCTCCGGCTTCTCGGTCACTCCTTAAACGCCAACAGGGCGGCGCTCTCGATGCCGGAGAAACTGGGATTAACCGGGCGCGTTTTAAGAACCGGCTCAACTGTAGCCGCCTACACTTTCGGATCAGCTCTTTCTGAAGATACTTTTTGCGTTTATTTCGAAATATCCAACCCGGCATTCAAAGGAGCGGGACAGTATGTTTTCAGAGAGCTTTGCAGGGAACTGATTGCCTGCAAATACATTAACACGATGGGGCATGACGGGATAGAAGGCCTGAAAACGGCGAAGGAACTATATAAACCGGTGGAAAAGCTGGGGGTTTACACAATAACTATAAAATAAAAGTTTATAAGGTTTATAAAGTTTGTAAGGTTCGTAAGGTTAATAAGTTTAATATAAAGCATAAAATGCCAGAACTCACGCAATAACTAGAACAGGAACTTAGTAAGGTTCTTAAGGTTTGTAAAGTAAAGTCTAAAACATAACAGCCCTT
>Ga0209083_1002772_pt1 | contig 15888 bp, 14 predicted proteins | sample AM7aDNAmetaG_FD_184132 | JGI IMG/M metagenome (GOLD analysis project Ga0209083, IMG submission 184132) | Freshwater microbial communities from Finland to study Microbial Dark Matter (Phase II) - AM7a DNA metaG (SPAdes) (version 3) | ecosystem: Environmental > Aquatic > Freshwater > Lake ...
GATTTTCGTTCTGATTTGTTAAAAATAAAGGCTCTAAAACCACAAGCTGTATATATCGCAGGAGTTGCTCCTGATATGGCCCAGATTTTGGTACAAGCAAAGGAAATTGGTTTAAAAACACAGTGGTTAGCATCCGCTGGTGCCGAGAATCCAAAATTAATTGAAATTGCCAAGAATGCAGCTGAAGGCCTCATATTTACAACACCCGCCTTTAATCCAGACCAAGCAAACAGCTCAGTTCAGAAATTTACTGAAGCATACGTAAAGAAATATAACGAAAAACCAAACTTTGTCGCAGCAAATGGATATGATGGAATTATGCTCATATACCAAGTTATTAAAAAATATGGATATGGAGCTGAAAATATCAAAAATGGATTGTACGCTACAAAAGATTTCCCAGGTGTTGGTGGTACATTCTCATTTGATTCATTTGGTGAAGTACAAAAAACAATAATGTTTAAGACTGTAAAAGACGGCCAGTTTGTTCCCTTAGCTAACTAAGTAAATAAAACAAAAAATCCCCACCCGATTGTGGGGATTTTTTGTTTCCCATAAATAAGTTATAATGTTAATGATAAATGCTAAAAATTAGAAACATACAAAAACATTTTTCTGGAATTAAAGCAGTCGATGGCTGTTCTTTTGACGTTGAAAAGGGGAAGATAACCGCACTCATTGGCCCAAACGGCTCTGGGAAAACCACGATGTTCAACCTTATTTGCGGTAATATTAAGCCGGAGGCTGGCGAAATAATTTTTTCTACCCCAACAGGAGAAAGAAACATTGTCGGCATGTCGATAGAAAAGATATCAAACTTTGGTATCTCAAGACTTTTTCAACAATCAAGACTTTTTAAAAATCTTACAGTATTAGAAAATCTTTTAGTTTCTGAAGACAATGAAGACCAGAAATTTTGGAAAAATATATTCGGCCTAAATAAATTTGATAAAAGCAAAATAGATAAAGCAAACAAAATTCTGGGCGATTTTGAAATAAAAGATATCTCACATCTCACAGCGGGGGAATTGAGTTTTGGGCAAAAGAGACTTGTCGAAATTGCTAGAAACATTCTAAACTACCACACTGTTTTAGTACTCGATGAGCCAGTGGCTGGAGTAAACCCAAAAATTCGCGAAAAAATTGCAAAAATAATTACTCAATTAAAAAAAGACGGAGAAACCATATTACTTATTGAACACGATATGCAATTTACTCTCGGTATTTCTGACAAGGTTATAGTAATGGATGCAGGCAAAATTATTACTACCGGTACTCCTGAGCAAATCCGCAATAACCCCGAAGTTTTAAGAATATATTTGGGGAAGTAAATCATGAACAATTTTAAATCATACGAAAAGAAAATAAAAACCAGCTATTCTGAACTAGACGCTAAAACAGAAGACGGATGGGCAATTTTAAGATATAAAAGAGAAAAAATTAATGGTTATACTGATAAAAAATATATTAACCATTTTTTTACCAAACATATTGTAGATCTTCAGAAAAAAGCCTTAGATATTATTGATTTTGGCGGTGGTGATGGTGTGCTATTGGATATTATTGGCAAGCAGCTTGACGCAAAAGGTATAAAAGCCAATTTATTAAATGTAGATAATAATTCTAAAAGTTTATTGCTTTGTAATAAAAGATTTCCAAAAATAAAAACAAAATTACAAGACATTTTAACAGTTAATAATTTTAACAAAGCAGATGTAGTTATTAGCCGTTTTTCTTTTCAGTATTTCAGCAAGGCAAATCAGATAAAATTAATGCGTATAATCAATAAAACGCTCAAAAGTGGTGGTATATTAATAGCGGAATGGCCTTATGGTAATGATGAAAAAATATTTCACGAGATTATAACAAATATTAAGTCTATTATTTCGGGAGAAGAAGTAAGTAATTTAAAAAAGAGCATTTATAATTTTTTACCAAATAATTTCACAGATTTATTAAAAGAATCTAGTTATGTTGGCGTAAAAAAAGAACTAGGTGGGGTATTTATGCATTCTACGAAATCATGGGATAACAGATTTAAAATAAATAAAGATCAATTAAAAAAATTGGACTTTCTATATTCAAAATATTTTTCAAAAACAAGGAATTTGTTTTTTAAACAAAATAATATTATCTATTTAAAAAGCCATGTATGTTTTGCGCATGCTTTTAAAAAATAAGTTCACTGTTTTTTATTTTTCTGAAGAAATACTCCAAAGAGCTTGAAATAGACCAAGTATAGTCTGATAGAATTCTTGGCCCTCTATTACCATCCCAAAATTTGATTTTACAGTAGACATTATTGCGATTTTATTACCATAAATAAAAACCGTTGAAGGAATATATATATCTTGGGGAGCATAGCGAATCTCTCTCAAAAAATCTTTCGTTCCCTTATAAAAATAGTCATTTATTTCTGTTTTTCTCATTCTGATACTCATCCTTTTGATGCCTTTATTAATACATCTTTCAACGTAGTCTTTCATAAAATCATCTCCGACTATTTCAATCATTGGCTCTGTTGAGCCAATGTAGCGGACTTCTTTTCCACTAGAATCAATAATATCCTCATAAATATTTCTAATACCTTCCTGTCCATAATAAAATTTTACCAAAGATTTTGTTTTGTCTTCCTCATATAGATTAAGTAGGGAAGGGACAAACTTTTTTGCATAGTTTAATGCATTGTTTGCCTGTCTTATAAAAGTTTCTGGTGACTCAGCTTTGTAAAGTTGTTTTTTGTCTTGTACAACAATAGAGATAAGGCCTCTTTTTGTAAGCGTATCTAAAATAATATAGCATGTTGGCCTTTTTATTCCAGATTTTTTTGCTATATCAACTACAGTAAATGATTTAAAGGTTAATGCGGCTAAATATAATCGTGCCTCTTTTTCTTTAAGTCCTAGTATTTCAAGTTGTTTTTCTTTTATCATAATTTGTATTATACACGTATTTAAAATGATGTCAATTTTATTGACAAAATATAGAAATTTACATTTATGCTTATAAAATAAGGATATTTTACACCAACTTGTTATTATGTGTTGACATATATTTTGGTTGTCTTATAATATAACTATTATTAATAATGCAATAATATAAACATGCAAAATAAAAAGATATTAATTTGGTCTGGTATTGTGATGATTATTATAATCATTGCGTCAATATCCGTAGTAAATATTAAAAAATCGCAATCTTCTATTAAAATAGGAGCTAATCTTGCTCTTACTGGCAACCTTGCATATCTAGGGAATGCAGAAATGAACGGCCTTATTCTTGCAAGTGAAGAAATAAATAATGCTGGCGGGATACTCGGCAGAAAACTTGAAATTGTTACAGATAACAACCAAGGTGATGCAAAAGTTGCTGTTAGTGGTATGGACAAATTGCTATCAATAGACAATTCTGATTTTATTTACACAGCATTTACAAATATTACCCAAGCAATAAAAGGTCCTGTAGCACAAGCTAATAAAGTTCTTATCTATGCTTCAACTGTCAGATCAATAGCACAAGAAAATCCAAATTTCTTTGTCGATTATTATGATGGTCAAGCACACGGTACTGCTCTAGCACAGGCTTTTAACAAGTTTGGATATAAAAAATACAATTTGTTAGCAGAAAAGAGTGATACATGTAATGTTTTTGCAAAAGCTTTTGCAGATGAAGCGTCAACATTAAATATTTCATTAAATAAACAAGAAACTTTTGATCCAACAAATAAAGATTTCAGTACTGAATTACTCAAACTAAAAGATGGCAATTATCCGATAGTTATGTGTACTTGGAGAAGTGAAGATTTGGTGATGAAGCAGATGAAGACATTGGGAATGATAAAAACACAAACATTTCATGTAGTTGCGCCATTTTTACCAAATGCAAACACACCGGAAGTGCTATCACTTTTTGCTGAAAACAAAGCGGTAAGTAGTTGGTACGGTTTCAGTATGGATCAGGCGTCAATAAATCCAAGGTTGCAAACTTTTGTAGATAGCTATAAAAAGAGATTCAACATGGAGCCAATATCAGATTCTGTATACACTTATGATGATGTTTACGCTCTAAAAACCGCTATAGAATTGTGTAAAAATACAAATACGGAATGCGTCTCAGCTAAATTGAGAGAGGTAAAGGTTGATGGTGTTGGTGGAGTTTTGAGTTTTAATAAAGACAAGGCTTCAGAACGCGATTCTCTAATTATTCAAAATATTGGAGGTATTTGGAAGCAATTAAGCATATAATTTAAGGCTAAAAATGACTTCAAAAACAAAAGCCCCCAGAATGGGTTTTTGTTTTTTAATGGAAAACAATCCTATTTTACTTGATATAAAATAGAGGTATAATGTAATTATTAATAATAAATTTTTAGCAAAAAGTATGAATAAAAAAATTATTTGGTTAGTTGGAATCATCATCGTTCTTTTTGTGATTGTTATAGCAACTAGTAAAAATAGTCAATCGGTAATTAAAATCGGAGTCATTGGACCTTTTACTGGGGCCAGATCTGATGCTGGGGAATCAATGAAAAATGCCCTAACGATTGCCGAAAAAGAAATAAATTCATCATCGTCTTTACCTAAAATTAAATTAATTTATGAAGACAGCAAGTATGATGCACCTTCAGCGGTCTCATCTTTTAATAAGCTAAAAGATGTTGACGGGGTGAATTATATTATAGGGCCATTTGGGTCTTCAGAAGTTTTGGCCGTTGCTCCAATTGCAGAAAAAGCTCAAACTATTATCATTACACCAAGTGCTCAAACTCCAGAAATATCACAAGCCGGAGATTATATATTTAGAACAATACACAATACTGCCCAAGAAGCACCCGTTTTCGCAACATATTTAGGGGGAATTTTGAAAAATAAAACACTTGATATTGTTGCGATAAATACTGCAATCTCGGATCCATATATAAAAGTTTTTAAACCAATCTTTGAGACAGCGGGCGGGAAAATCGGTTTAATTGAAAAATTTGATTCAAAAGAGGTTGATTTTAAAACCATTCTTACAAAAATTAAAGCAAACAAGCCAACTGCTTTGTTTATGATTTCCACAACAAAACAAGCAGGATTAATAATTAAACAAGCAAACGAGATGGGAATAAGTGGCATTAAATTCTATGGTTTTGGAGGTACCGAGGGGAAGGAGGTTGTACAAGTTGCTGGGAGCTTAGCAGATGGATTAATTTATCCATATTCTTATGATAGCAATAGCCCCGATAGTGTAATGAATAGTTTCAGAAATAAGTATTTCCAGCTTGCAGGATATGAGCCAGATGCCACTGCTGCCAATAGCTATGATGATTTATATTTAATTGTTGGTTGTTTGAAAACCAATGGCAATAATGTAGATAAAGTAAAAGCTTGTCTTTATGCAACAAAGGATTATATAGGTGCAAGTGGAAAATTTAGTATTGATAGCAATGGAGATGCTGTGAGAACGTTAATTATTAAAACAATTAAAGATGGTAAATTTGTAAAATTATAAAAAAGTAAAAAGCGGCGCCCAAGGGCGCGGCTTTTTTTATTTCTTTTTACTTTTAACTGTCTTCCCATCTTTTGAAATTGACCACAAAAATTCAAAATTGGTTTGAAATGTTTTTACCATGACTGGATTTTTTACACTAAAAACTACGGGCGATTCACCCCATATAGAAAGTAAAACTTCTTTTTCCGAAATATTAATAGCACATGGCCCAAAATATCCAGAGGGTAAATATCGCGCTATATAAATTGATGGGTCCTCACGCTCATTTTTTAGTGTATTTATCAAATTTTTGTCCAACAAAACACGACTTTTTATCTTCTTAGGAATTATGAGCTTATCTATACCAACAAAAAACGATCTTAGCTCTTTAGACTCAGCTCCTTTGGTGTATGCTCTTGTTGAAAAACCAATAATACAGATAGTATCGCTCTCTTTCATTTTTTCGACGTGCTGATTAAAGGCCATTTTGAAACCATGCTTACCTTCATAAATGTTTACATCATTTCTAGAGGGAAGGGTGATGGGCGAATTTGATATCTCTTTTGATAATGTTTTTAATACATCAATATTTCTGTTCGTCTCGTCTATCAATATATCCGGAGATTCTGCCTGATAATATTTAATATTATTTCTAACTAAATACGATACAAGTCCTTTTGATACTAAAAATCTGAGTGATTCATATACTCGAGAGCTTACAAGTAGGGAATTGCGAATAATGGGCCCTGTCTTTGAACGCCCTATTTTAAGCAGGGTTTCATAAACATAAATATCATTCTTATTTAAACCGAAATTTTTTAAAATTGATGTATCCATTGGCTTTAATTACTCTCCTTTTTAGGAGGGTTTGTATTACTTTTTAATGAGATTATAATACATCTGTTATCCTTAATTGTCAACACCTATCAAGACAGAAAAGCATCAAATTAAGGACATTATCAGACTAATCATTATTATAATATGAAAGAAACATTAATACAACCAATTGAATATACCGAGAAAATCAACCCAGAACTCACAATAAACTTTGTCAAAGATATATTGGAAAAAAGCAAACAAGGTATCTACAGAGTAGGGGTAAAAATTGCAGATGCAATCATTCCGATAGATATATTCCCAAATGTATTTCCTCCAAAATCCGATTACAGCGTCAGCTCTCGTTCTGTTTTTGAAGCATTTGGTGATCTAAAAGGTATGGAAGTTGCAGATATAGGTTCTGGAAGCGGTATTGAATCTATTGTTGCTGTAATGGCAGGCGCAAAGCATGTTGATGCATCAGATATAAGTACAAATGCAGTTTTGTGTTCAAAAAATAATATTAAATTAAACAATTTTAGCAATAAGGTGGAAGTTTACCAAGGTGATATGTTCTCTTCATTGCCTAGTAAGAAATATGACTTAATTATTGCCAATCTTCCCATCGTTGATTACAAACCCGAACAAGAATCAGATGTTACAGGTGCTTTGTATGATGCTGGCTTCATTTTACACAAAAGACTATTTACTGAAGCAAGAGAATACCTAAAAGAAGGCGGAATCGTAACATTTTCTCACTGTAATCTTCAAAGCAAGAATACAGAAAATCCAGACAAAGATTTTGAAGTATTAGAAGCTTTGATTAAGGAAAACGGTTTGGAAATTGTTGGTAGACAAGTATCAGAAGCTCTCGGCTATAAGTGGGTTAATTACAAAATTAAATATTTGAGTCAAAAGTAATTGTAATAGTAAATAATAAAAAATATATGAAAAAAAATAATATAAAATGGATAATTTGTTTGTTAAGTATCGTAATTGTTTTTTGTGTTAGTAATGTTGGGACTAAAATTTTTGGTGGGTTTGCTTCTGTTGCAGCAACAAATGACACGATTAAAATAGGTGCAGTTTTTCATTTGACTGGTGCAGGTGCATTTTGGGGTATTGGTGAACAAAACGGTACACAAATGGCAATAGATGAAGTAAATATGAGTGGTGGAATAAATGGTAAAAAAATATCATTAATTTTAGAAGACGGTGCAACTGATTTTACAAAAACAGCTAATTCCATACAGAAGCTTATTAACGTTGATGGAACCAAGGCTATCATCGGCCCAACATGGTTTGGACAAGCCGCAAGCCCGTTAGCTAAGCAATTTAAGGCTATAATCATTTCTCCTTCAGCTGGAGTTGTTCCAGAGTCAAACAAATATTTCTTTGACGTTTGGCCTACAGAAAAACAAGAGGTTATGCCAGTTGTCAGATATATGCAAGAAAAAGGTGTAAAAAATGTAGCAATTATTTATAGCCAAAATGATTTTTCTCAATCTGTTAGAAATAACTTTATTGAACAAGCAAAAATTTTAGGTATTAATGTCATAAAAGAATTTTCGGTCAATCCAAATGAAAGTGATTTCAAAACTATCATTTTACAATTAAAGAACTTAAAGATTGATGCTGTTTATGGTACTTTTGCATTTTATCCAAGCCAGGGTGCATATAGTAAACAAGCAAAAGAATTGGGATTAAATTTAGCACTCTATTCAAGTTCTGGTACAGAGATCCCTGATCTAGTAAAATCTTATCCAGAAGTGGAAGGAACGATTTATGGTTATATCGCCATGGGTCCAAAGGAAGCTAATTTTTACAGTAAATATCAGACCAAATTCAATTCTTTCCCATCACCATCAGCATCTTACGCCTATGATGCAACTAACCTTATTATTGAGGCTATAAAGGCAGGAAATGAGACCCCAGAACAAATATCATCTTATCTTATGGGTGTAAAATATAGTGGTGTTGCCAATGATATATCCTTTGATAGTAATGGAAGAATTGCAAACAAAACTTTTATTATTAAGACAGTAAAGGACGGTAAATTCGTTGAAATAAAATAATAAAAACCGCGCCCTTCGGGCGCGGCTTTTATTTGTTTAATTTTTATGATCAGTATATCAGCCATGGCTGATATACAGTAGTAGTTTATTCTCTGATTAACGTTGAGTGCCAGGAAAGTTCAAATATAACCCTCATCATTTTGTTTATAGCTTTGTCTTCTATCACAACCCCCAACATTTTCTTTTCACCATAGTTTATTATGGCGACTTTAGAATTATCATACATAATAATTTCTCCATTAAAATCAAATTTTTCTGGAGCTATATATTTAATTTTTGGATAAAATTTTTCCGGAGTATTTTTTGGATAAATTTCAATATGATCTCTATTTTCTTTGGTGTCTGGAACAATCGTGTGTGTTGTTATCCCAGCCTTTATTTTCTTTAACATATAATCTGTGACAAACTTCTCTGGAAAATCATAAACTGTGTCATTGGCTTTTGAATATATAAGCATTTCATAAGGTTTATTTACGTTTACCATATCTTCAAAAACTGACATCAGACCTTCAGTACCTTCGTAATAAGTTACTTTTGAATTATTCTTAAAAGCATTAAACAAACTACTTATTTCTGGAATCAAAGCCTTAGTATCTTCTACGGCATTTAAAGCCTTTTCAGCTTTACTCTGTGAATATTTAATAATTTTTTCTGGTTTTTCTATTTGATAGAAGAGCCAATTTTTTTTATCTATTTCATTTACAAGACCACGGATAGCCAGTGTTGCGAGAATATTATAAACGGTGGCTCTTTTTAATCCACAGTATTTAGCCACCGCAGAAGGGAAGGCACCGTTTAATTCTAGTAAAGAAACATACACCAAAGCTTCTTTGTCAGTGAAACCCGTTTTCTCAAGTTTTTTAACCAAAACATTGTCTTTTATTTGCATATCCTAAGTATAGCAAATACACAATAGTTGTCAAGTAAAACCGACACCAAAATATAAATTTAAATATAGCCTTATAAATAAGTCTATATTTACATATATATGTCGTTATAAAAACACAAGTGGTGGCTTATCGTATATAATTACAACAGAAATTTATTAGTTAGTCTAGTCAATTAACCAATAAGTTTCTTTTATTATAAATAATTTTAAGAATTTATGAATATCCTTAAAAGAAATTGGTTAATTGTAGCGGTTGTTTTGTTCTTAGCTGTTACTATTATTGGTGTTCAATCAAAAAGTTTTTTTGCCTCTGTACTTACTGCAAACCAGCAAAATTCAACAAAAATTATAAAGATTGGTGTTATTACACCACTTACAGGAGAAGCAGCAGCTTGGGGAACATGGGTCCAGAAAAGTATGGATTTGGCTTATGGTGAAATAAATAATCCAAATATCAAACTTATTTACGAAGATGATAAATGCGACCCAAAAACTGGTGTAGATGCATATATTAAACTAACAACAATCGACCATGTAGATATGATCACTGGTCAAGTTTGCTCATCGGTTACTTTAGCCATAGAACCATTAGCAAAAAAAGACAACATTCCACTTATTACCACTGGTGCATCCGCCACATCTTTAAGAGGTGCCGGAGATCAATTATTTAATCTTTATTCCTTAAACGATGTTTCCTCAATTTATATAGCCAATTATTTGACAAGTATCAAAGTCAACAAAGCGGCAATCTTGTATGTAAACAACGATTTTGGTGTAACATTGCGAGATGGTTTCAAGACACAATTTGAAAAGAATGGAGGTATTATAACTGACATTGAATCAATTGATCAAACATCAACAGATGTCAGAACCCAACTAGCCAAAATAAAGCAGTCTGGACCAGAATATGTTTTCTTAGCTACATATTATAATAATGCAGCTTATGCCATGAAACAAAACAATGAGTTAGGTTATGGTTTGAAAACTATTGGGACTCTAGACACATATAATGATAAAGTTAGAGCAATTGCGGGCGATGCAGTAATCGGACACATATACTCTCGCGCAAAGGCAAACGATTCAAAAGTTAGTACTGACTTCATAAATAATTATCAAGCTAAATATGGTGAAAAGGTAGATGTACCAGGAGACACAGCCTACGATGCAATATACCTTATAAATGATGCCATAAAAAGCGGTAAATCAATTGGTGATTATCTACTATCAGTAAAAAATTATGTCGGTGCCTCTGGAAAGTTCAGTGTAGATGAGAATGGAGATGCAGTCATAGACCAAGAAATGGTAACTATAACAAAATAGTTAAAACAAAAACCCCGGAAGGGGTTTTTGTTTTATATGATTAAGTGAGTTATAATTGTTGTAGTTATTAATAATTAATCATATAAAATATGGAAAAGAAAAAAGGAAATTTATGGACAGTGATTATTGTAGTTATTTTAGTAATAATAATTGGAGGATTATTTGGATCACAAGGTGCCGGAAGTAAAAGTATAAAAATAGGATATATAAGTCCTATGAGTGGACCAGCTGCAGCTTATGGAGACTATACCAGAAAAGCTTTTCAACTTGCGTTGGATGAATGGAATGCAAGTCATACTGACAAGATGCAAGCAATCTACGAAGACGGAAAATGTGCTCCAGCTGATGCAGTAACAGCAGCAAATAAATTGATCAATGTAGACAAAGTTAATTTTTTGATGACTTTTTGTACAGGGGAAACAAATGCTGTAGCTCCAATAGCTGAACAGAACAAAATAATACTTCTTACATCAGGTACCACAGCCCCAAATATTGTTAAAGGAAAATATATCTTTAGAAATATTGGTTCTGTTGGAAGTGGATTGCCGGTTTTGACTAAATTGGCTTATGATTTTAACAAACAAATTGCATTAATATCTGAAAATACTGATTATGCAGCTTCTACAAAAAATGGTTTTACTCAGCAATATACAGCTCTTGGTGGAAAAGTATTGTTTGATGAATCATTTGATGCAAAAAGTTTAGACTTCAAGACAATAATTACAAAATTAAAGGAAAGCAAAGTAGAAAGTATTTTTGTTGTTGTTCAGTCTCTTGATAATTCTGCAGTTTTGTTTAAGCAAATGAAAGAGTTGAATTATCACCCACAAATATTTACTACTGAAGGAGCTATCAGTACTAAAGCCCTAGATAAATATACAAAAGAAGGATATGAAAATATTGTTGAGGGCGCAGTACTTGTTCAGCCTTATTTTGACAGAGAAAATCCTAAAGCAAAAATAATGATAAGCGCTTATGACACCAAGTTTGGTACATCGACAGGACCAATTCCAGAAAGCTATTTGGCAACACATTATGATGCCGTTTCTTTGATAGGGGAAGCAGTGGAAAATGTCGGAAATAACTCTGATGCTGTAAGCAATTATTTCCTAACCAAAATTAGTAATTGGAGTGGAGCGATTGGATCTTTTGGGTTTGATAAGACCGGAGATACTATAGTTCAAACTCAAACTAAGATTGTTAAAGGCGGAAATATCGTGGAGTATAAATAATTCGAAATAAAATTAAAAAAGCCCCGGAAGGGGCTTTTTTAATTTTTCACAGATTTTGACTCCCAGGCCAATTCAAATATAACGCGCATCATTCCATTGAGCGCTTTGTCTTCCATAATTACACCGGTCAATTTATTTCCTCCAAAATTTGTAATGGCTATTTTTGAATCACCATATATTACTATTTCTCCATTGAAATCAAATTTTTCTGGAGCGATATATTTCATGATAGGATAAAATTTCTTGGGCGTATTTTCTGGATAAATTGGAAGATGTTCTCTGTTTTCTGGGGTATCTGGAACAAATATTTTTGTTGTTATTCCTAGTTCAATCTTTTTCTTTGTATAATTTTTTATAAATTTATCTGGTACCAATGGTATTAACTCACTTGCTTTTGAAAAAGCAAGCATTTCGTACGGTTTATTTATATTTATCATATCTTCATATATAGACAATAATCCATCAAGGCCTTCATAATAAGTGACTTTTGAATGGTCTTTTAGTAAATCAAACAATTGGCTGATTTCTGGAATCAATGTTTTCGTTTTTTCCAAAGAGTCTTCAGATTCATTAACTTTATTTTGGGCGTACCTTAATATTTTTTCTGGTTTTTCTATTTGATAGAAAAGCTTATTTTTTCTTTCAATTTCATTTACAAGTCCACGAACAGATAGGGCGGTAAGTATAAAGTATACGGTTGCTCTTTTAAGTCCACTGTATTCAGCTATTCTGGAAGGGAAGGCACCGCCAAGCTCAAGTAGCGATACATAGACCAAAGCTTCCTTGTCAGTAAAGCCTGTTTTTTCTAATTTTTTGATTAATATATGGTTTTTTACTTGCATAGATACACTGTATCAAATATAAAATATTTGTCAATTCTTACTGACAAAATATATAGTATTAATATATAGCTCTATAATGAAGCATATTTTTAGTATATATGTCAGTCATAACACACAAAGTAGAAGCAATGTTATATAATATCAGCAGATATTTATTAGTTTGGCAATAGATGTTAGAATATTATAAGTTAATTATTAATTAAAAAATATGAGTGAAAAAGTAAAATGGATTGTGGGGATTTTGGTTGTCATAATTGTGATAATTGGTATCTCTAGTTCAAATACTAAACAGGTTTTTAACGGGCCTATTAAAATTGGTCTAATTTTACCACTAACAGGAGATGCTGCAGATATAGGCCAAGCCCAAAAAAATGCTGTGGAGCTGGCGCTTGAACAACTAAAAGATTCAAATATTCAATTAATTTTTGAGGATGATCGTCTTCAAACAAATGATGCCGTTACAGCTGCTCAAAAATTAGTAAATGTTGATAAGGTTGATGCCATAATAGGACCAAGTTGGTCTGGAGCTGCATTAGCGGTTGCTCCAATAGCAGAATCTAGTAAGACACTTTTAATTTCACCAACTGCTTCAACCCCTTCTCTTACATCAGCCGGAGATTATATATTTAGGGTTTATCCTACAGATGATGCACCAGTAAAAATGTTGGCTGATTTTGCTTTAAATAATTTAAAGATAACTAAAGCTGCGATTCTATATGATTTAGCAAACGACTCTTTTACTCAAGAAAAAAATTATGCTAAAAGTGAATTTGAAAAGCTAGGTGGGAAAATAGATATTGAAGAATCTTTTAAAACTGGAGATAAAGATCTAAAAACACAATTACTAAAGATAAAAAACTCTGACGCAGAGACGATATTTTTCTCGGCTTTCCCAATAGAGGCGGGGCTATTATTAAAACAAGCAAAAGAATTAGATTTAAAACAAAATTTCATTGGTCTTGATGCTGTAACTGAAGATCCAACTGTCATAACTGAAGCTCAAAATGCAGCTGAAGGATTAATTTATCAATCTCCTGCAAAACCAGGGAATAAAGAACATTCAAATTATTTGGCTGATTATGAAAAAAAATATAATAAAAAAACACCAGCATATTCTGCTGAAGCGTATGACTGTTTGATGTTGGCAATTAAAGCAATAAAAGAAAGTAATGGTACCAAAGAGGGGATAAAGAGCAAACTTTACCAGGTTGGTCAAAAATATATGGGAGCAAGCGGTGAAATAACTTTTGATAAAAATGGCGACGTTAGCAAATCTTTTGCTATTAAAACCATCAAAAACGGTCAATTTGTTCCGTATAATCAATAGAGACATAGAAATTATACACAGTTGAATAGGCATTTATTAGTTTGGTGACGAATGTTAAAATATTATAAGTTAATTATTAATAAAAAAACAATATGGAAAATAAAAAAGTGAAATTATGGGTTTTGATTGTCGTGATTCTTTTAGTTGTCATTGGTATATTTTTACTATTAAATAATAAGCCGGCATCAACAGGACCAATAAAGATTGGTTTTATTGCACCGCTTACTGGCCCGGCTGCTGCTTATGGTGAAGTAGAAAAGAATGCAGTTGAAATGGCACTTGCAAAGATTAATAGTAGTGGGGAATTGAAAAGAAATATTGAAGTTATATATGAGGATGGTAAATGTAATGGTCAAGATGCAGCCACGGCAGCAAATAAATTGATTAATATTGATAAAGTCAAAATTATTTTGGGTGGTTTGTGCAGCAGTGAAACCTTAGCTATTGCTCCTTTATCAGAACAAAATAAAGTTATACTTTTTTCTGCTTTTTCTAGTAGCCCAGCCATTACAAATGCAGGAGATTATGTATTTCGTAATTCGCCATCTGATTTAGATTTTGGTAAAGCTGATGCCCAATTTATCATTGGCAAAGGTATTAAGAATATTGCTATCATTTCTGAAAATGCTGATTATTCACAAGGCGTACGAACAGTTATGAAAAATGCCTTCCAAACCAATGGAGTCAATGTAATAGCAGATGAAGTATTTAATTCAGATGTAAAAGATTTTAGAACACAGTTAACAAAAATAAAGGCACTAAAACCAGAGGCAATATATATTAATCCAGGGACATCACCAGACACTGCAGGAATAATTCCAAAGGAGATGAAAGAGCTTAGTATGACAAACATAAAAACATTTGGTAACTATGTTTTGGGGGATAAAGAAGCGCTAAAAATTGGAGGGTCAGCAATGAATGGTATTATATTTAGTGATTATACAGATCTCGTGTCATCAAACAAGGCTATTATAAACCAATATAAAACTGAATTTCAAAAAGACCCAGCAAATAATTATCCTTTAATGGCTAGATATGATTCGGTATTTATTATCGCAAATGCAATTAAAAGTTGTGGAAGTGATGATAGTGGCTGCATAAAAAATTATCTATATAATATGAAGAGTTTTTCTGGAGCTCTTGGTACATACAGATTTGATTCAAATGGAGATTTATTGAATAAAGAATTGGCGGTTCACAAAACAATTCAAAACGGGGTCGCTGTGTTGATAAAATAAACAAAAAGCCGCCGAAAGGCGGTTTTTTGTTTGTTTATTTATTTTCCTCTGGTAACATTTCCCACATAATTTCAAAGATTTGTTTAATTGAGTCATGAATTTTGGGGCTTTCTATAATAATACCTATCTTATCACTAAAATTCATAATAGCAGTTTTGTTTTTGTCATATAACATAATTTCATTTTCGATATTAAATTTATTTGCACTAACCATCTTAGATTTTCGAAGTTGCTGAACATTTTTACCAACATATGGTTTTAATTTTTCGGCGTTAGGTAAAATTGTTCGAATATGAATATTTCTCTTCAATCTCTCCGGTACATAAATTTTTTCTTGAAATGAATCACTCCCAATTGTACTTAAGCCAGCAAACCAAGATTGAATCTCTTTGTTTGGGGTAGATAATGTGTCTCTGTATACCTCTTTAAGACCTTCTTCACCCTCAAAATAGCTTACGGTTGGTTTTTTATCGATTGCCGATCCAAGCGAAATAATACTAGCCATATTTTGTTCCAATTCTTTTTTGTTTTCATCAAGAATAGACAAAATCATTTTTGGACTTTGCGCAGTGTAATATTTTAGATTTTTTCTCATGGATTGGCTGACCAATCCCTTTTTAATTAGATTTTCAAGTTCTATATAAGTAGTTGGTCTTTTAACCCCAGATTTTTGTGAG
>Ga0209083_1002775_pt1 | contig 15869 bp, 18 predicted proteins | sample AM7aDNAmetaG_FD_184132 | JGI IMG/M metagenome (GOLD analysis project Ga0209083, IMG submission 184132) | Freshwater microbial communities from Finland to study Microbial Dark Matter (Phase II) - AM7a DNA metaG (SPAdes) (version 3) | ecosystem: Environmental > Aquatic > Freshwater > Lake ...
CGCCGCCCACCGAAAGTAGTAACCGCCGTAGATCTGCGTACCGGCGTTGATTGTGATCGTGTAGCAGGGAATGCCCGAAGCCGCGCAGGTGCATGCCGCGGCACAGCCCTTGACCGCGTCGCCGCATCGTTGGATGCAGTCGCCGGTGCCATGTGCGATGCCGTCGGCGCTCATTACGCGCACCTCTCATACACTTCGTCGCAATCGTCGAGGATCCAGACGCCGTTTTCGTCGCGACAGGCGTGGCCGTTGGTGGCAGCGGTGGTGACGGCAAACTGCTGGCGGGCGAAACGGGGGGATAGGCCGGTGGCTGCAGATCCGTCGGCGTTGAGCAGGGTGACGCCGGTAGCGTAGTTTTTCGCGGTGTAGGTGAAGGGGTGCGCGATGGCGCCGGTGCCGGTTCCGCCGAGCGCAACGGTGTTGTCAGCGGCGAGTTGGACTAGCATAGCAACAAACGTCATGCTCTGCTGTCGTTGTGATACTGGCGGCCGAGTCGCGGGCATGGGCGTATCACCTACCCATATCCCATCCGGATTATTGACGACGCGAGGGCCGCGCATGCCGTAGACGCGCTTGGCTGCGCCCATCAGGTAGTCGAGTGTGGCCTGCTTGAGTAGGTTGAGTTGCTCGCCCATGGTTCACCTATGCAAAGCCAAGCTGCAAAACGCCAAGGTCAATCGCGGCCACCTTCCGATAGCATCTGATCCACGGCACAGGATTGGTGGTGCCATAGGCTCGCGGCCGGGGGATTGCTGTACATGGTTGGTATTGCCAGTCTCCGCTCATTGGGGCTGCAACGGGTGTCTTGCCGACATAGGTTGCGCCGTCGGCTTGAAGCTGCCCCACCTGGATCGTCGGGGTTCCGGTGAATGCGTAGGGCACGCCGGTCAGGCCGTCAAGTAGGATCGGTTCCGCGAACGGCACGAAAACCGTCTGGCCTGCCACGGTTACACTGGTGCCAAAGGGTCCGCTGAAATATTCGTTCGTGGCGCTCTTGGCCCAGCCGTAGCTGCCCTGATCCCGCAGATACCGCTGGTACGGGTTCTTGGCATGGCTGTCGAACTCGAGGGCGTAGGTCATCAGCAGATAGTTCGTGCCCGCCTGATACTCGGCCGGGGGGCAAATCTTATCAACGTAAATCTGGCCGGTGTCGAACTGGTACGGGCCGATGGTTACGGGGGCATTGTTGACCGTGTTCATCGCGTAGTCGGCAAGGCCAAGATTGAAAAATGGCTCGTACCGGGTCAGGGTCAACGTCCAGGTCTTTACTCGCCGCGTCTCCTGATTGGCCGGGGGGAAGCCGGCTGAGTTGCAGTACAGGCGGCCGTCAACGTCAAACTCCGTTGGCACTTCCTTATAGCATACGTCCCATTTGATCATCGGACGGGCTGCCATTGGGTTGGTTTTGTCATCCAGCCACGCGCCCATCGGTGGAATCTCGAATATCGCCTTGACGTTGGCCGCCATGGGGCCAGACCTGCTCACCACGCCAAAGAAATTACAAGTCAGGTTTGGCTGTCCAACGGCGAACGGATGCGGGCCATTGCGTTTGATACCATAGCCGGCCGTGATCGCGTTGAGGATGTCGCTGTCGCCGAACGCCACGTCGCCCGCAACATAGGTGGCCAGCATGTTAAGCTCGGCCTGCCAGCGCCCATCGGGTAGCTGAACGTAGCCCTTGTTTCGCCATTCAAAATCAATGTTCATGTTATTGGGCTCCGATGTTGATTGCGTTCATCTTCGCCGCGATTCCCTGCATGAAGTCGCGCATCTGGCGGATAAACCCGATGGCTTCCCGCTGCGCATCGAGCTTCTGGCGGTCCTGGGCCTGGCGCTGTTTGAACGTATCGCCTACCCCGGTCTCGCCCGCGTCAACGCCCTGGGCGTCAAACGTGTAGGTTGGCTTTCCCCGCTGCTGCATGCGCTGGCCGAAGTCAAAGGTCATGTCGGTATACCGCTGGCGGGTGCGCGTCTCGTCAAGCTGGGCCATGCGGCTGTCGTTTTCAAGCTTCCGCTGGTCATAGTCTCGCTGGCCGGCGAACTTCTTGCGGATGGCGTCTGCATACTCGGGGTTCTGGCGGATTTCCTCGGCCTCGTCCCGCTTCATTTGCTCAAGTTTGGCCGCGTGCTCTTGTCTCAACTGCGCGATCGTCGCGGCGGCGAATTGGCCTTGCTTACGCAGGTCATCCGCCTGCAATGCTGCTTTGATGTCGCCCAGCCGCTTGCCTTGATCGACGGCAAACTGCGTTCGCTCGCGTTCAATCGCCGCTTGTGATTCCTTGAGCTTCTTTTCGGTGTTCTCGATCTCGCGTTGCTGCACATTCAGGCCGCGTGGATCCGCGCCGGCCTTCTGGTCGTGCTCGTATTGTTCCTTCTGCCGGCGCAGTTGCTCTTTGAGCATTACCTGCTGTGATTCCGCCCCGCGCTGCATCGCTGCGTACCGATCCGCGTTTCCCTGTGCGGTGAGCTCGGTCATCGTGTTCTGGTAGTCGCGCTGCATCGTGACTTTCGTGGCGGCCGTCTTGGCCTCCAGCGCGGTCTGGGCATCTTCGGCATTGACTGCGGCCTGTGCCAGCAGCTCGCGTTCCTTCAGCTTCTCTTTCATCAGCTTTTCGCCAGCCTTCAGTTCCTCGTATTCGGGCTTCGATAGCTGGCCGCCTTGCGAAGAAGCTTTTCGTCGCAGGTCTTCCACTCGCGATTGCTCGGCGCTACTCATGGCGACGTATCCGGCAAGAGCGTCTTTTGCCTGCTTGGTTTTCAGTTCGGCCGCCTTGGTCTCTTCGTCCATTGCCTGCTTGCGCCCGGTGAATCCGGCCGCCGCGCCGCCCAGGCCGGCCATAGCCGTATCGTTGGCGATTTTGCGCAGGATTACCGCCTGATCATCAAGAGCTTTGGTCTGTTCGCGGATGTGTTGCGCCCGAAGCTGCGTGGTCTGGTCCTGGAGTCTGGCTGTGTTCAAGATCGCGTTCATCTGCGTCTCTTCCTGGGTGAAGAGTTCGCGGATATTCCGGCCGGTCGTGGCGAACGCACCAATGCCCATGGGGAGCGATTCCATGATCCGAACTACGCGGTCGCTCTGCCCCAGCTCGTGCCAGTCGTTTCGCAGTTCCTTCATCTTCTGCGAAGCCCCCGCCAGCGATTGTCCGATCATCGAAAAGGCTACCAGCGCCCCGCCGCCGCGCAGCAGGTCCATGGTGCCTTTGATTTGCTCCTGCATGCTCTTGCCGGGTCCGCCGATTACTTCATTGATCTGCTCCTGCTGGGCCTTGCGCGTCTCTACTTTCATCCGGGACAGGAATTGTGATGCCGCGCGGTTGGTTAGTTCCGGGCTGCCCAGATCCTCCATTTCCTTTTTGATTCTGCGCAGTTCGTCGCCATAGTTGCGCAGCTCGGTCTCCGTCGCCTTGATGCCTTTTAGGTCGGCATTCGAGGTGACGTTCAGATTTGTGGTCTGGTTCTGGGTAGCCATGGGATTACTCCGGCAGAAGCGTGCGCAGAAGTCGGTAGGCGCTCAAAAAAGAATCGGCCTGGTCCAGTATGCCACCAGACACAGGCCAGTTACCTTCGCGGGCAAAGTAGTACATTTCGATGATGCCTCTGGCGGCCGGTGTCACGTCATAACGCGGGCAGCGAGTGAGCCGCGTCTTGTGGCCGCACATCATCGCGCCGCAGACAGAGCAGTTGCCGTCTGGCCAGAATGCGGGGGCCTTTACGGTTGGGCAGTCGCCACAGGTCCAGTTGCCGTCGGCATCCCGTTTGCAGTGGCCGTCGCCGCACCCTCGGGATTCGACAAGGGCGGCGAAGATGAGTTTTTTCGGTCGTCCTCCGCAAGCCGAACGGCGTTCACATAGCCTGCCGCCAGCTTCATAATCTCGCCTTCTGTCAATACCGCTTCCATTGCTTCGCGAGTAAACGGCTGATCGGCGGGCAGGCCCTTGGCCGCCAGCGGCATGTTTTCCCAGCCGACGACGCCAATGGCAATGGCCTTCCAGAGCACGTCGAATATCCCTACGCCTTTGCAGGCGCCGGACTCTTCGATAAGCCGGCCATGCTGGTCGCTTTCGCGCTTGGTGATAAACCGGCAATGAAATACCGGGCGCGGCTCGGGCTTGTCTCGGTCGCTCGGCAAAACGTAGGGCGCGGTTGCGCTGGGGTCACTCGATAGGGGCATGTTCTCTCCGTGAAAACAGGGTTACAACACCAACCACTTTGAAGCATCCGGCATGCCCCATACGCGGGTGACTTGGTTCGCCGTGGTGCATGCCTTTGTATTCGCGGCGTTGATGAGTTCCGCCCCGTTGCCGGTCAGGGTCATCGCCGTGGTACTGGTGCCGACGTTGACAAACGTCAACAGGCGTCCGGCGCTCACGGCAATCGGGGGCAGAGTGATCGCAAACGCTCCGCTGGTGGGGTCGTAGGGCACTACGTCATCGGCTGCCCCCACTGAATAGGTCGTGGTTTTGGTGGCAGTGCCGCCAATGTACACGGGGCCGGTCATATTGGTCACACCCAGCACGCCGGCCGTGAATCCAGCCGCGTTGGCGTTGCCGCTGCTGTCGCGCAGGACCAGAGCGCCAGCCTGATTGGAGTCGTTGGCGGTCAGAAACGTAGCCGAACCGTAGACAAACAGTGAATAGACAGACATAGGTTGCTCCGTTAGGTCATCACGATTGAAAACTCGTCATCCAGGGTGCCGCCAGTTTCGCACATAAAGTGCAATTCGTCGGTCTGCAATCCATCGCGGTCGCCGTCTGTGTGCGGGTCGATCAACTGCATGTGCGGGGCCGCGAACGTGAAGATATTCCCGGCCGTGGCGCCCAGCACCGCGCTGAATGCCACTTGGGTATTGGCGAGGAAGTCCGCAGAGTAATCGTGGGTGGCTTGCAGTACGGCCTCGGCGGCTACGCTGATCATAATCATCCGGCGGGCAATGGCGGCCGCGCGGTAGCCGGGGTGGTTGCCGTCGCGGTCCACGGCGTTCACGTCTTGCCGCTTCACGAGCGTGTTCTGCCATTTGATTGTGACTTCAGGCACAACCACGGTGCGACTGCCGATGGTGAACGCGGTAAGGCCAACGGTGGGGGCAACCACGGTATCAAACGTGACGGGGCTGGGGGCGGCCAGCGCCTTGGGCTGCTGCCAGACGCCTTCGACCTCCCATGCAAAGCGGGCCGGTGCACCACGGCGCAGGGGCAAGGTCCAATTGCACATGCCGCCAGCGAGTGCCTGCTGGTGTCCGGTGGGGAGGTAGTTGCCAAGGCTTACAGTAGCTTGGCCGCCGGTGAGTGGGGCAAGGGTGCCAGATGCGCCGGTAAAGCCAGCGCCAGACGCCAGCAACAACGCGCCCCAGTAAGGCAGCGTCTTGGTGGTGCCGCTGCCATAAAGCTCGGTTTCAAACGTCGCCTTGCACCAGCGAGCGCCAAACTTCTGTACCACTTGGGACAGCGAGCCCGCGCGTTCGGGAATCTCGATCTTCTCAATCTCCGGGGTGAGCTTGAGATTGAACATCGGCGTCACCATGTGCGCTGAGGTCAGCGTCAGGTAGGTGCCGGTGGTCGTTTCGGTTGCAAACGCCCCCTGCCGTAGACGGGTCAGGGAAAGGGCTGGATCGAGTGCCATAATGATCTCCTAAACGGGTTGACTGATTGACGATGACACAGGGGAGTCGGCTGGGTATCTCACCAGCGCCTCAAACTTCACAATAAGAATGCGGATCGCGGTGGACATGCCCACGTCGCGCTTTTCCGTGCCCTTGTAAATGACGTTGCGCACGGTCCCGCCTAGCGTTCGCTCCGCTGCTGTTCCGTGGGCCATGACGATGCTCTGGACCTCGGCCGAAACGATGTCGAGGTAATCGTCGGCGGTCAGGGCGGAATCCTTGCCCACGGTGGCATTAACCACAACGGCAAACTCACATGGTTCCTGGGTGAACATATGCGGTTGGCCGTCTGGGATACTGGCATCGCACAGCACTTCACCGATAAGAGTAAGCTGATCGGTCGGTATCGGGCCTGGCAGTGCGTCGGGGTGATCGGCCGGGCTTTCGATGTGGCCGATCCATGTCACCTGATTGCAAAGCTGGATCGTGTAGGTGCCGGTGCTCGTGGTGACTTCGGCGGTATCGGCCAACAGCGAACGCATGGCTCGCTTGGCAAGCAGGACGGGGGGTATAAAAATCTCAGCCATGCTTCACCATCTCCTGCGCCATCTTCTCAAGTTCCTTGGGCATCTTCTCTGCTATCGCCGCCTGGCCGGCCGCCATCAGTTCGGAGTAGTGGCCCTGCATGCCTTCGCGTAGGGGGGTTCCGCGCATCACTTCCTTGCCCCGGAATATCAGGTTGACGGCGGTGCCGTACTTGCCTGCGATATGGCGCAGAACGGACTTGTCCCACGTTTGTGTTTTGCCCCGCACCACTTCTTGACTTGCCGACGTGCCCATCTGCGACGACACAGCAGCGTCAATGCCCATCGGCCCATCATTGACCTGTACGGACCCGCCGTTGCCGTAGTCGCCTCTTGCGACGTGCCGTACTACGCGCTTGCCCAACCGGGCATCAGTGATAAACGCGACCTGCGGGATTTGCTCGCGGGCCTTGCGAGCCATCACAGACAGCGCCCGGTTCACCACGCGGTTGATTGCCTGGTCGAGCTTGCGGGGCATGTCGCGGTATCCCGCCTCAAGTTCGTAAACCTCGTTGATGGGCAGGCTCATTGTCAGCAGTGGTTCGCCGGGCATCAGTACACCTGCACAGTAAGGCGCGACTCGTCGGCGAAGATCACTTTTTCAATCTTCCAGTCACGCGCGGTATCGGTCTGGTAGTGGGCGAAGTTGAGCCGGTCGCCGCCGATATTGAGTGCCGCGGCTGATAGCCCGGTGGCGGCCGAGTTGTCGAGGGTGACAACGCAATGGGCGCGAACGCCTGCCATCTGCGCATCGCGGTCGTTCGGAGTAGTGCGCTGCACTCTGCCGATAGCCGAGAATGCCGGGCTTCCCGCCGGCTTGACGGTGATCGTCTCGCCGTGGGTGCGCTTCAGCTCTGGCCAGCCGGCCGCCGCGAACATTTGGGATGCGATGGAAGACATAGCAAGACTGAAAATCACCCGGCGGCGGGTAAGGCCGCCGAGTGACGTAGGAAACATGGAACGCGAATTATGCCACGCGAATGCTGCGGTCGAAGCGATAGAGGCCTTCGACAAAGCGATGCTTCAGGGCGATTCGCACCTTGTTCGTGTTGGTCTCGAACTCGGAGCCGAATCCCAGTGCCTTCGCTTCCAGCGGATAGCTCTCGCTGTAGACAAAAGGCCGCTGGGGAGCGCCGACATAGTGGACATACCACGCGGTCGCGCTGGTGGCATCCAAATAGCCATCAGCATAGATGCTGGCGATGCCGTCCAGGCCGATGCCTGACGGGCCGGTTGCGCCAACGGCCGCCGTGCCGGAAGTTGTCACGGGGGCGCTGACGGGAATCATCGAACCGAAGATGAGCTGCCGGAAGTTGATCTCGAGCGCCTTGGGGCAGTGAATCACGATCTTGTTTGCGCCGTAGGCAAGCTGCGGATTCAGCAGCCGTCCCTTGTCGTCCAGGAACGTGCCCATCTTGGTCATCGCCGATTGCAGATCGGTGTAGAGGGCGGAGACGGTCACGCCGGTAGCTGACACGGTGTTGTTGATCGTGTTGCTGCCGGACTTCGCCCACTTGTGCGTGGTGCCGTAGAACGCCACGCCATCGTAAGCGTTGCCGTTGGCGGTGATCATCTTCGTCAGGTTGTAGTTGGGGAAAATCTTGGCGCTGATCGTCCCTTCCTGAGTCTTCTCGCTGAATGTATATGCCTTGCTCTCTCGCATCAGGTCAGACCCGAAGTCGAGGGTCAGGGCATACGTCGCCTTGTTGTAGGTCTGCACGATGTTCACATCAGTCGAGGTGTCTTCGCGTTCGCCGTCAAACACGGTGGGGAACGCCACCTTCGTCTGAACGGGGATCTTGATATAGGCCTCGTCCGCGCTCTGAATATCAGAGCAGATGAGGGGCCACAGCATTTGGCTGGGCTCCATGATTTCGGCCTCTACCACGCGGGTAAGGTCTTTGAGGGTTGCGTTTGAATCACCAAGAATCTGCATGGTGTTTTCCTTTCAGGTTATTGGCCATTGCGGGCCGGTTGTGGTTAGTTGATCACTTCGGCGTGGAAGTTATTCACGCAGATTTGGTCACTCTGGTTGTTGGCGCTGAAGGTGATGCCGAGCGTGATTGCCATCGAAGCAGTGGTGTCAATCGCGGTCGATCCGGCACTGACAGCCAGCATCGTCGCGCCAACCGTGCCGCCGCTGACAATGCCGGCGGCAAGCGTGGTGCCATTGGCGCCTGCGGTCAGTACCGTAAACTCCACGATGAAGGTCAGGAAGTTGGTCGTGGCGTGTGCGAACGCCGCTGCAAGGGTCAACGTGGTGCTGCCCATCGCCAGCGTAACGGCTGTGGTGTCAGACGCGGTGCGAGTGACGCCGACAAGCTGTCCGGTGATGCGAACGATATTGCCAGCGGCCAAGCCGTTGGCGGGAATCGTCAACGTGCCGGCCGTCTGCGCTGCACCAGCTACGTTGGTAACGGGGTTGGCAGCGCCAAGAGCGGCAGCCAGCGCCTTGTAGCTGAACGCCAGTGTCTTGCCATTGACTGGGGCCTGCATCACCGCGTTGGTGATATCCACCCACACGAGGCCATTGGCGTCCACGGCGGCAATGACGCCCGCCCATGTCGTGCTGCTTGAAGACAGCGTGACGGTGCTGTCGTCGGCAAAGTAAGCATTCGCGCCGATGCTCGCCGCGGCGATTGTCGAGCCGGTCTGCGCGAATTGAACCAATCCGCTGCGAAGGACTCGCGTAAAGGTGCTGCCAGCCACGCCGGTGGCTTCCAGCTTGGTCTCGGTCCAAACGCCGATAAACAGCGTTGTGCCGGTGGCGGTAACGAGTGGGGTGCCGTAGCCGGTGCCGGAAATAACCGAAGCGGCTGCGCCCTTGTAAATCTGAACAGACGCGGCAAGCGCCACGGGGATAATCTCGCCGGGGCGGTGGCCAGTGGTAAGCGGACCAGATGCAGTAGCCATAGTATTGGCTCCTTTGTTGCTTGAGTTGTGAACGGGGAATGGTCATCAGCCGAACGGCCGATTACCGCTTGGAAAATACGCTCTTGTTGCGATAGAGCTTGGCGATGGGGTCATCGGTGGGCTCCAGGTCGCCGCCCTTGGCCGCCTTGGCCTGATCGGCCTGGCACTTACGCTCGGCCGCAAGATACCGGCCAAACTTGGCCTTGTACGTCGCGTCGTTGGCATCGCTGGTGAAGCAGCCGTACATGCGGCGCAGGCTGGAGTCAGCGGAGAATCGCTGCGTGCAGCTCGTGACGATCTCGGCATCCGCCTTTTCGGCTGCCGTCTTCGCCTCGGCTTCGCTGTTGCCGGGTGCGCTTTCGCCAAGGGGCTTGGCGCGGGTGCCGATGGCATGGCTGGCAAGGAACTTCACATCATCCAGGGGGCGGCCATAGAACTTCGTCTCGAAGTCCTCGGCGTCCTTGGCGACGATGCCGGCCGTAGTCAGAGCGGTGAAAAAGCCCTTGCGGTATTCGCGCTCCTCGGTGACGGCATCAGCCTTGGCCTTGGTCTGGGCAAGGGCAAGCATCTGCGGGGTGATCTTGGCCGCATGCTTTCCCTCTTCCTTGCCGGGTGGTTCCTTGCCTTCGGCGTCTTCGTCGCCGTCCGGTTCCTTGTGCGGGGCCGGTTCTGGCTCGGCGGCCGCCCAGTTCTTGGGCAGATCCATCTCATATTCCTTGTCGCCAATTACGGCAAACAGTTTGCCGTCGCGTTCGTAACCCTTCAGGGTATTCGACATACAAGTGTCCTTTCCCCCGCCGTTGGATGCGGCAAATAAGCCGGTGGGATTCGTGGCGGGGAAGTCTACGAAATCCACGGCAAACAGTTCGACAAAACGCACTGCGGGGTCTTTCCCCGTTTGCTTCAGCGAGTTGAAAACGATTGATGCGCCCAGGTGCTCGGGGGCCTCGGCGGCAAGGGCCATAAACTGATCGGCCATCGGGGCCGCGGCTGGTGAAAATAGGTGAATATCCGCCCGTACCACATCGCCGTCGCGACGGAAGTTGAGCGGCTTGCCAATCAGCTTGCCCAGTGGGTTTTCAATCGTTGGTTGATCCGCACTAGGGCTTACCGGATGATCCATGCGGGCTTTGAGGCTTCCTGTGGCGTTGGGCATGGCCGAGTTGCCGAGAACCACAAGCTGCTCAAGTGATTCGTCGTCAAGGTGCTCATCGTGGCCCACGGCCGGGCCTTTAGTGGCAACAGCAACGCCGTAGACGATGCGAGCGGAAACATCCACGCGCTTATCAGGCAGGCCGAACGCATAGCACTTTGTGACGGTTTTGTCGGGCATGGTTATTCCACCATTCTGAGGGCTGGTTGATCCTCGGTCTGGTCTACGGGCTTTTGTGGTTCGATCTTGTCGCCGGCCGTGGTGCTCACCGTCGCGGTGGACAGCAGGCAATCGAGTTGCCCCTCTTCCAGCCCGTATTCCTTCTCCATGTCGCGAGCCATCTTGAGCCATTGCGCCCAGAGCCGGAGCACTTCGCGGGCATCGGTGCCATCCTCTTCGCAGTGCATTTGCGGGGCGCTGGTTCGCAGTGCAAGGCTCTTTTCGCGGGCCGCCTGGGTGTCGGCGGGATTGATATGCACCTTGCCGGGGAATTGTGCCCGGAACTCACACCACAGCGGGGCGGTATTCGTGCTGTAGCCGTCAAGGGCGATGTCGCCGGTTAGCCAAACGGCGGACATAAACCACTCGTTGACCTTGCCCCACGCCTGCACAAAGGTGTCGCGGTATTGGTCAATGATCGGGTCGTCCTGCTGATCTTCCAGCCGGCCGCCAGCCCACGAGCTATTCACCTGCCGGGTGAATCGGGACAGCGAAGAGACAAGCCCACGGGCAATGCGGTTGTCGGTTGTCTGCATGAAGCCGGGGAAGTTCGGGTCGGGAAGGCGGGCCGCGCTCCAAGTGACTTTCTCGCCGTTGGCGCTGTACAGCATCTTGACGCCGCCAAGGTTGGTCATGCCCAGCCCGTTGCTTGCGGCGCTGTCGTCGGCCGCCAGAGCGTAGGGGTCTACGTTGGGGGCACACTCGGTTACGGCGTAGTGGGTGGCCTGGGCGCGGGCGGATTCCACGGCTGATTCGATGAACTGGCCGCGGTTGCGGAGCATGGGCACGGTGGATGTTGACAGGGGCAGGGCGCGGTCGATGCCGGCAATCTCAGTGAGCGACAGCAGCGAGCCGTCTTCGACGGGGATGAAGTCCCACTCGAAATCCGGCACAAAGTTGTTGCCGATGGTTTTGCTGACGCGGCGAACGTGCCAGCCGGCCACGCGAGTACGGTGCTCGTCGGTGTACTGGACGCCGAAGGAAATCAGCGGATCGCCCATGCGGTTGAGCGGGGTACTGATACGCGAGCCGGGGATAAGCTCAATCGACAGCGGAAGCGGGTATCGCCGGTCACTTCCCCAAACGCGGTGAATCAGGCAGGAGCCCAATACCATCGCCGTGAGCATTGCCCGCTCTTGTTGTTTTCCCTCCGATCGGCCAAGGCCCTGCGCGTCAAACCCGCCAAGCCGCGAATGAATATCTCGAATGCGGTTGACTTGTTGGGTCAGGAGCAAGAGCGAGTCCTGATCCATGCGGATCTCGGAAGCGTGCGGGGCGTGTTTGAACGCAACGCCCTTGCCGACGATCTGCGCCACGCGGGTACGGTGGAAGCCGTGGATGTCCGGGTTGTTTACGTCGAGGTCCTGGGCGCGGCTCTGCACATCAGCCAGCGATTGCAGGTATTCCTTGTTCAGATCATCGCCGCCCATTTGCGCGGGGATACCCGACCAGCTACCGCCGGGGGCCTTGGCGGCCGCCGCGATGCTCATGGCGCTGAAACGGTGAGTTGCAATCTGCAAATCCCGCTGGAGCTTCTTGGTTTTTGAGGTTGTGAACCAGTCGCGCAGGCTCATTGCAAACCTCCATCAGAAAACGCCACGCCGACACGGCGGGAACGGCCAAACGCGCGGGGCGAGGAAGCGCCTAGGAATCGCTCGATCTTCTCGGCCTGGGCCGCCAGCGATTCATTGCTCATGCTTCCGCCCTGATCGCCTACGCTGACCGGCCGATTCACCAGCAGGAAGCGGATCGCCTCCAGCGCAAGCGTGGCGCTGGCTTGGCTGGCGTGCCAGCTCAGGTTCGCGTTGTATTGGGTAAGGGCTTCTGCAATCGTGGTCATAGTCGGTTATCCCATTGCCGGGTCGCGTCCTGGATTGCTGCCATAGGTGGCAGATTCCATCGCATCCAACACTTGCGAGCGCCGGAATCGAAAAGCCTGCTTCACGCGCACGGGTTGAATCCGGCCAAGTTTGACCCATCGCAGTACCGCGTTGGTGTCAGTCCTAAGCAGGTCCGCGACTTGCTTCACGTTTAGGAGTTCGGAGTCTGCCATCGTCATCCCATCGCCGGGTCGCCGGCTGCCACAAGTTCGCGTTCGCGTCGTGGCCGCTGGCTCGCCTGCTGGTTCTCGTGTTCATCGTCGCTCTGTCCGCCTTGGAACGGGTCAAGGTTCATCGCAATCCCGTATGCGTACGTGTTGGTGTCGGCAAAGTGGTTGGGGCCGCATTTCTTCCAAACCAACTCGCCCTTGCGTTCGCCCGTGGTCAGTTCTTCGTTCTTGGTCTGCGTCAGCCAATCATCACCAACGTCTTCGGGCAGGATGATGCGTGGAACTTTTAACGTGCCAACGTGCTGCCCGTTGACGATGTCCGGTAGCTCAATTCTCTGCCCAGTTCCACACCATCCGTAAAAATCGGTTTTGAGCAGGTAGGTGTTGAGCAGCAGCATGCGGCTGCTCTCGTCGGCAATGTCCGTCTCGCCCGCCTTATGCCGTATGGCCGCGCCCCATCTCGCATAGGGGGATTTGGATAGGGAAGATGCCGTCTCGCTAGCGCCTTTGATCGGTATTGCTCGGCGAGGTCGCGTTCGGCAATAGCGAACGATTGGCAGTTGTGTTGGGACGTACCCAACGTCATGCCCGCACTGGACAACGTGAAACGATCTGTCGCCATACGTGGCCTGAAAACGCCTGTCATAAATCAGCCCATCGAAAACGTGAAACTCAGAGTCAGAGAATGTCAGCGAGTAGGGCCGGGCAATACATCCATAGTCGATCAGCCATCCGCACAGGTTGACGTTGTTAGACACGTCGCGCCGCAAGCCCCAGCCCCAGACAGAGTAGTGAAGTTCGGTTGTCCTGCTGTCCTGGCCGGCGGTCAGGAATCGCACGCCGGCGGGAACCTGGCCGCGAATGTAGAAGCTGGGGTCGTTTGCCCGCCGCTTGACCACGATCAGCGCCCGCAGAGCCTCAATGTCCATCCGGGAAATCTTCGGCTCGTACGGCTCGCCGAGGATCTTGTTGTAGAAGACCCTCTTAGCGTTTTCGTCGTTTGCACACTCGATCCACCGCTGGGCGAAGCTGCGGATTGTTTTCGACGGCGTATAGAGCTGCGAAGCGTGAACGCCAATCCACGTCTTGCGGGCCGCGACTTCCGGGGGCAACACGCTCTTGAGCGTCATGTGCCGGACCATCGCCACGCGCTCGGCGTCACTGATTACCGCGCCACAGCCGGGGCAGTAGTAGGCGTAGCAATCCGCGTCCTGTTCTGCATCGGCTTTCGATTGCGTCTCGCTGGCCGGGGTGCATTTGACATGCTCCCACTGCAACCAGAACTCATGCCCGCACTCGTGTTTGACCATCAGTCGGCGCTGGTCGCTCTGCTCATAGAATATCTTGGCCGCCCCGCGGGCCTTGGTTGTCGGGTGGGCGTAGGCAATCATCAGCGTTTGGCCGCTGTAACTGTCCATGCGGACCTCGGCCAGCTTTACCGGGTCGCCCTCGCCGCCAAGGTTGTCCACAAGGCTGTCGAGTTCGTCAATGCCCACAAACCGATAGGGCGTCGATTGCAGGTTGAAAACCGATTGGCCTCCGGTGAGCTGGATCTTGCCATCGGTGAACCGCTTGACCAGGATGTCGCCATGCGGGTTGGGGATGTACCGCAACTGCAACAGCGGCATATCCTTTATCACCAGCGCAAACCGTTCCCGGCCGAACTCCGAAGCCACTTTGTCGGTGGCGGTCATAAACAGCACGGGGCCGGGCTTGTATGTCTTCAGCCACATGAGCATGTTGATGGCTGTATCGGTGCCACCAATCTGCCCCGCCTTCATCATCACCACGCCGCGCTTGCCGGTGTCAATCGCCTCTTTGACGCAATCCATAACCAGCGGTTGATACGGGAAGATCGTGTTGTCCCAAGCACCCGGCCGCTCGCTGCAATAGATTTGATGCAGTCGCCGGTACTTCTCCGCGAACTCACTGGGCATCAGGTCTGGCAGGGGCCTGATCGCATCACAGTAGATGCCCCATACATCCGCTTCATCGTCGGCAGGCAGGCTATTCGTCGTCGGGGTCACTCTTGGCCTGCTTCCGTATCAGCGATGCAACGCCGTCTGCTTCTTGTTGCCTGACTTCACGGCAAACGCGGTCAACGTATTCCCTCACGCGCCGGTGCCGTTCATCGGTTGGCAGATCCCGAAACGCCTGATCGGCAATCCACAGGTCTACTTCGGTGGTGATACCCGCAATCAGCACGTCGAGGGCCTGCACCAGCCGGGTACAGCAGCCGCCAACAAGCTGCTTGACCTTATCGCGAGCAATGAGCTGGCCACGGGTCTGTTCAAGCTCGATATAGCCGCTTTCGGCTTGGCGAAGTTCCTGCAGCGTCTTTTTCAGGTCGTCCAGGTCATTGGCGCCCAGCGTGCCGGCCGTCGCCGCGGTGGCCACTCGCCGGGACGCAATCTGCATCGCCGCCCGGCTGATCGTCAGGGCCGATGCGTTGCCGCTCTGCATCGCCTGAATGAACGGGTCGGTGCTGGTTACGGGCGGATTGGCCGGGGCGGGGAGGGGAACGAAGGGGGTCGGCGATTGTGACGGCGATGTTACGGGCGGCCGCTTCCGCTGCTTTATGTTCGCAGCACGCCAAGCGATAACCGCCGTAACTTCATAGCCCGCCTCGGTTTTCGGAGGGAAGCCCGGACGCTTTGCTTCGTTTGCTAAGTTCTGAACCGGAATGCCCACGAGCGGGGCCAGCTTCCTAAGTGACGGGGCAAAATCCATGGGCGTAATACCGAACTTTCACTAACTTGGCAGGTGAAAAGAGCGAACTTTGTGACTTTCGGCTTAACTTGGCGTTTCCAGAAGGACCCGACGCCTAGATGCCGCGCCAGTTCTTCGGAATGCCCTTTTCCCGCGTCCTATGCCCGCGGCTGTACTTCCATGCCTTGCGATCGCGAACGCGCTAGCGTTGCGGCTATAGCCTTGCAGACCTATACGTGCCGGGCGCGTCTTGATCCTCTTCCCATCGCTGGCCATTCAATATCCGGTCCAACACTCTTGGCCAGTCCACATAAGGGTCTTCACCCTCATGCACCACAAGCGGGCATCCGACTGCAGAATCATCCACGATCATGTGAGCAAATGGCTTCGATGCGTCCAGATCCTTGGCGAACTCAATCCCGTTGGCCTGGCAGTATTGCCATGCCTCAACAGCCGCCTTGCCTGCGCGGCATGTGAATAGCGTCAGGTCGCACCCTTGCTTGCGCAGCTCACGCAGGGCCCCTATAGCCCCCGGCACTGGCTCGCCTATGCCCGGCCACGCCCGTTTGCAGATCGTGCCATCGAAATCGACAGAGATAACCATGGTCTATATCACAGCCTCGGCCACGAGATTGGGAGTAA
>Ga0209083_1002776_pt1 | contig 15864 bp, 20 predicted proteins | sample AM7aDNAmetaG_FD_184132 | JGI IMG/M metagenome (GOLD analysis project Ga0209083, IMG submission 184132) | Freshwater microbial communities from Finland to study Microbial Dark Matter (Phase II) - AM7a DNA metaG (SPAdes) (version 3) | ecosystem: Environmental > Aquatic > Freshwater > Lake ...
GTGTTACTTTGGTCTTTTCCGGTGAGAGGGTAAGCCCTCGTTCTGCCAAGAAGTCCACCAATACTGGCATGACTTCGTTTTCCAGCCACTCTTTTGAGTCACCGGTAATAACCAGATCGTCAGCGTAACGCACCATGTGCATTTTCAGGCCTCGTTCCGTTGCCCGCGGAAATGCTGTTGCGAGCACCTTTTCAAGGCCGTCAAGAGTCATGTTTGCCAGAACCGGGCTGATAATACCGCCTTGCGGCGTGCCGGCATCTGTGGGAAAGAGCTTGTTCCTGAACACAAATCCTGCCTTGAGCCATTTACGGAGGATCGAAGTGTCAACTGGAATGTTGTCGATCAACCACTCGTGACTTATAGCATCGAAGCAACTGGTAATATCGGCCTCCAGCACCCAATGGGCGGAATTGCGCTTGGCCAGGCAGATAAAACATTGTTCTGCCGCGTCGGCTGTTGACCGCCATGGTCGGAACCCATAAGAGTTCCTGTCGGCTGTGGTTTCCGCCACAGGTTCCAGTGCGAGCAGGTAAAGAGCTTGCATGGCCCTGTCTTTCATTGTAGGGATGCCGAGAGGTCGGGTTTTGCCGTTTTTCTTCGGGATATGGATTCTCCGAAGAGGAAGAGACTTGTAGCCCCTTCGCTTTAATGACGCTATTGCATTGGTTTTTGCTGTTGGTGTTTTCCAGACGATGTTGTCAACTCCGGGAGTGTGTTTCCCCCGGTTTTCCGTCACCCGTTTAACAGCAAGAGCCTTGCCGCTGAACGAGTGGGTCAGCAACCACTGTAAGGCTTTAACCTTACCGTAGCGGCCATCCTGTGTTGCCTTTACAATACGAGCCTGAAGCCTCTGTACCTGTCGTTTGACTCGGGACCAGTTGATTCCTTGCCAGTCGGGGCAGGTAGGTGCACATACAGATTTCGCTGTATTCATTTGCGTTCCTGTTGCATAAGAGGTTCATCAAATTTCTTGTAAAGCGAGACCCCGAGGAAGTCTGCCCGCTTTCGCATGGGGTAATGTTGCAACCCCTATCCGTCCGATTACAGGGCGGCGTTCGCTTTCTCCTCGATCCTTTACCCGCAGCATCATGATCGTTCCTTGCGGTTCGATTGCCCGGTTAATCGGGCGATACTGTGGGCTTAACGTGTTGCGCGTAATGAACATGCGAATGAATTAGGCTCCGTCTATCCGCCGGTAGGAATTGTTGACCGTGTAAAGGCACAAATGGATCCTTTACCTACCCACTTACCTTTTGGTTCAAGCGTAGTCAGTAGCTTTCGCTTGTTAGGAATGACGACAGTTATGACGATTCACATTTGTTAGCCATATCATTCTCCCACTTGCCCCTCTCCGCCTGCTACTGGCAGATTCAGCGTCCCCTCACGGGTCTGCCTACAGTTTATCTGCGGGTACGTTTCCGGTAGCTTCACACAGGCGGATTACTCTGCCTGCATGTACCAGTGTGGGCAACTGACGGCACAGTTGGTTCAAATAACAGTTCAGTTCCGCGACTTCACGTCGCACCATTTGCTTTCCTTCCGTTAATAAAGTTCTACATACTCTCTTGTGACGAAAGACCATAAGGAAGTTTGCCCGTTTTCACTGGGGATGATGTTGCAACCCCTATCCACCCCATTATAGGGCGGCGTTCGCTTTCTCCTTAATCCTTTACCCACAGCTTCATGGTCGTTCCTTACGGTTCGATTACCCGAAAATCGGGCAAAGCTATGGGCTTACCGTGTTTCGTGTAATGAATATGAGAATGAGTTAGGCTCCATCTTTTCACCGGCGGGAATTGTTGACCGTGTAAACTCATAGACGATGAATTTACCTTACCCGCTTACCTTTTGGTTCAAGCGTATCAGTAGTTTTCGCTTGTTGTTATTTACGGCGTTTATTGATGATTCACTTACGTTAGCCATGTCACCCTGCCCCTTGACCCTCTCCGCCTGCTACTGGCAGATTCAGCATTCCCTCACGGGTTCGCCTACAGTCCCCTGCGGGTACGTTTCCCGACTGCTTCACACAGGGTGATTACTCATTCTGCATGTGTCGGTGGGGCCAACTGACGGCACAGTTGGTTCTGCAAAGAACAATTCAATTCCACGACCTCACGTCGCACCATCTATATTAACACATAGGGACTCTCCTCGTCACGCGGCGCCTCGGAGTGCTGCCCATAACCGCGTCTCCGCTCAAGATACCAGCCGCTTGCCTGCCAATGCTTCTTCGCCGCCGCCTTGATGACGCGCAGGTGCCAGAGCTCACACTCAATTTCAGCCACCGGCACCCCTTCATACAGCTCACGCTGCAAACTCTCGATACCCTTTCCTCTTTACCCTGATTATACCAGAGGTAAAAGGCCGACTTGCTGATACCGGCAATGGTACAGGCCTTCTCTTTCGGCAACCCCTCGCTGATATAGCCCAGGACCTTTTTTATGTGGTAGGTATCAAGCTTTATGAAGTAAAAATAAATAAAAAAGAGCAAAAATAATACATGCCCTGATAAACCGCTCTCAACATCGGTTATCTCAGCATCCAGAGCACTCCCGTTTTTAAACAGCGCTACGCTCATGATCGCTTCCTTTTTTATAGGTGTCCAATTCGTCCATTTTTGCATGGTTTTGGTATTGCCGTTCAAACAGCGCCCGCGTCGCTTTTTCGCGTGCCTCCGCCGTTTTTTCCTGCCAGATGCGCTGCTGCTCTTCGGCTGCCAGGCTGTTGAAATAGTCCAGCCGTCCAGCCAGCGGCAGCTCTGGCCATTGCAGCAGCAGAAAAGCCTCCTGCTTGTGCTCCTCAAAAAACAGCGACCACATGCCAACACCAATGGCCGCACGCAACGATGCGGCACTCAGGCGTTTATGCTCGGGGAGCGCCTTGTTCTCCTCTTCAAGGCGCAGCAGCTCCCGGGCAGCAGCATGCTTCGAGAACATCTTCAGGCGCAGGTCGTCAAGGATCTGCCGGGCATCGGCCTTTTCCGGCAGGGGAGAGAAGAGCGTGTGCTGAAACTTGGTTTGCTCAGCGGTACTGTACCAGCCATCAAGCTCTGCCATGGTGATCCGCATGGCGTAAAGCATCTGCGTAATGCCCAGGTCAACAATGCCGCCGGGAACGCGCCCGTTCTCCTTCTCCAGCGCCTTGGCATAGGTCTTGCACTTCATGACCTGCAGCGTCCTGACGGCCCGCTCGATCTCAAGCGTTGACGCCCGTGTCGTAAGCTTGCCAGCCATTTTTTTTGCAGCACGGTAATCACCGCCAAGCGTCCGCACGGCACCGTCAAGCATGGGATTCAAGCCAACGGAGATTGTCAGCCCCGTGATGGCTTTGGCCATTGATTGGTTGATGGTTGTCATGGTCATTTTTATTGAGATGTTTAAAATGCCAGTGAAAACTTTGCCAGTCCGATATTCTGGCAATACGCAACGCTTCAGCCGCCAGCGCTTCATCTCCCTTGCTCAACTCGTAGAGGTAGCAAAGCGCCTCTTCCGCAACCTCCTGTGTCCGATAGGGAGCCTTTTTGTTCCTGCACCAGTCAAACCATTGACCGGCACAAAAGGCCGGGAAGAAACCGGGGTTTTTAAAAACCTTACCTTCCGAAAAATCAGGTTTCTGCCGGCTCTTGCGGCTCCTTGCACGCTTTGGCCTGGAACCGTATTCAGGTGCGCTTTCCTCTGCATAGGCGGGTGTGTTATCCTCGTTCATTCTCTCTTCACTCTCTCTTTCTTCCTTCTTTACATTCTTATCATTCTTGTTTGTGGTCAGTTGTTGGTCAGTCGCTGGTCGTTTGTTGGCGTTTTGCTGGTCGTTCTGCTGGTCAGCCTGATTGACCAGCTCTTGATAACTGTTGTAATTATTTATCGTTATTAAACTGTATTTGTTGGTCGTTTTGATGGTCAAACTGCCGGTCGATTTGAGTCGTTCCAGACAAGTGCGACACGTTCGCTCCGATATGCCCGTTGCTTCAGATAATGCCAGCCTTCCGGTAATAAGCTGACCCCTTTCAACCGTCATCCCTTTCCACCGAAGAGGCTTGTGGTTGGCCGTCAAAAGCAGATGCAGAAAGAGATGCACCATGTGCGAATCATGGTACCACTCCCACTCCATCAGGCACCGGTACAGTTTTATAAATCCCTCGCTCATCCTATCCTCATCTCTACTCGCGCGCTTTCCCTGTCAACATGCTCTCTTGGGCCTCTCCGATATCCATCGGGCGCGACAACACCAACTCACCCGTATCAACACGCACAAAATCCACGATGCGCAGTTGGAAGTTTATGACCCTCCGGCACTCCACGGAACGGTATTCATAGCCATTCTGGAGAGCTGCAGAAAGATGGACAGCATCAAGAGTGTGAGCGTCAATCTTCGTTTTATAGGCAGCCACTTTCTCCTTCTTCTCACCGGTAAGCAATTCGACCATCCGCACATGACCGGCAAGATCTCCGCCCCTGTCAATCTTTTCGTCTTCAGTCAGAAAGCACTGCACCTCCATCATGACCAGTTCATCAGCTTTGTTCATGGCCTTCTCCATCGTCGTTGATTATTGTTCAATAAGATTTCATCACCTCATGAAACTGCACCCGAGGCTTCTTCGGCGTGCGGATAAACTCAAGAATATCCTCACGCAAAAAATAGAGCCTGGCCCCGTTCTTGCGGTAAGGCAGCCGACCTTTATGCACGCGATTATAAACCGCGCCAACCGTAACCTCCCGACCCTCGATATCAGAAAGGAATGCGGCACAGGGGGCAACACCCATCGGAGCCGCCGCCGCGACTTCAACTTATTCAGGGCGCTGGAGAAACGCATCGAACTTACGCGAAAGCTCGGCAACCATAGCCGGAAGCTGCTCAAACGTAGGCTCAATAGTCTTTTCTATATCTTTGTTCATTTTTTTTTATATTTATTCATTGATGTAGTAAAAGCGTTTTATTTATTTTACTCAATCTTATTCTTTATTTTAAAATAAAAGACAAAAAAGACAAAAAAGAAATGAAAGGTGATAAAGCTACAATGGGTGGCCGGCTTGAGGAAGAGATAGGCCGGAAATATGGCAGCCTTAAAAAAGCCGCCGCAGCCATAGGGGTGCAAAGCGGCTCATACTTTCGGCCATATTTGACCGGCAGCAGTGAAATCGGGATGACACTAAGCAAAAAACTTGCAGATGCAGGATTGGATATCGACTACATTATCGACGGAAAACAGAAAGTAAATACCGACATGAGTGCCGATATCAGAAGAAGATTTGAGGATATGCAGTACCGCCTTGCACAGTTGTCAAGCGAATTTGCAGCACTTGGTAAAATGGTCAACGACAACAATCCAGCCCAAAAAAGAGACTGAATATCCAGGCGCCACAACCAGTATTGCAAGCCCCCGTCAGGCTCAGATACTGCAACTACTTACCAGCCAGTGAATAAGAACGGCCTGTCGTTGACTTTGTTCATAAAACAGAGTCAATAGGGCTTGATACTCTTCAATAAGCTCCTGCATATCAACAAGAAAGGGTTTGCATGTCTCAAGTCCGTCAGGATGGTTTTCGATATAGAAGCGTAAAATATCTTCCATAACGAGGAGATGGTTATCAGAGGAAGAGGGAGTGAGCATGCAGGCAAAATTTTCATTAAGAAAAAGCCGTGAAAAGAAAGTATAAAATCCTTTCCAATACTCACAACTTTTTTTATTCTATTTTGCTATTTCTTTCTCTTCACCGATATCAATAGTGATAAGATTTGCAGCGGTTCTTTTTGTTGCATAAATCACATGGGCATAAATCACTGTTGTCTCTAAATTTTTATGACCCGGCATTTCACTGAGTGTTTTCAGGTTTGTATTCCCTGGTAGTTTCAACGTCGCGTTTCAATTCGAGCGGCAAAGGAGGCCGAGGCGGAGGCGTATTACCTGTTTATGGGTGACGAAAAGAACCGGGCTCCTGAGATTACCGCTACAGGGTGGCGGGTTCTTGATCGGTACCCGGTAACGTTTTGGAAGCCGTCGACACAGGCCGCGATCCCTGAGCCAATCAGTGGTGGCAGCATTAATGAACATAGTGAACATTGTTTGAGAGTTTTCACTCCAGCAGGGAATAATTGTTCAGGATGTAAGGCAGCAATAGATTATATTTTTATTGATTTCTTGTGCGTGCCAAGGAAAAGGTGAAGCCTCCAGATAAGCCGGATTCTCTACAGAATTGAGGTGAGTTTGTTGTTTTTAGTATACTCTTGGGTATAGTTTTGTAATTGATGCCATTTTTAGCCTTTAAAATAAGCTATAATCGACTCCCGCCATCTCCACAAAAGAAAGGTTTTTTAATATCCCATTAAGTCCTTAAGCCCTTGTTTTACAAGGGCTTTTGTGTTTCTGGCTTCTCAAGCAGTCCACAGAGATATACCTGATTCCGTACTTTCGCAAACTTTCTTTGATGGTGATGGTTTGTTTCTTTATGTGCCGGAGAAAAAGTATACAAACGGTAAGCTATTGCCTGCTTCGAAGCTATGGCGATTTAAGTATACCTTTCAAGGCAAGGTGGTTCTGATGTCATTTGGGGCGTATCCTGCAATGAGCCTGCATGATGCGAGAGAGAGGCGGCAGGATGCAAGAGCTATGCTCTGCGATTGGTTGAGGCGCGCCAAGCTTTTGAAACGGCACACCGTATCAAAACTATTATCGGGCAGGTCTTTACTTTTTCGATAGTGAGCAGTATTCCTGATGTGGTGAATAATCCGGCTTGCGGGGTTAGGTAAGGCGCTTAAACAGCCTATAAAGAGGAATATGGCGGCTATTTTGGAGCCTGATAAGTTGGGGGATGCTCTTGCGTGATATTGATGGCTATGCTGGTTCTTTTGTGGTGATCTGTGCATTGAAGCTTGCTCCGATGCTTTTTGTTCGGCCAGGTGAGTTGCGTCATGCGATGTGGCGGGATGTTGATCTTGAGAAAGCTGTTTGGCAATTACCCATTGAGGCAACAAAATTGACCCTGAAGGAGAAGGCAAGCCGTAACGGGCAATAGAGGCGCAATTAGGGCATGTTGTCCCTGATCGGTTGGGAAACGCTTATAATCGAGCCAAGCATTTGGAGGAAAGAATCAGAATGATGCAGGCGTGGAGTGATTTTCTTGACAGCTTGAAGGTGGATGTAAAGGGTGCTCTGCAAAACCGATTAAGCAGCGGATAAAAACGGAGGCTTAGAAGAAGATCGGCAAAGTAATCGGCAAGAATTACAGATTATTCTTTTTAAATTATTTTGATACAAGGGTAAACGGAATTGAATAATCGGCAATATTACGATATTTGAGATACCGCACCGCCTTGAACCTTGCCTGCCTGAGGCATTGGCGCCCGAGCTTGTTGACCTGATTGCTGCACTATCTGCAGCTTCCGAGCGGCTTGGTAATCGCCTGCACCCTAAATCAGCAGCAAGTCTTGCTGATCTTGTAAGAGTAATGAACTGCTATTATTCGAATCTCATAGAGGGACATAACACCCGGCCACGGGATATTGAACTGGCTCTTGAGAACCGGTTCGACCAGGACGGAGAGAGACGGAATCTGCAGATGGAAGCGGCTGCACATATCAGGGTACAGCGAGAGATTGATGCGAGGTATGCTGCCGGAACGCTTCAGGACGCCGCATCACAACGGTTTATCTGCTGGCTACATGAGGAGTTCTACAAGGAGCTTCCTGAGTCAATGCGCTTATATTTCTCTGCGGATGAAAAACTCTCGAATAACGTTCACCATGTTCATTACGTTCACCATTCAGAGAATGATGCGGATGGGCAGCGAGCTGAAATTGAGCGTTCTGTTTCGGTTGTTGAGCGTGTGATTGCCAAGGCAAAGGATAATGCGGGACTTTATGCGGGCAGTGAGTTCATTCATGCCATGAAGTTTATTCGTGAGAAGAGTGATGAAGAGTGGGTTCGTTTACGGGTGAAGATCAAAAATGAGAAGCCGAGCGGTGTGTTGCTTTCTGCTCTTGATGACGCTACCAGACCAGAGGGCGAAGCAATCGGCAGTGAAAAAAACACGGCGGCAGAACTCATTGCTTTGGTGAAGTCTCGTTGTGATTTGTTTTATGATGACACGACACGAAGTTGTTTTGTAACGGTGAGTGCTGATAATAGTACTCTGAGGGTTGGCAGCACCGCTTTTCTTGAGTGGCTGAGTTATGCCTATTACTCGCAGCGCGCTTCATCGGCAAGTGATGCGGCTGTCAAGCAGGCGATAAGCACGGTTTCAGGTATTTGCCGAGAGCAGCGGCATACGTTGAAAGGGTGGTGAGGAGGTATTGAGTCACTGCAACAGGCTTATGCGGTTTCCCGATGAGGGATTTCCTGATAAGAAAATTCCCATAAACCAGCATTTTCTTTGGCATGCTCAATAGTCATACTGACAAGATTTCCCTTCTCATCAACATCAATCAAGATGTTTTCACTAATCTCGCGAGTTTCAAACACCGGTTTATCGAGTAATTCAACATAAGCGGTATCGGTATCCTCAAAATATTTCACCTTCATGGGTTAGCTCTCCTTGTATGATCGATCGAAAAAAGCATTATGAACGGTTTTGCCATCTTCAAGCAAAATGACACGTAAAACTTTCCCGGCATCTTGAATATGGGCCCATTTCTTGATTCTGCCATCAGATTGGACAACAGTCTTCTCAGGGTGTTCTACAACAAAACAGATCCATTCATCCTTTATGCCTATACGATCAGGCCGATTTCTCGTTAAGTTAAAATAAGATGTGGTTATCATGCAGCGAAATCTTCTAAGATTTTTGCATTGATTTTGTTAACCGGCTCTCTTGCTTCTCTACTCTATCAATGTACAAAAGTGCTATAAAATAGCAGAGAAAATCAGAGAGATAGAGTTTTCGAAAAGGGCGTGAAGCTCTTGGATAAAGAGTGTCGGGTAAGTCACAACTACACTACGCATCCAAGAATGATTGAACAGCACGCCAGCACCCTAATAAAGTGCCCCTGTTTACCGGATTTCGATTTACGAAGGGGCTTGGGTGTGGGCGGAATTTCTCGCCTTTGAGCCTGGGGCTTCAAGCAAAAAGAGAACTTCTGCTTCAACGCCTCCATCCCATGGATCAAGATAGGGAATTGCGGCATCGGGCCCCATCCTTTCACGAAGTCGACGGACAAACTGTGACAGGGGAGCAATATGGGCATCATCTACCTGAGAGAGGCGCAATTCCAACTGGTCTTTGTCTCGCAATAGTTTGGGGCGATCCATTGATTTTTTTTTGAGTCATAAACAAAAATTGGACTCCGCATAGTCTGCGGATTTTTGAATTGTAACCCACAAAAGAAACAAGATACAACGTTGTGGGGTTTTATGAGAATAATGTAAACAGGAATTTTGAGTAATCCACTGTTTGTGAAGTGATTTTTTGTATTTGGTGGTGGACGGAGAGGAGGGCGTCATGCGGGGGTGGAGGGCTTGGACACGGGGGTTCCTTGCCCTTTTTTGGGTTCTGGGGGTTATTTGGGGATGATGCCGTTGGCGAAGAAGCTGTAGTGTTGGTTGTTGCCGATGATGAGGTGATCGAGGAGGTTGATGTCGAGGATGTTGCCGGCTTGGATGAGTTTGGTGGTTACTTCTTTGTCGGCGCGGCTGGGTTCGGGATTGCCGGATGGGTGGTTGTGGACGACCATGATGGCGTTTGCGATGGCGAGGAGGGCGCCTTTGCTGACGAGTTCCATGCCGATGACGTCGTTTTTGGTGTTGAGGTAGAAGACGTGGAGTTCTTCGCTGGCGCGTTCTTGCAGGCCGATGGTGTGGCAGAGGTCTACGACCATTTCGGCTCCGGTGATGTTTTTGGTGTAGATGATTTGGGATTCTCGGACGAGGCGGATGCCGTAGCGGGGTATGGTGACGGCGACGGCTTCGGCGGTGAAGAGCGGCAGGGTGTGCGGGGCTGCGTCTGTTGGCCTGCATCGAAGGTCAGATAGTGCACTAAATCGCATGAGGTTACATTATTTTTACTATCGAGTACAAAACGATAGTCCTGACAAAAGTGCAGAAAAACGAAGAATATTGGTATTATACTGGTGAGGAATCGGAGGTAAAAATGGTTGTTAAGCCGTATGCCTTAAAAAAATGTGTGGAAATGCAAAAATTTTATACATTAAAACCATGAACTCACCATCCGAAAAAATTGCCATTACCGTTAATACCTTATTGTATATCATCCAGAAGTCAGGTGGCATCTGTGATTTTCATAAGGTATTTAAAATTCTGTATTTCGCGGATCAGAAGCATCTGTCGAGGTATGGTTCTGCTATTACTGATGATACCTATATCGCCATGGCCAATGGCCCGGTACCGTCAATGGCTTACGATATTTTAAAATCGTTACGGGGCGAGGGTCTTTTTACTTCACAAAAAGACCAGTTTACTCCGTACTTTGAACTACAAGTCAATAAACACACCGTAAAGGCAAAAAAGAGCCCTGATCTTGATTATTTGTCCGAATCTGAGATGAGATGTATTGACGAATCCATCGAAGAGAATTACCATCTCAAGTTTTCAGATTTAACAGAGAAATCCCATGATAAGGCATGGCAAAAAGCGGTATCCAATAGTGAAATAGATCTCCTTGATGTTGCAACGTGTGGCGGTGCCGGGAATGACATGATTGAGTATATCAAAGAGAGTCGGGAGAACCGCTTAGCTTTATTTGAATGAGTTTAGGTGAATTTTTTCCGGAAGTCTTTAAGGCTGATTATGCCAGAAGAAATCTGGAAGTTGGGAGTGTTCTTAAACTCTACGTCAAGGATACAAAACCGCCAAAAGAAAAACGATTTATTATTGTAGGAAAGAATATTGATGGGCTATGCCTCGCAACTGTATACATCAATTCAGAGATCAATGAGAAGATCAATTACTCCCCTGAACTCAAAGAACTCCATCTCTCTTTTCTGGCAGCAGGAAGAACATATCTTGATCATGACTCTTTTGTAGACTGTTCAGAATTTGTGATTAGAGAGCAAAAAGAAATAGAGCTCGCAATAAAAAACAGACCAGGGGTTGTGATTGGAAAGTTATGCGAGGTGGATTTGACTGCTGTGAAAAATAAACTCATCAACTCACCAAAAATCAAAGGAAAAGATAAAAAGAGGTTTGGGTTCTATCCGGAATAGTTGAATTAAAATTGCATGTAATCACACCCTGATTTAAAGATGTAGCGTCAATGGATTGGGCTTTTCCCGGTTGATAACGAGGCTCTGGACTGTTTCCGTGGCCTTTTTGTTTTCGCTTTATTTTCTCTGCGCCTGTTTTGCATGATGATTGGATGTAGGGGAGGCGTCAGTTGGCCCGCGCGCCCGGCAGGGTTGCGCAAACGGAGCGATTGGCGGGCGCTGTTGAGCGGTTTGTTTATGGCTCTGGCGGTCGGGTTGAGGTGAGCAAGTGCAGGGCTGTACACGGTACTGCATTTGCGAGTGATCGGGCTGGGCGGGGTTTTTGTGTCAGTTGGGTTTGGGTGTCAGTTTTCCCTGGGTGTCGGGCGGGTTGCGCAAACGGAGCGAAGCGGAGTGCTGCGCTTGGGAGATTATTGCATTCTGTCGGTGGTGAACAAAATGGTAAGGGCTTCTGCTGCTTTATAATTTTATAAATTTGTGAGTGCCCTCATAGATCATCGTAACTCTCTGGAGTTGCATTCAAAAAAACGTATCTGGCTTCATGCATAACGAATCTTGAGAACTCTTTCCATCCATACCAAAGGGTCTGATCTCTCCTGAGTAAATACGGACTGCGTTCGCACCACTCATCATCTATTTTGGTTACGGCGGTGTTTATTTTTTTTTGTAAATCTTCGTTCACTGCATAGAAATCTACGCGCTCAAACAACTCTTGCGTGTTAATTACTTCTGCGACTTGCCATCCACCTTCTCTTGTTTCATAAGGTAGTCCTTCGTCCCTTGGGTCTCCCCATTCTGTCCTAATGCAAGCCATTGCATGATCCAGCAACTCATCAAGCATACAGGTACCTTCGTCTACGGTTCCACAATATATACAGGGGGACTTTCCACCTTGGCTTCTAATGAAATCCTGTAGCGATTCTTTTTCGAAACAATCAGGACATACAACAATCTCCTCATCAACATCAAAGCCGCGATCCATGGCTTCTTCCCACATTTGCTTTACTTGTCCCATCACATATTAACGGTTATATCATTTCTTTTAAAGCCCCCAACCTTGTATGGCTATGACAGGATTGCTCAGTCTCTTGAATACCCGTTTTACCTGATGACGATATGTCCAGGCATCAGACGTTTTGCCGTTATATTTTAACCGGTATTAACCATGATTCTTCCCTGTACTTATTTCAACATAGGCGATCAATTCGGCGGAATAGCTGCTGTCGCCGTTGGTGGTGCCTTTGTGTTTAAGTTCTCGTTGTAGGGTTGGTTCGACTTGACGGGAGAAAATTTCAAGGCGTTGTTCAGGCAAAAGCCAAGGCCGGGCTGGTGGGGCATTCAGGTAGTGATCGCCTTGGCGTTCAATGGCGGGTACCCTTATGCCATCGAGTGTAATGGCTATGGGTTGAATGACAATACGGCGGTCACCATTACCTGTGGTGGTTTCAACGATCCATATCGAAAGGAGAGCCGGGGCATCGAGATCAGCCGTAACTGCTATACCAATGGCTTCTGGTGGTAGGGTTCGCCATCTGGTTAGTTCTGATTGGATAATGGGGTGATCGAGTCCAAGGAGTTCGAGATCGTCCTGAGCGGTGGCGGCATTACGGTTCAGTGTAAATCGAACCTGCCGCTTACCATCTTCTGCGATGAGGTCGTAGGTCTGTTCATCGATTCTGACGAGTTTTTGCTGGTGTTCGAGAAGGGCGGCGGAGAGAAAGCGAACGATTCGGTCAAGACTTGAGGAGACATCGGAGAATGGTTTGTAGTCGTCAAGGCTGAAACCATCGAGGTCTTGAAAGAGGTTGAAAACGACCTGCCGGGCTTCCCGGGAGTTTGACATGGCGGCTTCGAGTTCTATCTGTGTTCGTTTGAGTTCAGGGTCGGAGAGCGCTTCCTGATAGAGGCGGTCGTAGTTGAGGCGTTCGGAGAGTTGACCAAGAATCTGAGTCCGAAGGTCTTCGGCGACGTTACCCTGATCGTCAACTTTGCCGACAGTACGGGCTATCTCGGTGAGTTTTTCATCGAGCATGAGGTATATCCGGCCTTCGATGGTATCGGAAAGTACAAGGTTGTACACCTGGGCGGTGTAGTTCTGACCGTAACGATGGATGCGTCCGATGCGCTGTTCCACGTCCATAGGGTTCCAGGGCAGGTCGAAGTTGAAAAGAATACGGGAGAACTGGAGGTTGATGCCTTCCCTCCCTGCCGCAGTGCAGACGAGGACACGGGGGCCGTCCTTTTGACGGAAGCGCCGTTCGGCAGCAACTTTGGCTCCGTGGTCGCCACCACGCAGTACGGCTACTCCCTGCCCGGGAAAGGTCTGGTTGATTTCATGGGCTATCAGGTCGACGGAACCGAGGTAGGTGGCGAAGACGACGATCTTTTCGTCGGGGTTCTGCCGCCATAGTGTTCCAAGACCATCAAGGAGTTTTTGTGCCTTGGTTTCGCGCTGTTGCGGAAAAGCGCTGAGAAGTTCGACAATGCGCTGGCGTTCTTCCGGCAAATGCAGATTTACGGCAGCGGCTGCGGCCTCTTCAGCATGCGTCGATGCATATTCGCTGCCATAGGGATCTGCGGCCATTTCGAGAGCGTCCTTATCGAGCTTTTTGAGCAAGCGATATTTGAGGTCGGCAAGCACCCGGTCCGCTTCACTGCGCCCCATGCTGTCATGCGGCAGAGCGAATTCTTCATGGATGAGTTCCCGTGCTTCACTGATGAGTCGTTCCCTCCCCTCGATGTCGAGTTCCCGATCCCTAAGGTGGGCTTCGTGCAGTGTCAACATCAGCAGGCGCCGTTTGAGTGTACGGCGAACCGCAGCAAAGCTGGAGGCAGCAATTTTCTGAAAGATCGCCATGAGAAATCCAAGCGCACGACCCTGATTACCCTGGCGCCGGGCGAGGTTGAAGCCGTCCTGAAGGTATTCGCGCAGCTTTTCATAGAAGCGGCGTTCGTCGAGATTCATCAGGAACGATTCGGTATGCACACAGCGACGAGCGAAGAGTGGCGAGCCATCCGGCTGGCAGGCATCGGCTTTAGAGCGGCGGAACATAACCGTGTTGAGGCGATGGCGATTGCCGAGCATATCTTCGGGGTTGGCGAAGAGTGTGGGATTCATCAGTTGGACCAGCATCCAGAACTGGAAGTGATTGCCCTGGTGCGGAGTGGCTGAGAGCAGCAAGAGATCCCGTGAATGATCTTTGAGAGCTTCTGCGAGCTTATAGTTCTCGGTTTTTCTGACCTTTCCACCGTTGCGGGATGCCGACAGGTGATGCGCTTCGTCGAAAACGACAAGATCCCAACGAGGGGCATCGAGCAGGCGCCGGATACGTGCCGGACGTTTGAGGGTATCAATGCTGGCGATTAGTCGGTCGTGCTTGGCAAAGGCGTTTGTTTTGCGATCGGTAATATCACCTTCGGAACCAAACACTTCGAAGCCCAGATTAAAGACCTCGTTCAGCTCCCTGTGCCAGTTGTTGACCAGTCCTGCAGGAACAACCATGAGCGCACGATCGAGTTCACCTCGACTGGCCAGTTCGCGGAGAATGAGCGCTGTTTCGATGGTTTTTCCCAGTCCTACTTCATCGGCAATAAGGAAACGCCGTGGCGATGCGGTGGCGATGCGGTGCGTGAGCACAACCTGATGAGGCAACAGGTCAATCCGGGCGGAGGTGAGGGCCGAAGCGCTTTCCATGATGGGCAAGGCATGTGCTTCATAGGAGAGCCATGCCTTACGGGCTCGATCAGCACCACTATCGACGGAACGGAGAATGCGCTCAAGACGCGAGCGTTCCTGACGTATTGAACCAACAGGAACACGGCGCTCACCGATACCGAAGAATGCGCGCAGGTAACCGTCCCGAACCGGTTCAAGAATGACCCCCTGACCGAATTCACTATGGACTATCCGTTCACCGGGCAGAAATTGCAGCTCCGATTCCATAATGCCGCCTCAGGTTATTCGCGAGTGAAACAATCCAGCGGATTTATCACGCTCTTTCAGGATAATTTCCTGCGGGTACTCGTTCGCCTGACCCCAGAGAATACGTCCAAAATCAAGCCTGCTTTCCCGATAGGGTGCTTCACAGAGCCACTTGACCTCATCGGTAGGAATATGCACCTCGATACGATTGCGTCCCAAAGGCAGCCAGAAGATGAGCGCTCCTTCGCTTCCGTACTCGTCCTGAAAAGAGAGGATAGCAGATTTAACCGCATCACCAAGCCAAAACTCGGCATCCTCAGGAGTCAACAGGTCAAGGGAACCATCAAGTCCGGCGACTACGAGGGTACGACCATGATTGCCCGGAAGTTCCTCAGGCCATTTGCCGACAGCCTGCATAAACTGCCGAAGGCTCCAAACCTCAGTTGCCAAACAGAGCTGATTACGGGCCTCTTCATCCCAAATCCAACTGGTACCTTGCCGTTGCCAAACCGTGTCGAATAACTGCCTCATGCTTCATCCTCCTCACCAAAGAGTGAAATTTGTTTCGGAAGCGGCGACCGGCTGGCATTCCATGCATTAAAGATGGTGATTGCACGCGATGCCGCATTACTGATCGGCTGGTCAGGCGCGTTGCGATACGACCATTCGAGCAGGGGCTTGAGCGCGACGTGCGGCTTGAAATTATCGTTTCTGAGGGTATCGGCCGCATTGATACCGCTGCCATCGAAGCAGGCGCCAATAAGCACCAAGGCTTGATCGAGATCGGAGGT
>Ga0209083_1002777_pt1 | contig 15861 bp, 10 predicted proteins | sample AM7aDNAmetaG_FD_184132 | JGI IMG/M metagenome (GOLD analysis project Ga0209083, IMG submission 184132) | Freshwater microbial communities from Finland to study Microbial Dark Matter (Phase II) - AM7a DNA metaG (SPAdes) (version 3) | ecosystem: Environmental > Aquatic > Freshwater > Lake ...
CTTTATGTTAATACAAGCGGATCTTATACGCTTGGTGGTTTATTGACACTCAATTCTAATTTGACTGTTAACGCTGCACTTATTGTTAATAGTGAAATTTTTGCAACAAACGGGCTTTATACAACATCAACTTTTGGTGGTGGCGTTTCATATTTAGACGGTATCGTTCTCGACTATGTTACGGGCATGGGTCGTATAAGTGTTGGTACTGCAGACGGTTTAACAATTTATAATGGTGGCGTTGGCAGTGGCGCTTTAATGTATATTTCAAATACCGGTATTGTTAATGCATCGGCGTTTACGGTAGGTAGTACATTTGTAGCCAACCAAACAACATTAATTGCTAACGGTGCTACAGTTAACTCAACTGGAATTTACGGCGCTGGTCTTATAAATGCTGTTTCAATAAACGTAACGACTGTTAATTCTTTAACAAGTTATTCAACTAATTCGTATAATGTTGGCACTAGTTTTATTGCTAATACAACTGGCATATATTCAACTGGTATTATTTCGGCGGCTAACCTAAACATATCCGGTACAGGCGTTATAACTGGTAATCTTTCTATCTCTGGTAACTTGACTATTTCTGGTAACAGCGTTGTTGTTGGCGCTAACAACCTTGTTGTTCTCGATTCTGTTATTAGTTTACATACACAGGCGAACCTAGCTCCATGGACAACTAACGACGGCCAGAATATTGGTTTATCATTCCATTATTATAATGGAGCGGATTCACAGGCTCTACTAGACTTAGATAACGGCACTGGTCGTTTAATTTGGTGGGCTAATTCTACAGATGCTATTCTTGGTAATCCCTCAGGAACAGCTCTCGGCACGTTCCAAGCTAATACACTTTGGGTTGGTACTAATACAGTTTATACCACTGTTAACAGTACAGCATTTAGCGGAACTGCTAACAATACACTTTATGTTGGTTCAGTAACAGCTGTAAATGTTGTATCAAATGGTCAGCTTTCTGCTAACCTTGCTAACTATCCAAATACAACAAACCTATCAGCTAACTTAGTACTTTATTCTACGCTTGTTGGTTTGAGTTCGAACGTAGCTACGCTTACTTCTAATAACTCTACTAATTTCAATGGACAGCCAGCATCTTATTATACCAATGCTACAAATATCACCTCAGGTACATTGCCTGATGCTCGTTTAAGCCTTAGCGTAGTTAACACTTCTGGTTCATTTACTTTATCTGGCATACACACTTATTCATCAAACCTTGTACTTCAGTCTGGTTTAACTGCAAACGGCGCTGCAGGTGCACCTGGTCAGGTTCTTACAGCAAATGCGACTGGTGGCGTTTACTGGCTTTCACTTGGTTCACTAACAACCAACGTAGCTTCGCAATATGCTTGGACTAATACTCAATCGTTTTCTAACACGATTACGTTCAGCGGTCCATTAGTAATTTCAAACACGATTGCTGCTAACGGCGCTTCAAACGTCGGCACATCTGGATATATTCTTACTTCTGGTGGTGCAGGCGCTAACGTTTATTGGGCTCCTGCGACTCCAGCTACAAACGTCAATGCTACATTTGCTTGGACTAACACACAGTCATTCTCTAATACAATTACATTTACTGGTTCTATTTTAGCGAATACGATCACAGTAAGCGCCAACGTTGTTAACGCTAACGTTCATAATCTTGGTTATGCATCAATTGTTTCTAATACATTTACAGCAGCAACAAACGCTGCTCAAGCTTTGGATACTTTTGCGACTGTAGCTTATAGATCATCAAAATATGATATTACAGTAAACGCTAATGGTCAGTTCTACGAAACGTCTACTATCAATATCGTTCATGACGGCACTAACGTTTACATATCTGAATATGGAATAGTTTCTTCAAACGGAAGTCCTCTTGCTTCATACACGGCAACAATTGCAACTGGAACGCTTACTATCACTGTAACGCCCGTATTAGCAAATACAACCTTTAAATACGTTAAAACAATGGTGAACGTATAATGGGAACTTTACTACAAAACTATAAAAAAGCAATTATCGACGAAATTGTTACTAACATAACATCAAACACTTCTCAATATTATGCTTTTGCGGCTGGACCTATTCCTTATGTTGGTAACACTCCAGTAATTACTACAGACGATTATAATTCAAAATTCGTAAATGAATGGAACCTTTTGTTTGGTAAAAAATTATCTAACACAAATATACTTCCAATTATTAATTACAATCAATGGGTTGCTAATACTGTTTATAATAGATATGACAATACTGTAGATTTCATATCAACTAATACCAGCTGTTACGCTGTTGTGGCTCCTTTATCAGCTGGCGGCTCTTATTTAATTTACAAATGTATCGATAATGCTAACGGCGCTCCATCAACTATTCCTCCTTCTTTGGTTCAATCTAGTTCTTTTAACCCAGGAGATGGCTATATTTGGAGGTATATTACGTCAATAAGTTCTGCTATCTATTCAAGTTATGCAACATTAACTTATATTCCAGTTTTATCAAACCCTACAATTGTATCAAACGCTTACGATAATAGTGGCGTTGAAGTTATAGTAATGAATAACGGTGGTAATGGTTATATTTCTTATGCTGGCTCTCCTCAAGGCAGTAATTCTGGAACTAATGTTTATGTTCAAGGATATAACACAAACGGAACTGTAATTCAGATCTCAAATAATTCTTCTACTGATGCTAATTTTTATACAAAAAATGGAATATACTTTTATAATTCTGGAAATGCAACAGGTCAACTAAGATACATAACAAATTACGTTTCCAACAGCATTGGTAAATTCGTAACCTTAAATGCGAATATAGATCTTAGCGTTATAACTCCTGGTAATAATGGTACAAGTTATTATATTTCTCCTAGAGTTATTTTTAATAGTGATGCTGATTCTACTTCTGTTCCAGCTGGTTACGCTGTAGTAAACACAACTTCAAATTCTATTTACGGCGTTACAATCGTAAATAATGGAAGTGGCGTTACTTGGTGTAATATTTCTATTGTAAGTAATACAAGTTATGGGTCTGGCGTTTCGGCTTATGCTATAGTACCTCCTCCAGGCGGCCATGGCGCTGATCCTGTAAACGAATTAAATTGTCAGGGGTTTGTAACAGGGTTTTATTTTGCGAACAATGAACTTAACACAATACCTACAGAAGTACAATATAATAAAATTGGAATTATTAAAAACCCATATTCAATGTATGCTAACGGTTCGATAAATTCTAGAACTTCTGCAAATACATTTAATCAGGTTTTGATGGCTACCGTGTCCCCATCAAAAATTTATTCTGTTGGTGATACTATAATAAGTTCGAATACGGGCGCTGTTGGCACGGTTGCATTTTCAAATTCATCAGTTCTTTATTTGACTGGGGATAAATACTTTAATAGTGGCGATACAGTAAGCAACGGATCAGTGTTCACGGTGATCACTATAAATACAATTGGTGACCTTTACGCTAAAAATATTGTTCCTCTGTATATTCAAAACGTTACTAACGTTCAACGTGCAAACAATAGAACAGAATCTTTTAGATTGATTATTCAGATTTAATTAGGAAATAAAAATGCCATTAAATACTAACTTAGATGTTGCGCCATTTTTTGACGACTATGATGCGAACAACGAATACTATCGCATTTTGTTTAGACCTGGTGTAGCGGTTCAAGCACGTGAACTGACTCAAGTACAAAGTATTTTACAGAATCAGGTTGAAAGTTTTGGTAATTGGGCGTTCAAAAACGGTGATATTGTTAGCGGATGCTCTATCATTGACTTGCCTCAAATTTCTTATGTTCGTTTGGATGATAAGCAATCAAATGGCGCTACAGTTTCTGTTGCAAACCTTGTAAACACATATGTCGTTTCTTCTTCTTCAAATTTAGTAGCAAAAGTTTTTGTTTCAAACAGTGGCGTTTCGAGCGTATATCCATACACAAACATCATATATGTTTTATACAATGGAACGGGAAATAATGGTGGAAATAATATTGGGTCGAATACAATATCATTTTCTGCTAACGATAAATTAAGTTTTTATTCTAGCAATGTTATCAATCAAGCTTCTGTTTCTACAGTAAATTCGACAGCTGTCTATTATTCAAATGGCTCTATAGCTGCTTTGCCAATTGCTGTTATTAATACGTATTCTAATTCTGCTGGTCAGATCACTTCTGGAAACGCCCACGGTATTTCAGTTACTGACGGCGTTGTTTTCATTAACGGTACATTCGTAAAGGTATTAAACCCAACTTATGGTATCGTGAATGCTTATGGAACATATGCCGCCAATAACGTTGTTGGTTTCCAGCTTATTGAACAAGTTGTAAACGAAAATCAAGATTCATCGTTGCTTGATAATTCTCTTGGTTATCCAAACGTGAACGCTCCAGGCGCTTGGCGTATGAAGCTTATCCCAACGCTTGTTTCTTTAGATCCAGCAATTGCTGCAAACACTATAGGATTTAATCCAATTGCAACATTTAGCTACGGAGGCTTGACCACAAAACAAGTCGCTGGTGCTAATGTTTATTCTATTGTAGGCGACGCAATTGCTCAACGTATTTACGAAGAAGCTGGCAATTACGTTGTAAACCCATTTATAGTTGATACTATAACCGGTTTGACTGGTAACTCTATCGTGAGCAGCCTTTCAGCAAATCAGGTTTTGGCTCGAGTAAATCCAGGCGTAGGTTATGCTCAGGGTTCACGTGTAGAATTATTGAAAACTGCTTATGTAAATATGCGCCGTGGTGTTGACACGACTTCTTATAAACAACAGCAGATCACGTTTAGTTATGGTGGGTATTTCGTACTAAACGAAGTTGCTGGCATATTTCCATTCAATACCGCTCAAACAGTAAACCTTTATGATACTCCTCAACAAGCGATTACAAATAAATTTACTACATTTAGCGCACCGAAAGGTAATTTGATTGGTACAGCCACAATAAGGAATTTTTCTTATTCATCTGGTGCGCCTGGATCAAATGCGGCGCAGTATTACTTACACGTTTATAATTTTAATTTGGTCAGTGGTTTCCAAATCAACCAAGTAAAATCAGTTGTATATGCCAACGGAACTGGAGGTATGGGCGATCTATACCTTACCGGTATTCAGGGTTCTGCAGGTATGGGACAATTTTATTCTTTCGGATTGTCTGGTATAAAATCACTTCGTGATTCTTCAAATAATAACAATACTCAATACATTTACCGCACTAACTCTACTTCACAAATAAACTCAGGCAATGTTGTTGTAACTATTTCAGGATCTTCTACAGGTGGAACTGATATTCTTCCTTACGGCGTTGGCGCATTAGCTCCATTTGATGCTTTAACGACTATACTTGTAGCGACAGCAAACGTTGATACGGTCGCTTTAGGTGGCGGACTTGGATATGCTAACGTTGATATTTCATCAACCACAACAACAGTAACTGGTCACGGAAATACTAATTTCTTAACCGACTTCACTATTGGCGATAATATTAAAGTTAATAGCATAGTAAGAACAGTAACTGCGATAACGAATTCTTCTTCGTTGACTGTTGATTCGACTTGGGGATCAAATACAACTGGTTTAGCTTATTACAAATCATTTATAAATGGAAAAGTGATAAATTTTTCTGCTTTCGGTAATATCAACGTAACAAATTCTACTTCGTTTACGATCGTTACTGGAGCAAATAATTTATCTGGTTCTTTAAATGTTAACGTATTTTATGATGTTTTACGTCAAAGCAGTGTCACGCCTGCAACAAAAGTTATCAACAAGAATCAGTTTGTTCGTTTGTATGTTGGTAACAACGCCGCTGGACCAAACGGACCTTGGTGTTTAGGTTTCTCTGATATTCAAAAAATATCAGCTGTTTATGGATCACCAAATACAACTTTTGCAAATTCAAGCGGTATCACAGCTGTAGACATAACAAAACAGTTTACGTATGACACAGGCCAAAAAGACACTCATTACGGTACAGGATATTTGTATCCTCAGAATAATTTTAATTCTACAAATTACCCCTACCTATTAGTTCAGCTTGATTATTTTAGTGTAAATACAAGTCCCGGCGTTGGTTTCTTCACTATAGAATCATATCCTATAGATGACGCGAATACATCAAATACAACAGCTATCACAACAAAAGATATTCCTTTATATATCGACGAAAACGGTATTAAAAGATGGCTTCGAGATTATGTTGACTTTAGAACACCTTCAACCCCTACTTCTAATAACGTTGGCACTTATTCAGCGATTGTAGCTAACGTAGCTCAAGCGATTACATATTCAACGATAAATCCTTCTTCTAATGTGTCGTTTAACGTTCCAGGCGGCACTGGTTTAAATTCTCCTTCATACGGTAGAAATTTCCAAGCAGATTTTACAACATATTTGCCAAGAAAAGATCTTGTAATTATCACTCCTGATAATACTATTAAAGTTATTGAAGGTCAATCAAGACTTTCTCCACAACAGCCTTTATTCCCAGATAACGCTATGTCTCTAGCGGTTATCAATGTTCCTGCATACCCTTCACTATCAACAGACCAAGTTGATTCTGATCAGGCTATCAATTCTCTTTCGATAAATTTAATTCGTGATACTTCTACTGCTATTTCTATAAGCCTTGTAACGAACCGTCGTTATAGCATGCAGGATATTGGCAAATTAGATAGTCGTATTTCTAACCTAGAATATTATACCCAGCTTTCTTTGTTGCAACAACAAGCAACGAATATGACTGTCACAGATGCTAATGGTTTAAATCGTTTTAAAAATGGTATTTTCGTAGATTCTTTTAATGATTTTACTCTTTCTGATGTTTCAAATCCAGAATATGGAATTGGTATAGATTCTAAAAAAGGTATAGCCCGTCCTAGATTCGTATCTGAAGCTTTCCGTTTAGAGTTTAATTCTGGTACTTCTACAAACGTTCAAAAAACAGGTCGTGTTTTAACGTTGCCGTATACAGTTTCTAATGGTTATATCAACCAACCTTATGCGACTAAATATCGTTCATCAGCGCATGTCGCCTCGCACTGGTCTGGATACCTACAACTTATTCCTTGTTACAATAATAACATCGATCAAAATCAAACTGCTTCTGTAGGAACAACTATTAATAATGCTACACCATGGCAACAGTTCGCTAATTCTCCATTTGGTCAGGTATGGGGCGGTTGGCAAACTTCAACAAATACAGTAAGTTCCACCGTTACAACCGGCACTCAATCTACTTTCAATGTTGAACTTGGTTATCAGGGCGGTCTTAATTTCGCCGCTTATGGCAGTCTTCCTGGAGGCGCTCAACAAGCACTTGCTGAAGCTGTTGCTAAGTATCAGGCTCAAGGGTTTACTATTGGCGGTACGTCAACAACCTTTACTGCTAATCATGGTAACGCCGGTAGCAACGCTTCTATAACACAAATAAGTTAATTGGAGATTATAATTTGACACAAGTTAGCACAACAACAACAGTTGAGACCACTACAGCAGTTGACCAAGGTACACAGTTAGTTGTTGGTACGCAATCGAATACAGTAACGATAGGCAATTACGTAACAGACGTTACTGTAAATCCGTATATTGCACCTCAAATTATTTCTTTTATTAGCTCTGCTATGAGACCAAATCAAAGAGTTCACGCTTTTTTTGATTCGGTATTAGTTGATTCTTATTGCGCTCCTGGCACACTTTCTTCTGGTGATACTGCTAACTGGCAGACTGTTAGTAGATCAGCAAATTGGGGAACTGCACTATATACTGATAATTCTGGTGTTATTTGTGGTCAATTTAATGTTCCAGCTACAACTTTCAAAACAGGCGATAGAGTATTCGAACTTGCCGACGTTGATAACATTGCTCAGGGTAATGATGCTATTACAACGCAATCAACAGCTAATTTTACAGCTTCAAATATAACAGTAACTAAACAGGCTCAAACTTTAACAACAGTAAATCCTGTTATATCTTATGCTGCTATATCAAATACGATTATAACTACGAACACTCAGGTAAGCACTTTAACTTTACCGGACATTGTTAATATTGATGCCGAATACGAGCCTATTGCTCAAGGGTTGTCGATTAATACGCCAAACAACGAAGCTGGCGTTTTTGCTACTTCTATTACTTTATTTTTCAAACAAAAACCTAATTTGTTTTCCATGCATGGCATAAAAGTTTATATTTGCGAAACAAATAATGGTTATCCAGATGGCAATAAAGTACTTCCATTTTCTTCAGTTCATCTACCCGTTTCTTCAGTAAACACTAGTGATGATTCTTCTGTTGGTACTGATTTCGTTTTCGAATCTCCAGTGTTTCTTGCCAACGGTTTAGAATATGCATTCATTGTAAAACCGGACAATAACGATCCAGATTATTTCGTATTCAGTGCCAATCTTGGCGACGTAGATCTTCTAACTGGCAATCAAATGTTTAGTCAGCCAGTTATTGGTACGGCGTTTTATGGTGCTACAACAACGGAATGGACTGCTCTTCAAACTGAATATTTAAAATTTCGTTTGAACATTGCTAATTTTTCTTCATTTTCTGGTGATGTATATTTCAACAATGGAGATAATGATTACCTAACTCCTTATAATTTAATCTATACAAACACTAGCGTATCAATATTACATGGCGATTATGTATTTCAATCTACAAATTCAACAGTAACAACTGTCGACACAACAAAACATGCTATTGTGAAATATTACGATTCTGCAAAAGGTGTATTATATACCGAAACTTCTACTGGAAATTTTTCAGCTAATAGTTATCTACAAGTTCATCGTTTTGCTAACGATTCTGTATACGCTTCACCTGGTCCAAATACTTCTACAATTATTGCTTGGGCTAACACAGGTTCTTTTTATAATTTCATAATCGATTCTATAGTTCCTCAGTTCGCTACCATAGCACCAGCTGGAACAACACTATCTTACGATTTCAAAGGAACAAGTAACGGATATACAGCTGATACAAATTCTTTGACGATAGTGTCAGGAACCGAAACTGAATTTTTTGATAAAGAACGTATTATTTTTTCTAAGTCTATAGAAGGAACATACATGGGCGGTGCTAAATCGGCTAATGCTCATATTAAGATGACTTCTGATAGTATTTTACTTTCTCCTGTGATTGACTTGGTTAGATCTAATGGTCTTGCTATAGGTAATCAGGTCGACAAAGTTTCAGATATATACAATGAATACTATACAAACGGCGGTTCTAAGTCAAAATACATTTCTCAAATTGTAACTTTGGCTCAGGGTCAAGATGCTCAGGATTTTCAAGTATCTATAACAGCACATCGCCCACCAAACTCAGATATTAAGATATATGTTAAATTTTTAAATGGTCAGGATGGCGATCCTATATCAGCGAAAACTTGGACTCCTTTACTTAATAATGGATTCAATCTTTATTCTAATCCATCAAATCCAAGTGATACTAACGCGTTCACTTATACAACGTATCCATATTACCCAATGCAATCTACAAATGGCACTATAACTGTCGCCAATACTTCAAACACAATTACCGGTTATAGCACAAAGTTTGGTCAATCGGGCGATATTCAAGTTGGCATGTGGTTAAACATGGTTGCTAATAGCACCTTCAGCGAACAATCTAGACAAGTTACGTCCATTACAAGTAACACTTCTTTGACTATTAATACGCCATTCAATGGTAATTATACAACAAATGCTGTGTTTATTGCCGTACCTCCAACGACAGCTTGGGCTTCAGCTAATACTATTACTCAGCTAGCAGCACCTAATGGTATGTTTCAAAACACTATCAATGGTTCTGCTATTACAACAGTAACAGCAAATACTACTTCTAATATTATCACTGGTTCAAATAGTAATTTTACTGCATTGCTTCCAGGCCAGATATTAGGTATTGGTGGTTACTATCAGGCTATCGTTTCTATTGCTAACTCAACGCAGCTTACTGTAGGAACTCCTTGGGTTTCTAATTTTACTGCTGCTAATGGATATATTGTGGCTAAAAATGGTTTAACTTATTTAAATAGTAATAACAATTTATTTACGACATTTAAACAGTTTCAAATTAAAATGGTATTACAGTCTAACGATTCTTCTAAAATACCTCTTGTAAATGATATAACAGCCATGGCATTGCAGTTGTAAAATGAGTGATAAATATATACAAACAAACGTGCAAGGGTTGGTTATTGATCAAAGTTCTGGAGCAGTGTTGAATGTGGATAATGGAGCTCTTGATGCTTACCGCCGCCAAAAAGCGGTTCTTGAATCTGCCAAATCCACAACACAAAGAATAGAAACTTTAGAAAATGACATTGGCGATATTAAAAATATGTTACAACAGCTGTTAAAGAGATAAGAATGACATATAGCGTAGCAAACGTAGCAGTTACAAACACTTTCGATTATTGGAGAGGTCAGACTAACTATCTGGCCTATGCGATGTCAACGTATGCTGTTACAACTAATGGCGGTTCAACTCCTGTAGGCAACGCCGCTATCACTGGAGCTTTTTCTTATGGTGGTGGTCAAATTTGGCAGTCTAACACAGTAACCACAGGCACTTCTAGCCAAGTTATTGATTCTTTTTCACTTTCAAATTACAGAACAGCTGAATATATTATATCATACAACGACAATAATGCAAATAGTCATTACTCAAGTAAAATTTTATTAACTCATGATAACGGAAACGTTTACTTAACTGAATATGCTGTTATTCAATCTAATACTGTTGCTAGTGTAGGAGTTTTTACTGCTGCTGTTTTTTCCGGAAATGCAACACTTTTATTTACTCCTGCTTCTTCTAACACTACAGTAAATTTTAATAGAATAATTGTGACGGTATAAAATGGCAACAAAAGCTAACATAAACGTTGACCAAGGAACAACCTTCAATACTGTAATTTCATTAACAGACGATAGCGGCAATCCTTTAGACCTTACTGGATATACCGCTAACGCTTCTATAAGAACATCTTATGCTGCTGTAAACTCTACAAGTTTTTCTACATCACTTTCTAATGGTCAGGTTATTTTATCATTAGATGCTAATACAACAAGCTCTTTAAAAAGATCGAGATACCTTTACGACGTTATTTTAACAGACATTCATAGTAATGTTACACGTGTCGTAGAAGGCGTATTATATGTAGACCCAGCCGTAACAACGTCGGCTATTATACCAACATATTACACAATGGTTGTTGCTAATGTTCAGCAAAAAATTCTAACTGGCGATACGGTTTACCAGTCTAACGGAACAGCTAATTTGACAGCTGTTGTTTACGAAACAGATGGACCTCCATTACTAGGGTATGCGTATTCTAACACTTTAAACACTTACGCCAACTCTACTTCTAACGTTATGATTGTAAAGGTTATGAATCCAACAGGAGCATTCGCACCTACTGGAAGTACTAACTTTATTTTGTATGATGCTAATACTAATGCGAACGGTATTATCATGAGCGTAACCCAAACCGTAACACAAATGCTAACGGAATAACAATGGCAATAAATGCTTCAATAAAATCTCCGAGGCTAATTGTTGCAAACTCAAGTTCGCTAGTATCTTCGCAATCACAGCCACCTATTGATTTAAAAAATAATGGGCCATCAGTCAGCCAGCAATATTTGTCACACTTACTTGATGTGTCTATAACAACTCCAACCGACGGGCAAGTACTTACATATAATGCAAGTACAGGAAAATATGATTTGACTACAGTTACTGCAAACGTAAGCGGGACAACATTAGATGGTGGTAGTTTTTAAAAATAATAAATAATAATAAAAAGGAATTACCATGGCGAATAACATAATTCAGATTAAAAGAAGCCCTAGCACAGCACAGCCAGTGTCACTTAATGCTGGCGAATTGGCATATTCTAATGCTGTCGGCGGATCTGGTGTTCTCTATATTGGTGATACTACTGGAACTCAGGTTGTTCCGATTGGTGGCGTAAGAAATCCTGGTACGCTTACAGCTAACCAAGCTTTGGTTGCTAACTCTACTTCTGGTATCAATAAAGTATATACTTCTAACCTGCAGGTAAACTATATCGAAGCAAACGGTGCTGGTAATACAGGCACGGCTGGTTATGTATTGTTCTCTGGCGGTGCGGCTTCTAATGTTTATTGGGCTTCTGCTGGTAGTTTAAGCATCAACGTAGCAGCGCAATATGCTTGGACAAACACTCATTCTTTCAGCAATACTGTAACATTTAACGGACCTATTGTTGTTGCTAGTACACTTGCTGCTAATGGCACAACTAATGTTGGTTCTGCTGGTTACATACTTCTTTCTGGTGGCGCTGGCGCTAACGTTTACTGGGCTGCTCCAGGCACTTTGTCTATCAATACAGCTGCTCAATTTACATGGACTAACACTCAAACATTCAGCAACACTATAACTTTTAGTGGCGCTATCCTAGCTAATACAATAAACGCTGTTTCATACACCGCTGGTGTATATGGTTCTGCTGTAACTGGTTTAGTTGCAAACTCTTCAACAATCGCTCTTGGTAACGCTACCATAAATGCTACAATGGTAGCGAACGCTACTACTGTCTATTTTACAGGTACTGCTTATAATGCAAATAACGCTACAAATCTTGGTGGTGTAGCAGCTGCTTCTTATCAGTTAAACAGCACATTAAATGCTAACATTGCTTCTTATCTACCCGCATATACTGGCGTAGTAAATGCTTCTTCATTTACTGTTGGTACATTTGGATCTGCTACTGGTGGATCTATATCTAACGGCACAACTATTGCGATTGGTAACACAACTGTTAACGCTGTATTCGGGTTTTTAAATACTGCTGGTACAGTTACTTACGGTCAAATTAATGGAAACGCTAACTCTAGTGTTGATACAGTTGTTGTAAACTATTCAACTGCTGCGAATGCTTCAGCTGATTTTGCTGCTTATGATTCTAACGGTCCATCAGGCAGTAACTTCATTGACATGGGTATCAGCGGTAGCGGGTATTCGAATACAATTTGGACTATTAATGGTCCTTCAGACGGTTATCTATATACTGGTAATACCAATATGAGTATTGGTACAGCTGCAGCGACTTCTTATCTAAACTTCTTTACTGGTGGTACGCTTGCTGGTAACGAAAGAATGCGTATTACAGCTGGCGGTAACGTCGGTATCAATAATACAGCACCTCTTCATAAATTTTCTGTAAACGGAAACTCTTATTTCGGTAGTGATATAAGTGTTAATGGTAACAGCTCTTTTGGTAACGTAACTGTATCTGGAACTCTTGTTGTTTCTGGTTCGTTAGTTTCCGTAAACACTACAACGATGCAGGTTAACGATAACGTAATTGAAATTGGTTTCAATAACGGTAATCTTACTACAGACATTATCGATACTGGTATCTATTCCCCATCTAATACTGGTGGTGTACTTGTTTATTCTGGTATTGCTCGTATTGCTGCTTCTTCAAATAGCACTGTACCGTTGTATAAGGTATTCGGTACAGCAACAAATCCAAACAGCGCATTGACTATCTTAAGCTCTTCAACCGGAGCGTTGCAGGCTTATCTATTACCTTATGGTGTTGGTGGAGCTTTTGTTGCTAACTCTACTGCAGTAAATATTACAGCTAATTCTACAGTTTCTTCTGCAATCGTTGCTAACAGCTTAACGTTGACTACAGCTCTTGCTGCTTCTTATGGCGGTACAGGTCAGTCTTCATATACTATCGGTGACGTTCTATATGCTTCTGGAACATCCGCACTAAGTAAACTATCAGTTGGTGCTAACGGAACTGTACTCCAAATCACCAACAACCTACCTGCTTACGGAGCACTTGATGGTGGTACTTTCTAATTAATTGGCTACAGGATTATTATACCTATGAATGAAGAGTTTGTCAATACATTTATTGAAATTATGAATAAAAAAATTGAAGAGCTTACTCGAAGTGAAATAATGCTTCAAACAAGACTGACGATAGCTGAAAAAGTTATCGTCAGTTTATCAGAAGAAAAAACAAAATTAGAAGCTTCCTTAAATAAGAAAGCTAAAAGAGAAGAAACCTCGGCTACATAGCCGCTATTGAGGAAGCCAAATGGCTAACAACATATTTCAGGTAAAACGAACTTCTACTGCAGGTCGTACACCAAACACAACTGGTTCATACGCTACTAACTCTCAGTATATTGCAGCTGGCGAATTCGCCCTCAATATGGCTGATCAGATTCTTTATACGTCTGATGGTACAAAACTCATTATTGTTGGTGCTACTCAAAGTAACGCAACGGTTAATAATCATTTTGTTACAAGTTCATTGACTGTTGGAAATGTTTTTATTGGAACAAATAGTGCAGTCAATATTAATGCAACAACTGTTGCTGTAGGTAACTCTACTGTTAACGGTAGCATATCAACAAATTCTTCAGTTGCTTATTTCACTGGAACATCTTATAATGCTTTGAATGCAAATAATGCATTAAATCTCGGCGGCACCGCAGCTGCTTCTTATGCATTAACAAGTTCATTGTCAGCTTATCAAACGACTGCTGGATTATCAGCAAATGTAACTACTTTAACATCCAACAATACAAATTTTGTTGGATCTGTATCAGCTGCCAACGTTGTATCCAATGCACAGCTTCAAGCGAATTTATCTAATTATCCAACGTCGTTTCAATTATCAAGTAATCTTGCTAACTATGCGTTGTTATCCGGTGCTACGTTCACTGGACCGATTACAACTACTTCTATCACTACACCATTCGTGAACCATGGTAATAACAGCGTTAACGTTGTTATCAATTCTACTTCTATTGCGATTAATGGTGGTGTTGGTTCGTTAAATCAAGTACTAACATCTAATGGTACTGCTACTATCTGGCAGTCAGTATCAGCATCTGCTAATGCTGCAGCTCAATACACATGGACAAATACCCAGTCATTCTCTAACACTATTACTTTCAGTGGCAACGTAGTAATTTCAAATACGATCACAGTCAATGGATCTGTTGGAAGTGCTGGTCAAGTATTGACTTCTAGTGCTACTGGTAACGTTTACTGGTCTACTGTAACATCTGGTAGTGGTTCGTTTACTAACGGTGCGTCAATTGCTGTATCCAACATTGCCTATACAAATACGACTGGCACAAGCGTTGGCGTTGCATATCAGTTCATAAATACAATATCTGGAAGTCTTGACACGGTATTCTCATAATGGCAAATACAGTTAGCAAACTAGCTAATACTGGTAATCTTCAAACCCACAGCTACATAGACGAAGTAACAAATAACCCTTCGGCGGCGGGGTCTTTGTCGTTCAATGGTACAAATCAGTATCTAACAGTTCCTTCAGATGCTGCATTTGCTTTTGGTACTGGTGATTTTACTATTGAATTTTGGGGTTGTAGAACTTCATCCGCCGCTCACCAGATGGTAGTAACTAACAGAACTTCTGTTAGTACTACATTTTATGGTTGTTGGTGGGTTGATAATAGCACCAATAGCTTAATAAACGTTAATTTTAAGGATACAAATACTGGAACTTCATATAGTTTAAGTAGTTCAACAGATTGGCCAGCAAGCAATACTTGGTTTCATTTTGCCATCGTTAGATATGGTACTACAATGTACGTATATTTAAATGGTGTTTCTATAGGAACAATTGCCGTTAGCACTGCGTCTTTTGGTACTGGTACTGCCGGTGTGTATTTTGGTAAATTTACTGATTCTACGGTATGGGAATGGCCAGGTTATATTTCTAATTTTCGTATCGTCAAAGGTGTAGCAGTTTACACAGGTACATTTACTCCATCAAATCAA
>Ga0209083_1002779_pt1 | contig 15848 bp, 19 predicted proteins | sample AM7aDNAmetaG_FD_184132 | JGI IMG/M metagenome (GOLD analysis project Ga0209083, IMG submission 184132) | Freshwater microbial communities from Finland to study Microbial Dark Matter (Phase II) - AM7a DNA metaG (SPAdes) (version 3) | ecosystem: Environmental > Aquatic > Freshwater > Lake ...
ATTCTCTGTCCGCATGGCAAGGCAGATGGTGTGCCGAATACAATGACTTCTACTACTGAGACTATCACCCTGCCCTCGACGGATACGCGTCCCTACAGCAAGATGGAGTACGATCGCTACTCAATTACGTTTCACATCAAGCCCACGTCTACTTGGAAGGAGATGAATGCATGGTTGGAGGAGACCTACGGAGACAACGGTAAGGACAAGCACTGGAAGTGGATGGGCTTCGGTAAGGAGGGACAAGAGGGCTTCCAAGTCATCGTTCTGCGTCGCCCCTGTTCTGAGTACATCTGCGACTGCGTGGATGACAGCGAGAGCGAGGAGGAGAGCGAGGAGGAGTAAATTCACACGTAAGAACAAATGCCGGAAGCATCAACACAGACAAACCCCACAATCTTTTCCATTCGTCTAAAACGGATTCGTATGAGGCAAGTTAGTTTTCTCTTGCCCCTACACAAATGCCCGACGCCTCTACACAGACCGCACCTCTTCGGAAGAAGATCGCCAAGCCGCCTGCACCCGCCCCGGTTCCCGCTATGGAGACGCAGACCACACAGGGCATCGGTGCGACGCGTAAACCCATCAGTGATACTACGAAGGTTAAGTACGACCAAGCCATCGCGCGTCTTCGTGCTGCCAAGTTGGACATCGAGAACGACACCGAGGGGGTTCTCGCATGGATAAAGTCCAAGGGCGGGGAGTCGGCGCAGAAGGTCTACCTCTCGGCCATCAAGTATGAACTCGGTAAGTCGGACAAACCTTTCTACATGCCCGACGCGTACCAACATGAGATTGACCGCCTGTATGGTCGCCAGAACGAGAAGGACAAGGACCAAGAGTTGAGTGCAAAGCAGGTTGCCAATTTCGTTCCGTTCACTGAACTCAAACTCGTTCAGCAACGACTGGCCGCCAAGAAGGACAAGACGGATCAGGAGTGGCTGGATTATGTGGTTTCGTCGCTCTACACACTGAACCCGCCCGTCCGCGCGGACTATGGTGAGATGAATGTGTTCTCACGCCGCAACGCTGCACGAACGGGCAACGAACTCATCTGGAAGGAAAAGAACCCAGTGTTTCTCTTCCGCGACTACAAGACGAAGAGCACATACGGACCGATTGAGATTGGCCTGACCGAACCGCTGATTGCTGTCATCAAGCAGTGGTTCGAGCATTTGGGCGGTGTGCCTGCGCATCTGTTGAATGCGGCGTACGATACGAATGCTCTGTTGGGTGTTATTTCAAATGCCTTCAAGTCCACGGGTAAACAGATAGGCGTGAACCTTCTGCGCCACGCGTACATCAAGCACCACTTCCCCGGACTGGTGAGTATTCGGGCCAAGGAGCAACTGGCGAAGGCCATGATGCACTCACGGGAGAAGCAGGAACACTACAATTCCCTGAATGTGTAGTACTCCATTCTCTTTCACTCGGAAAAAATCAGGAACCGCCGACGCCTTACCTGTTTAGATAAGCATATACTATACTACTTGAAATAATAGATAAGGAGGTTCTTGATTTGATTATGGTTTGCTCGGTGGCACCAGAGTTAGTAAACTTCCCCAAATTTGGAGAAATGCGTGAGAGGTGTTCCTCGGCCGAGCAAACGAGAATCAAATCAGGGGAATCAGGAACTGCCTACTACTACGCCATGCGCGTCCACTTGAACTCCGACCCGAAGTGAATGACGACGAACTTCGCACCCTCCTTGGTCAGCGTAATCATCGGCTCAACGAGTCCATCAATCTGTAAGGAACTGAATGTCTTGATGTAGCACCACATACCCATCTGAACATCCGCCATGGGCGGAAGCGTCAGAGAGCCGTCCGCGATGACATACGCACCGAGGAACTCCTCCGTGTAGCGAGGGAATGACCCCGCATAGACGATCTCGTGCTTGTCGCTGCGGCCGTCCTTTCCGTCCTGACCCCTTGTTCCAGCAACGCCGCGCTCACCACGAGGCAGGACAAAATTGAGGACGGGACGCTCTGGTGGTCCACTGATGATACACGAGGGCGGCTGTCCTGCATCACCCGTCACGCAACTACCCACCGTGATAAGGGGACACTGACCCGTATAGCCACGATCACCCTGCGGACCCTGCGGACCAGGAATCATGGAATCGCGACCAGCAAGGCCATCGCGACCAGGAGGTCCCTGCTCTCCCTGTTCGCCGCGCACACTGATGCCGTCGCGACCCGGCGGTCCCTTGTCGCCCTTTGGCATCTTGACCTTCCACGAGCGGTCGGCAACCGTGAGTGTGAGAACCTCGCCCTGTACTTCGAAACTAACTGTTGAGGAGTCCATTTGCTTCCTTCTCCGATTTGTTTTTAAGAAGATGTTTTCGGTTGAGGAACCCGAACACGGCATTCATCGCAAGGGCGTTGCGGTGGGTCTTGGTGTACTCCTCATCATACACGGCTTGAAGGACATCTCGCTCGACATCGGTATGCTCCATCACCATCGGGATGTTCATCTTCAAAGAGTAGTGGATGTCATGCAGTTTCTTCCAACGATGCTCATGGCTGAACCCCATTACTTCTCCGTGAGGTTTTTTGCCCTGTTGAAAAACCCCTCATCCTTCTCCATTCCGATGGCGTTGCGGCCTAACCTCTGCGCCGTGAAGCACGATGCAAAGGACCCGGCGGTTGGATCCAGTATCGTGTCGCCTTCCTTGGAGTAGCGGGTGATGAGCCACTCGTACAGGTCGTCGGGCTTCTGCGTCGGGTGTTTGCCCTTGCCCTTTTTGTTAGACAACTCAATGACGGACTTCACACAGCGAACACCCGTTCTATCAGGTTGCGGTATGTCCTCTACTCGTGGAATGGTATTCGATGTTCCACTACGCTTATGATTAGGACTTATCGTGCTTGGGAAGTCGCCCGTAATATCCACACGGGTATAGTTCGCACCCTTCTTGGAGAAGACATAGATGAGTTCGTGCGACCGCATCGGCATCTTGTTCGCCAACAGAAACCCGACGGCGTTGGTCTTGCTCCACACGAGGTCGTAGCGGAACCAGTCCTCGTTGGACTTGATCAGCTCGTAGCCGAATTTGGCCGTACAGAACATCAGCACTGGCGTATGGTCGTCCTTACACAGGCGCTTGATCTGAACCCAGAAGGCAGCGAGGTCAATCGGCACGTCCCACTTACAACCACCAATAACATCGTGAGTTACGATTGTCCCAGTATCCACACCATTCACAAATCGTCTGCGAGATGGATTACCCTTTGCGGACAGACACCCATACGGCAGGTCGCAGAGGAAAAGGTCTATGGACTTGTCCGGTAGCGCTTCCATCAGTTCCAAGCAGTCGCCGTGTTGCAGTGTAAGAGTCATTACTTATGATTCAGAGAATGTCCTGACGACTCTGAACCCGATGTCGATGGACGGCGCGGTCGCATCAACTTTGCGAGTTCAGGGCATTTGCTCTTCACCAGATGGTCTATCATCATCTGCTTGGTCATCAGGTGAAGGCGGCGACCACGGAGCATGGGACACGCTGCCCTCTGGATCGCTGCGTAGATTTCCTCCTTTGTCATCTTCTCCAACTCGGGGGTCGGCTCCATTTGTGGTCTAATCCACATTTTCCTTCTTGGCCTTCCGTGACTCACGGATCTTCGCCATGAACTGACGGGCTTCCTCGGATCCCTTGATGAGACGGCCCATCGCGACCTTCTCTGCACCCTTCTCAACGTCCTTCTTCATCACCGACGCGGGTGCCTTGTTCTCCACACCCTGAACGGCGGGTTTCTTGCTGACCCGACCGGGCGTGGGCAGTTCCTTTGCAGGCACCTTGCTCGGCTTGGACTGCTCCACAATCTGCTTCACCACCTTCTTCTCCTCGGGGCGCACCGCCGTCTTCATCGAGCCCGTCGCGGCGATGCGATCCATCTCGGCCAGAAGGACATGGCGCGGCATCTTGCCAACAGGGGTGTGGTGCTGCTTGTGTGCCTCGCGTACCACCTTACGGAGTTCAGACAGTTTCATCTTCGCATAGTCGTTGTCGCTCATTTTTGTTTAGAACCACAGAGAACTTCTTTTACGATTGACCGCTCGTCATCCAGTCAAAGGTGAGTGTGCCTGATGTTCCACCCGTCCAGTACAGAGTGAAGTTGCCACCATCCACTCTGCTGACGCTTGTGCTGATGGCATACGGACCTGTCGCGTTTGTGATGAACACCTGATACGATGTGGACGAGTATGGTACTGGAATCGCAATGTTTGAACTGCCCGTGGCTAATGCACCCGGGTAGGTCACCGTTCCCGACTGAATCACAGGCGCAGGCACGGGCGTGGTCGAGAGGACGCGGTTGAGCACGCCATAGGTGTAGATGTTGGGCGCTTGGAGTGAAACCGCATTTGATGATGAAAGGTACAGCGGTCCTCCTGTCGACATGTTAATCTGATGATACGGCGTTGATGCACCCCCGCTATTGAGAAGCAGTTGACCGGATGAGGTGATGGTTACATTGCTTCCACTCGGGTAGGTTGGAGTTCCCGTGCCGTTCGTGATGTTGATGCCTCCACCCGCAGTCAGTGTCATACCTCCCGAGGATTGCGTATTGATGAACCCAGACGAGTTGCTGATGAGGAGACCCTGTGCGGGTAGAGTACCCGTGGCCGCCAAGAGTTGAGCGACATTGCTGATGTAGTTCTGCGCCATGTTAATCGTCGCAGACACTGGGTTGGATACAAACCCACTTCCGTTGATTGTGCTGACTCCCGTTAGAGGTCCTACATTACTGATGCCGTTGGTTCCCATGTCCAGCAGGTGGTTCATGGAAATCGTGCCGCCCGTCGTGATTGGCAGCGTTGAAGGTGCAGTGATGCCCGTCACATTGCTGATTGGGTGGCTGCCCATATCCAAGAAGGATGTAACAAAGAGTCCCGTGCTTGGCTGGATCGTGATGGAACTTGTGGAGATGAGACCCGCGACATTGCTGATGTTGTTGTTCGTCACATTGATGCCTCCGGTTGCATTGAACTGAATCTGGCCTCCCGTCTGCGTCAGGGTCGTTCCCGACTGGCCGAGCGAGAGGACAGCGGCGTTAGACCCACCATACAACGTCACCGTGTGTCCGGAGGTCGGAGCCGAGACCAAGATGTCTCCGAGCACATTATAGATGCCCAAGTTTCCAGACGCGCCTGTGCCGTAGATGTTTCCGATGTTGCTGATGGTGTATGCGCCCGCATCCATGTTTCCGACCAGCGGGTTTCGTAGGAAGGACGATACGCCAATTCCGTTGATGTTTGCGAGGTTGCTGATGGAGTGGTTCGAGAAGTTGACATCTTGGATTGCAGGGTAGGTTGCCCAGTTGCTCGGGCTGACTCCTCCCGAGTACGCAGTTCCATTGATATAGACCTGTCCGCCGTTGGATGTGACGAGGTTGATGTTCGACGATGAGTTCAGGTTGATGTTGTGGTAGACATAGGTCACTGGGGCGATTCCAGATTGGGTCTTGTAGGCGTAGAGGTTGAGGTCTGGCTGGGATACATACAGCGGCGTGTCGAGTCCATTGGTTATGGATCCCTGCGTTGATATACCGCCTGTTCCTGTAAAGAGTCCGCCATTGGCTGTGGTTGAAATGCCATAGAAGTTGCTGATGAACGAGGTCGTCCCACCGCCACCATCGATGACGGCGCTGTTTCCCATACCGAGTTTCTGGCATCGCAGGATGTCCACCCACTGACTGCTGTCGGGGTGGATGTTCAGATTAGAACCCGGGTAGTTGCTGATTGCGTCCACATACAGCGAGTTCTGAATCTTCGTTCCGTTCAGGCCCCACAGGTAATTCGTTCCTGCCGTGTTGGGTACGGACGATGCCGATCCCGCGATGATATTCACTCCCAGTGTGCCTTGAATGTAATTGTATCCAGCAAGTGAGCCGAGGGGCGTGACTGCACCCGCATAGGACAGGATAGATGCTGCGCTTAACTTGATGGCGGAGGTGGCGTTATACGGCACGGTCAGTGGGGAGTTGGCGGTGATGTTGATGAGGCCCCCTACACCATAGGTTGTGCCACTAATCGTCACTGAACCTGCATCCGCCGTAAGGTTGATTTGTCCGCCCTTGCCTCCCTTGTTGGAAAGCGTGGTGTAGCAGAAGTCGCTGTAATCAACCCCTCGGTCTCCAAGAATGTTGTAGGCGTTGGTGAAGGTGTTGCTGATGGTGGGTGCAGAGTTCGACAGGACAGAACTGGCCGCTGCGGTCAGGTTGCCCGTGTTGGCGACTAATGCCAGATTGCCCGTGTTGGAGAGACCCGGGGAAATCAAGGTTGTGGTGAAGGTGCCAATCGCTCCGGTGATGTTGCTGACGGCCGTGATGTTCCCCGCTCCTACAATGGAGTAGCGATTCGCTCCGTTCGACATGGTCACATCACTCGCCGCGGTATACAGCGACCAATCGGCTATGTTTTGGATGTCGGAGGCGTTGGCGATGAGGTTGCCGTTGTAGTAGAGGTTGTTTCCCGAGTTGGTGATCGTATGGGTCGCGTCCATATAGATCGTGTTGCTGATGGCTGGGTACAGCGACCAGTTTGACGAAGCGCTTACGACCTGTCCGTTCTCGGCCAGTTGCCCGTTGCTATTCGTCAGTACGAGCGGGGCGGAACCTTGTAACGATATGCTGGTTGGGTTTGCACTCAACCAGAATGGGTTATTACTATTCCCGCCGTACACGGGTGTTCCGATTGTTGCCATTGTGTTAGGTGAAGATTATACCATAATGGGATACAGACCATACCACTGACTTGACGAAGGAAAGAAACCAGTGTCGGTATAGAACTGCGGGTGGCTGCTCGTGTTCGAGTAGGTGGCGACTGCGGTCGGGTAGGTGTTGCCGTAGGTGAAGACGCAGTAGGCGGGGACGCTGACACCCTGGTTGCTGACGAACTCGCTGCCCGTGTAGGAGGTTCCGTAGACGGTGGAGGCGGGCGTGCGGTCTATGACCTTGGGGATGAGCGTCAAACTGCCGATGTGGTAGCCCGAGAAGTTGCGGAGGAATTGAAGGTTGCCGTTGGGGCAGGCGGGGTTCGCGTTCACGTTGGAGACGTTGGAGATGATTCCGCCGTTCGCTACACCTAAGAGTTGGTTGAGTTTCTGAACGTAGATATTGGAGGTGGACGGGTATGCGCCGAGATACAACGAGGTTCCCTGCGCCGCGTCAAGGGCGAAGGTATAGATATTTGACCCGTGGTCAATCTCCACGCTCGTAGAACCCGAGCCAATCACAAGTGAGGAAAGGTTATTGTCCAAGAGTGGGGTATTGACGGATGAAGTTGCCGACAGCGTCGACGCGCTGAATGTACCCACATTGGATAGGTTGTTCCCACTCATGTTAAGAGTTCCAGTCACCGTGAGGGTTCCCGATCCGCCCGGATTGATGGTGATGCCGTTGCCTGCATCGCCCAGCGTAATCACATTTGACGGGCCCTGCGAGATTGCGATGGACTGCGAGACCGAACCCACACCGATGCTGCCATAAGGAGAGAAGGACGCTGCCCGATACGAGAAGTTGATGTAACTGATGTTCACACAGGCCGTGGGACTCTTGACGACAATCTCGACCTCGTCGTTGCCCGTCGCGTAGAACGAAGTGGAGGACTGAACCCATGTAGATGACGATGCGATCGTGCCGACCTGAATACCATTGATGCGGATATACCCCGCAGTGATGGAGGGTCCCACATAGGAGAAGGTCAGTGTGACGGCCGAACTAACAGGCGCGACCAACGATGGCAGAAGGAACCCGTTGAGTGCATTCACTTGATCCGTAGTACCGAACGGACCCGACAGCCAGATGCCCTGTCCGACACCAGGGTAGTATGCGCCGCTTGTCGTGACGGCGTGTGTGGATTGCGTCGGGTTTGTCTTTGTGAGTCCACCCAGCACGGGGGATGTCGTGCTGTCCTCCGTCCATGTGATGCCACCAAAGGTTGGGGTGGTGTTCCATCCGGGCGGTGTGGTGATGGTTGCGGTTGAGAAATCTTGCAGGTTGTTGGTAGTGGTTCCAGCGTTAGATCCAAACAGCAACTGGTTGGGTGTCTGAACCGAGAGGAGTGTAGGACCCGCAGTAAACACGGACAGGGTGGCTCCTGAAATCTCTACATTCCCGCCAAGGTCAACCGTGTTGGAACCAAGTACGATGCTTCCACCTACATTCCCGTTATACGAAATACCCGCTGGTGATAGGGTGAGCGTGTTTCCTGTTTGGTCTTGAACCTCCATGTCCTGATAGGCAACAATTGGGTTGCCACCACCACTCACGACGAACTGGTTCTGTCCGTTGGTTTGAAGCGCGACCGACGAGTTGCCGTTGATTCCCGCCGCCTTGGTGAGTGCGATACTGGCGTAGGGCTGGGTCGTGGCGGGAATGTCATTGTAGCCGATGGTTGCGCCCGACTCCGATGTCGTGATAATCGTCTGCTTTGTCAGATTGTCCGTCACCTGCACTGGCGAGGGAATAGGTGTATTCGCCGCCAACCAGAAGGGTATGTTACTGCTCCCGCCGTAGACGGGGGTTCCGATTGTTGCCATTGTAAAAACGGATAGGAAATATAACATGGGATAGAACAACCATGCCGTTCATCTACGCCATCAAGAACAGGACGACCGACTTGGTCTACTATGGGTCTACTACAAAGAGCATACAGAAGAGGTTCTCCGTTCATAAAGCGGTTCATAGAGAAGGGAGGCAGAAACTAACTGCGTTCAAGGTTCTCGCCTGTCCCACCGCCTACATTGAACTCGTGGAGGAGGTCAGTGTGGAAGACCAAAAGGTGCGGGAGAGGTGGTGGATTGAGAATAATCCGTGCGTTAACATTCAGCGTCCGAACGGAACATACGCAGAATGGTATGCGAGAAACCGAGAGCGATTGATTGCGAAAGCGTGTGAGTATCAACGCATTAATAAAGACGAGGTCAATAGAAGGGCAAGAGAGAGACTGGCATTACTTCGGTCCTGAATACGGAGGCAGTTTCTTGTCCCCGACGCGTGTCCGGTAGATGTGGCCGTTCAGGGTGTCGACTACGATGAAGAAGTGATCCGCCGTGGCTGCGCGATACCACTTCAGCTTCTCGATCATCTTCATGGACTTCGGAAAGTAGGAGTTCAGGTAGGCCTTAATTACCTTCTCGCTTTCCGAGTCCGTATTCAACTTGCCGAGCAGGACGAAATTTATATTCGTCCTGCCGACCGAGTTCAGGAGCGTAACCGCCTGCACGCACAGGATGGCGGACATCGCGCTGTTCCTCCCAATGGTAAGCAACTTGACAATCTCGGGGTGGAACTTGGCGTTGGTGACCACATCGTCCAGAATCGCGAGGAAGTGGTAATGGTTGCTCGTCTCCTTCTGAATCTCGCGCATGTCCTTCAAGACCTTGCCGATGAACATAGGTGCAGTCACGCACTGCTTGAAGTTGGAGTAGATCTCGGCCTGACTGGACTGCGTCATCAGGACGGAAATATGACCCTTGAAGTAGTTTTCCATAATATGACAGAGTGCATGCGTCTTACCCGCCTTTGTTGATGCGATGAAGGCAATGCTGTTCCCGCTTCCATCGGTCGAGAGCGGTAAGTACATCTGGTGCGTCGGAATACCTATCTCGTAGTCCATTAATCGTATTCGCTACATTCTTTTCGCCTGGATAGAGCAATGAACCGATTTGAGAAGTCCCATGTTGCACCCCACCCGAAGATTCTCGCACAGATGAAGCCCGAAGACAGGGCAGCAGCGAAGGTCGCGACGGGTCCACCCAAGTTAGAGAAGAAGGCGAGTTTGGGGGCGATGCGGAAGGCTCTGATTGAAAAGAAGCACGATGCAAAGGAAGTGAAGAAGTACTTTGAAGAGGTGATCGCCCGGATGTCGGTTGAAGAGAAGGACCCCGAAGACGATTGAACTGACGGCCACGCTCTACGATCCTATCGAGTGCCTTCGGGCAGACATTTCGCCACAGCATACCTCTCTCACAGATTAAATCGCCGCTCAAAGGTTCGCATATTGGCATGCACGCTCGTGCTGTCGCCCCAGAGGATGTAGTAGGAGAGGAACCCCGCTCGTTTCGGATCGTGGGTCTCCAAGTCCTTCTTGTGCCGCGTCCTATACCGGTCGCGCTGGGCTGCATCGTGAGTCAGCGTGTAGTCGTCCATACCCACCGCGCCGAACGGGGTATGGGTTCCGTCTTTGAATTCGGCGACCCACTTGTGCTTCCCGTCCCGCGCTCGGGTCAACTTCATTACTACACGGAAAAGAAGTTTCTCTTCCGTGTTGTGAGTGAATAAGATGAGTAGGTGGTGGGGCGTACACAATGACGAGGATGAAGTCGCGTATGAGATGCCTAAACCAGAGCCGCGCTATGAACAAGAAAGAGCCAGATGCCAAGTGTTAACGCGAAGCGAGTGGCACCCTGCATCTACTACAACGCCGACAAGATCGTCCACCCGTACCACCTTATCGTTTCGCGAAACAAAAGGACATTTAGTCGTGTCTATGCGGCGCTTGAAGAAGCGGTGAAGAGGCGGGACGAGTTCATCGCTCAAAACACAAGCTCGCACGAGCTCTGCGAGAAGACCGCCGACGCGTTGTATAGATAAGAAAGATGAAGAGTGTAGTCCACCTGCGTACCCGAAACCGACCCCGTCAGCGTCGTCGGGGGCTGGAACTGGATGTTCACGATGCCGTTCGTCACATTCAGGCCCTCAACGAGCATGAACGACGAGGTGTCCGCCGCCTCAAAGGTTGCGGCGAACGGGCAGGTGACCCACGACGAGTTGTACGAACCCGTACCCACCGTGCTGCTACTCGAAGTTGAGGTGAGGTAGGTGTAGGCGAAGTAGGGGCTGTGCTTCGCGTTGATGAGATTCCACAACTGGGAAATGCCCGCATCGAACCGCGAGTAGACATCGCCTGCATACAGCACCTGAACATACTGCGGCGCATACCAGAGCAGCGGGGACGCTGCGACCTGCGTGGACGAGGTCACCGCAGTCGAGTCCGCGGCACGAGTCAGCCACATCTCAATTGACTTGACCGACCCGGCACGGAAGCCCGTGGCCGTGACCGTGCTGGTCGTTCCAGCCGTGAGCGACAGGTTGGTAATCTGCTGCTCTTGCTGTAGGAATTCGATAGGCATGACGTACTGGTGCGTCGCCATGTTCTCGCGCGAGGCGAGGGAGTCATCGCGGCTCTCCATCAGCAACTGCTGAACCTGGAAGAAGCCCGACGCGAGGCCCGAGGCAAAGCCCGTCGGGAAGGTGTTGCCGTTCACCACCGCCACAATCTGCGACAGGGAGTAGAGTTCCACCGTCACCTGCACCTGGCTGCCGAGGATGTCCGACGGCAGAGGCACCGGCATACCCTCACTGGTCGCCTTGGACCACGGCAGGTCGAGGAAGACATACGCCCAGTTGCCCGTGTTGGCGAGGGTCGTCGCCGTCAGTGCCTGTCCGCCGATCGTGAGGAGGTCGTTGATGGCCGTCGTGTTCGTCATGCGCTTCATCGCGTGCTGGAGCATCTGCTGACCGCTGATGAAGAACTGAGTCGAGCCACCGATACGGTAGGACACCTGCTTGATAAGTGCATATCCCCACCCGGGAGCGAGGCCGCAACCCGTCGCCGTGCCACTCGCAGGGAGCTGGAGACCCATGCACACATGCTGGATGCCGAAGTTCGGCGGGATCAGGAAGGTGTTCGTGCCGCCCGTCAGCGTGTTGAACGCCTGACTATAACGGGTCGTCTGCTTCGTGCGGATGCACTCCTTCTTCGTCGTCTCGGGGTTGGCATAGTACACATCCTCGCACTTGCCCATGATAAGTTCCTGCTGGACGGACTCTCCAAGTTTGGACATTCTGTGGCTATGTCCTATCCCAATACTTCGTTTCGTGCGATTGATACAAATGGCGCACACCAAGTCCCATACCCAAGCTGGACCCGCCCAGTTGTTCCCCCACCTGACGGAGGCCCAGGTGTATGCACTCCGCATCGGCACGCCTGCTTATCAAGCCATCCATCCATACAATAAAGAGGCACCGCCGAGCCACGCTCACTACAAGTCCCTCGTTCAGCCGTCCATGAGGAAGCCGAGCAAGTCAATCGCTCACCACCTCGGGATGCCCGTCCTCTACCAGGGCAAGAACGGGGGCACGATTTAAACCTCGGTCACAAGCATCGTCATGGTCCAGTCGCCCATGTCCGAATCGTAATACGACCCCGATGTCGTCCCCGAGACGCCATCGCCCGTAGTCAGGAGGTAACCTTGGGAATCCCAAACTTGGAATCTCAAATTACCAATGTTCTGATCCGCCCTCCACCTCACCTGTTTCGCAATCGGGAACGCCCGATGAACCAGGATAGGTGCCGAACCCAGATTCCCCATGTTGCCCGTGAAGGCATCAGGCACGATATAGATGCGGCACAGGATGTTGTGGCTCACACCCGTGTCCGCGTCTTTCAGTGCCTGGTTGTAGGTGAGTTGGTCGCAGGTGATGTCCACGAACGGACTCGACAGCAGCGACGCGTTCGGCGACCCGTTCTGCGAGGTGGCGAAGGACTGCGTCGTCTTCCACGCAATCATCTCGAACAGACCCACGCGGTTCGGTGCAGACGGATCCGTCCAGCGCTGCCAGTAGTAGGTATCCGTCGTTCCCGATGAGGACGTGAATGCGTTATACGGCTGGGCGGTTGCGATGGCGGAGAGCGTAGTGTTCGTCGGGTCGTTATTATACGCCACGACAAAGGTGGACGAGGAGGTAGCCGTTCGGACTAGACCCTGTAACGTATACGCGAGGTTGCCACCCGCGTTCGCACCGGACACGGCGTTGTTCGTCAGGTTATACCAACCCTCTGCAACCGATACGAGGTAGAGGATGCCGACCGTTCCCGTCACTGCGAGGGTCGTGAACGCAGGCACGCCGTTCGCGTTGTTGCAGACCAGCGTCGTTCCCGTCGTGGTGGTGATGGTGTAGTTGCCGTTGAGGTTCAGGACACCCGCCGAAGTCGACACCGCGTTGAGGCCACCCACCTGAATGGTCTGTCCACCCGAATAGCCCGTCGTGGATGCCATCGTGAAGGTGAGTCCACCACCGCCGTTGCCAACCACATTCGTAATGGCCGTGCGTCCTCCGGGCCCCCAGATGATGTAAATCTGGTTATTGCGCGAAGTGATGGTGGGGATAGTCCAACGGAAAATGATTTCACTGACCGCGATGCGCGTGAAAAAACCAGCCAGGAGATTCTGGCGGCTGTTGATCTGGAAGTCATACGGAGTCAGCGGCAATGCAACACCCAGCGGATACACGGGGTTCACCTGCGAGTCGACGAACTCCGAAGACGCCTGGCTGACATACGGACCGCTGTATCGGTCAACGGACGAAGCAGCAAAGACCGCCGTGCTGGGTTCACGGATGTCTACACCACCCATCTCCCCATTCTGGGCGTAGTGGAGTTGCTTGGAAATGGAGATGTGCGCAGCCATTCTTTATGATGACGAAGGTTTTGTTTCAGTTGGAATGGTTTGTATAGGCGGCGTGTCCCCACCTAACGAGGAGAGCGAAAATCCATAAATGTGCGGACAAAACGAATACGAGGTGAGAAGCGGGAACGGAAGGCACAATGCCCTCCAACTACGGCAACTATCGTGAGATTGCGAAGAACCTGCGTGATTGCGTCTATCGTCAAGAACGCATGAGCGACTATGTCCTTCGTTGCCTCCTTATCGCCACAGACCATCTTGAAGCGTGTGCGACGCAGGACGATTGTTTCGTTGGAGATCTTCGTGAGATTATTGAATACATCAAGGAACACCCCAAGTATGTGGAGTGGGACTACGAAAGTGAGGAGGACTAATCCACCCGAACAGCCGTAGGGTATTCTAACTAACTACTAAATGAGCGACCAAATCAGCAGTGAAGTTCATTGGTCTCCCGAGTTGGAGGCATACTTCAAACAGGTGGGCGAGCGCTCCCAATGTCTTGGGATTATTCATTCACACGCCGAGAAGATGTATGGCGGGCGGAAGACGGGGTTTGAACTCCCCATCATCGTGATGGGTGCGGTCACGGGTTTCCTGTCCGTCGGCTCGGCACAGATTTTTGACGGCTGGTCGTTCACGCCCGTCGTATTGGGTGTTGCCTCGTTGTTTGTGTCGGTGTTGAATACCACCAACTCATACTTCGCCTTCGCAAAAAGGCAGGAAGGACACCGCATTGCGTCCATTCAGTATGCGAAGGAATACAGGTTCTTACAGATCGAGTTGTCCCTGCCCCGAGATGAACGCATGTCCGCCCACGATCTACTCAAAAAGGTGAAGGACGACTACGACAGGTTGGCGGAGGTCAGTCCGCCTCTGCCCGATGAGAGCGTGGCGTTCTTCAAGGCAACCTACAAGGAGGCGAACATCTCCAAGCCCGAAGAGGCGAACGGGCTGACGGAGATTAGGGTGTATACAGAGCCAAAGAGCGTCAGGTTGGCGGAGACACCTGCACCTGCTGTGTCGCTCGCAGCAACTCGTCTACACCAAGAAGGAGTAAATGTTGCGACAGAGTAATGTATGCCGCCAAGGGAAAGGGCTACTTGGACAAGCAATACCAGACAGAGAAGAAGATGTGCTACATCCGAACGCCACCTGAACTCTGGGAACTGCTGAACCAAGAGTTCAAGTTCTCATTAGACACTTGTGCGTCGGACAAGAACCATCTGTGTGATGATTATTTTACTGCGGAGACCGATGGGTTGAAGAGCGATTGGGGTAAGCACACTGCGTGGGTTCATCCGATGTATGACCGCTTCCTTCCCAAGTGGGTGGAGAAGTGTGCGAAGAGAACCGAGGGTGTGAGCGTGATGCTCTTGCCTGCTTCTACGCACACCGTCTACTTCCACAAATACATCTGGAAGAATTCCAAGTGTGAGATACGCTTTTTGGCGTGTCCGCATAAGAACGGCAAGGCAGGGTGGTATATGGCGACGGACGAGGGTGAGGTTTCCAGTTCAGTTGGATATATCCGACCGCTGATGGTGCTGGTGTTCCGTCCTACGCCATGCGGGTCGCCAGAGCCTATCTCTACCAGTTGAAGCCCCTACCCCACTGAACCCCGTAGTCCGTGTTGCGGAGTGAAGGGTATTCGCCATTGCACAAGTATCCAGGTCGGTTGACATAGACGAAGCAACTCCATCCATGATGCTCCTTCTTCTTCTTCGTGAACTCCAAGTTGGAAGCTTGGATGAGATACTCCACATCACGCTCATTGACAGGAACTCCGCCACCTGCGGGTAGGAATATCCTGCGAACATAATACCTATATCCGTCCTTCACGAATTCGGGCAGTTGCTCGTCCTTGAAGTCAGGCGGTGGGTCTCCGAACAGGGAGAGGCAGTGAAGCACTGCATCCTCCTTCTGCTGCTTGGTCATCTTCGGGGCTGCTGGGGTGTCGTAGAGTGCCTTTGCCCTTTCCAGTTCACGCCAGACGAACTCTGGCATTCCCTGCGTAGACCTGCTGTTCAGGTGCTTCCACAGGGTCTCGTAGGAGCAGGACGAGCTGCGTGGCGGGTTGCAGCGGATGTAGTTCTTGGCAGCGTCGCTAATCTCACGAAGGCAGTGCGGGTAGAAGTGTCCCATTGATGTAATCATTTGTGAGTTCTATTGTTTAACAGAAGTGAAATCCGTTTTGAGTGAATGAAAGTGGATTTGTGAGTGGTAGGCAAGGTAGAGTAGGTAAGCGATTTCAAACCCTATTCCCTTATACTTGACACGGGGTGATGCTATTCGCCGTGTTGAACACCACCATAGCAACACTTATACTTAACCTACTAACCTACTAACCTACCATACTGGGTGCACTATAAGAGGG